>PDWI01003144.1_pt1 | contig 23743 bp, 21 predicted proteins | sample 1430891 | NCBI WGS metagenome assembly PDWI01 (sample SAMN01162508, study PRJNA174530) | Oral metagenome, whole genome shotgun sequencing project. | biome: Marine environment; feature: Marine mammal; material: Swab sample of the gingival sulcus; isolation source: swab sample of gingival sulcus... | reverse complement strand
GCCTCTGTTTGCATAGAAACAGAGAAAAATATACCAATAGCCATAATAACAATAGCACTGATTTCATCTCTCACTTTACTTCTAGCAACTTTATCTTTTTTAATGCTATTAATATCTACATCTTTCTTCTTTTTAGTAGTTGTTTTAGATTTTGATTTAGAATCACTTTTACTTTTATTTTTTTTAGTTTTTTTGCTCTCCATAACAATAACCTCTCTAAAAACAATTTATAACAATTACACAAATTCCTAAAATCCATGTGTAATAAGAGAAATATTTCAACTTTTGTTTCGCAACAAAATCAATCATAGTCTTTATAGCAAACAATCCTGAAACACTTGCAACTGCCATACCTAACAAAATTGGCAAAATTAAACTACTATCTATACCGCTTTCTAAAGCTTTTGGCATTTCAAAAACAACTGAACCTAGTATTGTAGGAATTGATAATAAGAAAGCATATTTAACAGCTATTTTTCTATCTAAGCCTGACATTAAAGAGCCAAACAATGTAGATCCTGATCGGGATACTCCAGGTGTTATAGCTATACCTTGACATATACCAACAAATATAGCTCCTAAAAACGACATTTCCATAATAGTTTTTTCTTTAACTTTAATTTTCTCGGAAATAAAAAGTATTGTTCCAGTAAAAATCAAGCCTATACCCACAGCTGTCATTGATGAATAAAAACTTTTAAATAAATCTTGCCCAAACAAACCCATCAATATTGTTGGAATTGTAGCAACAATTATAAGAAATCCCAAACGCCTATTATCATTTTTATTTATTTTTAATCCTTTACCTGATAATACATCTTTAAAAAGGTCTAAAAGCTCTAAAATAAGCTCCCATATATCTTTTCTATAGGCTATAAATACAGAAATCAAAGTTCCTACATGAAGCAATATAGTAAAAATCAAAACATTGCTTTCTTCAATACCAAAATAATGTTGCATCAAAGTTAAATGCCCTGAACTACTAATTGGCAAAAATTCTGATAAGCCTTGTATTAAACCTAATAATATACTTTCAAAATAAGTCACAGCTCACTCCTTTTATTGTTTGTTTTCAAACTTAACCAATTATATATTATAGCACAAAATCAACTTTTTGTCTTAATTTTCAGCTATTAAAAGAAAAAATATCTCTGGATTTATACAGAGATATTTTTTATGATTTTTAAAAATATTAAATTTATTTTTTATTCAAATACCCTTTTGCATAAAGGCTTTCTGCACAAAGTAAAGCACCACCTGCAGCACCTCTAATAGTATTATGAGATAATCCAACAAATTTATAGTCGAAAATTGAATCTTCTCTTAATCTTCCTATTGATACTCCCATACCATTTTCATAATCAACATCCAATTTAACTTGTGGTCTATCATTATCTTCTAAATATTGTATGAATGCTTTAGGTGCATTTGGTAAATTTTCTTCCTGAGGAAATCCTCTATAATTTCTCAATTTTTCAATAAGCTCTTCTTTAGATGCTTTCTTATTAAATTTCACAAAAACAGTAGCTGTATGTCCATCAAGTACAGGTACTCTTATACACTGTGAAGTTATTTTAATATCTTTATTCGTTACAATTTTACCATTTTCCACTTTACCTAGGACTTTTAATGGTTCTCTCTCGCTTTTTTCTTCTTCTCCAGAAATGAAAGGAACAATACTTCCGATGATTTCAGGCCAATCAGAAAAGTTTTTTCCTGCTCCCGATATTGCTTGATAAGTACTCACTACTACTTCGTAAGGCTCAAATTCTTCCCAAGCTTTTAAAACTGGTACATAGCTTTGAATAGAACAATTTGGTTTTACAGCTACGAAACCTTTTTTAGTGCCTAAACGTCTTTTTTGTGCTTCGATTATTTCAAAATGGTCTACATTTATTTCAGGAATCACCATAGGCACATCTTCTGTCCATCTGTGAGCACTATTATTTGAAACTACTGGTACTTCCTTTTTAGCATAATCATCTTCTATTTTTCTTATTTCATCTTTAGACATATCTACTGCACTAAAAACAAAATCTACAGCTTCAGATATTTTTTTAATTTCATTTATATCTAGTACTTCCATATTTGCTACATTTGAAGGAATTTCCGCATCCATCTTCCATTTTCCAAAGACTGCTTCTTTATATTTCTTTCCCGCACTTCTTTTACTTGCTGCAACTGTTACAACTTCAAAATACGGATGGTTATCTAAAAGTGTTATAAATCTCTGTCCAACCATACCTGTAGCTCCTAAAATACCAACTTTTAATCTTTCTTTATTCATAAGGCACCTCCCCTTCAAGATATGCAAATAACACCAGCAAAAGCTGGTGTTATGATTTCTTTATTTTGTTCCACTAAACTATACTTCAGTTTCAACAACTTCCTTGCCATCATAATAATTACAATTCGGGCAAACTCTATGTGGAAGTTTTGGTTCGTGGCACTGTGGACAAGTTGAAAGCCCTGGTAATGCTTTTTTCATATTAGGTGATCTTCTTTTATCTCTTCTTGCCTTAGATGTTTTTCTCTTTGGTACTGCCATTTTATACACCTCCTTTTGCTCGTATGCTATCTGGCACTATTTATTATTTTTAATAATACAACTACTCAATTATATATTTTCTAACCATAAATGTCAAACATTTTTACAAATTATTTTAATATAATTGTATTATTTTTTCTAAATGTTATTTTTTTTCTACTATAGCTAGCGTATCTCTTGCTATCATAAGTTCTTCATTTGTAGGTACAAGTATAATTTTAACTCTTGAATCATCTCTGCTTATTACAGTTTCTTTACCTCTAATTTTATTTTTAACTAAGTCTAATTTGATTCCTAAGTTACCTAAATCGTGACAGATGATATCTCTCATTTCGATTCCGTTTTCACCTAGTCCTGCTGTAAATACTATAGCATCAACACCATTCATTTCAGCAATATAAGCTCCAATATAGAATCTTACTTTGTGAGCGAAAACTTTAAGTGCAAGCATAGCTCTTTCGTTTCCATCAGCTGCTGCTTCTTCTATATCTCTAAAGTCACTTGAAACGCCTGAAATTCCTAGAACACCTGATTGTTTATTAAGTATTTCATTTGCAACTCCACTTTCAAGTCCTTCTTTCTTTCTGATATAAGTTACGATAGCAGGGTCAATATCACCTGAACGAGTACCCATTACAAGTCCTTCTAACGGTGTGAATCCCATTGAAGTATCGATACATTTACCTCTTTTAATTGCAGATACTGAAGCTCCATTTCCCAAGTGGCAAGTAATGATTTTTAAATCATCTAAAGCACAATTCATAATTTTTGAAGCTCTTTCAGCAACATATTTATGACTTGTTCCGTGGAAACCGTATCTTCTTATACCGTATTTTTGATAATATTCATAAGGTATAGCATAAATATATGATTCAGGAGGCATAGTTTGATGGAAAGCTGTATCAAATACTGCAACCATTGGAGTATTTGGCATTAAATCTTGACAAGCCTCAATTCCTAGTAGATTTGGTGGATTGTGAAGTGGTGCTAATTCTACACAACCTTCAAGAGTTTTAATAACTGTTGGAGTAATTAAAACAGATTCTGCATATTTTTCACCAGCATGTACAACTCTGTGTCCTACTGCACCGATTTCATCCATACTTTTTACAACACCATACTCAGGATTTTGTACAGCTTCTAACACTAAAGAAATAGCATCTTTATGGTCTTTCATAGGAACTTTCATAACTTCTTTGTCATTACCAATTTTTTCGTGGTTTATAACAGATCCTTCCATTCCTATTCTTTCAACTAAACCTTTACATAAAAGATTTTCTCCATCCATATCAAGTACTTGATATTTTAGAGATGAACTTCCACAGTTAATAACTAAAATTTTCATCTTATATCCTCCATCGATTTTATTTTTTATTGCTTCTTTTTTTCAATTTATTAAACAACTCTTTTTATTATACTATCTTTTCATTTAATTTCAAGACTTTAAGCCATCTTTTATAACTTATAATTAAATTTTCTTGGTTTCTTTATTTTATAACTATTATATGTTATTATAAAAATATGAGAGTTTTAGGAATAATAGCAGAGTATAACCCCTTCCATAATGGACATTTACACCATCTTGAAACAGCGAAGGAAATTGTCAATCCCGACTTTACCGTGGCAATAATTAGTGGCAACTTTTCTCAAAGAGGTGAAATTTCAATATTGGATAAATGGGAAAAAGGAAAATTAGCAGTTGAAAATGGAATCGATTTAGTAATTGAGCTTCCATTTGTTTTTGCGTGCAACAACTCAAAATTCTTTAGCTATGGTGCTACCGAAATATTTAAGAAACTTAATTTTATAACAGATTTAGCCTTTGGTGTAGAAGAAGAAAACTTTGATAACCTTCTTCATTTAGCTGGTTTCTTGAAATTTTTTGAAACCTCTGATGTATTTAAACATCTTATGAAAGAAAATATAATGAAAGGCTTTTCTTATCCAAAAGCCCAAGAACTAGCTACAAAATACATACTAGATAATAATAGAAAAAATAGTTTTGACAATATTAAAACATTAAATACCCTTTCTTCTGGTTCAAATAATATTTTAGCAATAGAATATCTGAAAAATTTAATTTCCAATGAATCTTACGAAGAATTTGTTTCACAACCAAAATTTTTCATAAACCCTGTATTTATAAATCGTAAAAACTCCAATTTCAACTCTACTGAATTACAAGGGGAACTTTCTTCTGCAACTTCAATTAGAAATCTAATTTTAAATAATAATATATTGAAAGATGAGAATTCATTAAATAATTTAAGAAAAACTCTACCTGAAAGTTCTTTTCAATTTATATTTAACAAACTAAAAAATGAAAATTTAGCTGAAATTTATAACCTTCAATTAGAAAATTTCTTCTCTCAAATTTCTAATAAAATTTTAACTAGCTCTAGTGAAGAATTATCTAAAATATATTCAATAACTGAAGGTTTAGAAAATAAGTTGCAAAAAAATATAAGAACATCATCAAATCTTGATGAATTAAAAAATAGCCTAAAAAGCAAAAGATATACTCACACTAGAATATCAAGAGTTTTAACACATACACTTACAAACTTGACTAAAAATAATTTCAATAAAATATTAAGTAGCCAAAAACCTTTTGCTAGAGTTTTAGCATTCAATCAAAAAGGTTCAAAACTTATTAAGATATTAAAAAAGGAAGACTCTGTTAGCCTTCCTATAATTACAAATATCAATAAAGAAGAAGATTTAATCAAAAAATCTAAAGATATTATAAGATACGATATAATATCAACTGATATATTCAATTCACTAGCTTCGAGAAATATTTACCATAACTCAGATTATGTCAAATATCCAACATTTATACCTTAATCGTTTTCCATTGAAGTTTCATAAGACAAATCTTTTATTTCTTGTATGTCACTTTCTAATTTTTCATTGATTCTAACAAAAGTATCTTCCATTTTTTGAACCATATCCATAAAGTGTGTCGCATTCATTTCTTCAACTTTTTCTTGGAAATTATAAAGTATATTTTCAACATATTTATATGCGTCCAATTTAATATTTTTACTGTTTTCTTCTGCGATGCTTATGATTTCATCAGCTCTTTTTTTAGCTTTAACTACTATATCATCGTTTTCAACCATAACATCAGCTTGTTTATTTGCATCATCTATTATTTTTTGATATTTTTCTTGGGCTTCTTCAAGAATTCTTGCTCGTTCACCTTTTATCCACTTTGCTTGTTCAATATCATCTGGTAATTCTAATTTAATATCTCTAATCATACCTAAAAGTTCATCTTTATCAACCATTACTTTTCCTGTTAGTGGAACAAAAGAACTTACATCAAGAATTTCTTCCATTTCCTCTAAATACTCTAAAACTTTCATATTTACCTCCTATCATCATCATAAATCTATTTATCTATTTCTATTTTCTTCATATACTCTAATACGCACTCTGGCACCAGTCCATCTATACTTCCACCTAATGAAAACACTTCTTTTGCCATACTAGAACTTAAAAAAGACAAATGAGGTGCTGTCATTAAAAACACAGTTTCTACATTGTTCTTGTATAATCTAGCATTCATTTGTGCCATCTGTATTTCTGATTCAAAATCACTAGTTGCCCTTAATCCTCTAACAACTACGTCAAAATCTCCATTATTAACATAATCTGCTAATAACCCATCAAAGAAATCTGCACTGACGTTGTCTAAATCTTTAGTTGCTTCAACAATCAACATTTTTCGTTCCTGTTTAGATAGTAACGGCTTTTTAGTTGGGTTTCCAATAATTCCAACAACTAGTTCATCGTACAGATTGGAGGCTCTTTTTATCAAATCTAAGTGTCCATTTGTAATAGGGTCAAAGGAGCCTGCATAAAGTGCTTTCTTTTTCATTTCTATTTCCTTTATAATCAAATTTACAACAATTTTTAAATAAAATTCATAATAAAGTAATTTTATCATATATAAGAGTAAATTGAAACAATGATTTTACCATATTTTTTTTCTTTAATTTTTGTGTATTTGCCTATCAACTCTGGGAGTTCTTCACGTTTACTATGTTCTGCTATTATTAAACCTTCACTTTTTAAAATATCTAATTCAGAAATAATATCAATAGCCTCTGTTAACATTCCTTTGTCATATGGAGGGTCCAACAATATAACCTGTGCTTTTTTATCAATTCGTTTTAGAACAGACCTAAAATCACCGTTTAAAAGAGTTACTTTATCTTGTATTTTGCACTTTGTAATATTCTCTTTAAGCAACTTGAAGCTATCCCTTGATATTTCTCCAAAATAAACATGTTCTGCCCCTCTACTAATTGCTTCTATTCCTAGATTCCCTGTACCTGCAAAAAGGTCAATAACTACTTCATCGATATATTCTCCAGCTAAAATATTAAATATAGCTTCTTTTACTTTATCTGTTGTAGGTCTAATATTTTCATCTCTTGGCGAAACCAATTTTCTTCCTCTTAAAAAACCTGTTATAATTCTCATAACAATCCTCTTTCTTCACACTTATTATTTTATATATTAAAAGTCTCATCTGCATTTTCATTAAACTCAATATTTAATAAATCTTTTTCTTCTTTAGAAATCTTATGTAGATTCTCAAATATTTTATCAACAACATTCCTGGTCAACTCTAAAATTTCTTTATCTTTTATTAAGCTTGATATTCTAAGTTCATTTTCTCCATGTTGCCTTGTTCCAAACATTTCGCCTGTACCCCTTAATTCCAAATCTTTTTCTGCAATTAAAAATCCATCTGTTGTTTTACACATAGTTTCTATTCTTTGCAAACCAACTTCTGTAGGATTATTATAAATTAAGAAACAATAAGATTTTTCTTTTCCTCTACCAACTCGTCCTCTTAATTGATGTAATTGTGCTAAACCAAATCTTTCGGCATTTTGTATCAACATAATAGTAGCTTGTGGTACGTCCACACCAACTTCAATAAGCACCGTTGAAACTATAACTTTAATTTCACCATTTTTAAATCTGTTTATCTTATCTTTTTTTTCATCTTCTTTTTGCTCTCCATGAAGTATTTCTATTTCATCTATATTTATCTTTTTCTTTATATTTTCATATATTTCCTCTACAGACTGAACGTTCTCAAGATTTTCTGAAGGCCTTATAGTTGGTGCAACTACATAAGCTTGCTTGTTATTTTGAATTTCTTTAGCTATAAAATCATATATTTTATTTGCTCTAGCCGAATTATAACTTGCAGAATAGGTTTCTATAGGGATTCTACCTTGAGGCAACTTATCAATTATAGAAATATCGAAACCTCCATAGAAAATTGCTGCTAAACTTCTTGGAACTGGAGTAGCTGTCATAACTAAAGAATGTGGATAGTTACCTTTACTGGACAAAAAACGTCTTTGATTTACACCAAATTTATGCTGTTCATCGGTAATTACTAAGTTCAAATTATTAAACTTAACATCCTCTTGAATAAGTGAATGAGTTCCTACTACAATATCTGTTTTTCCATTAGCTATATCATTTAAAATTTTATTTTTTTCTGTTTTCTTTGTACTGCTACTCAAAAATGCTATTTTTGCATCTATATTTTTAAAATCTCTTTTTACGCTTTCATAATGTTGCATTGCAAGTATTTCAGTAGGTGCCATCATAACAGATTGGTATCCCGATTTATAAGCTAGAAACATTAAGCTTTCTGCTACTAAAGTTTTACCTGAGCCTACATCCCCTTGCAACAATCTATTCATAACTTTATTTGAAATCAAATCATTTCGCATTTCACTTATAGCTTTTTTCTGAGCATCTGTAGGTTCGAATCTTAATTCTTTGAAAAAATCATTTATATCTATATCTTTATTAAAACTATCTCCATTTTGATTTTCTTTAAGATTTTCTTTTATAAGTTTAAGTTTCCAGCTTAATCTAAACAATTCATGAAACTTCAATGTGTATTGAGCTTTTTTTACTTCTTCTTTAGATTTTGGAAAGTGTATATATTTCAAAGCTTGTTTTAAATCAAGCAAATCATATTTTTCTTTTATTGTCTTAGGCATTATATCTTCTTGCAAGGATTCCTCATTTATTATTTGACCTATCCATTTTCTTATATCCTTATTTGTAATACCCTCTGTTAGAGGATAAATTGGATTCAGTCCTTGTTTATAATCTTCTTCTTTTATAATTTCAGGGTGCAACATAGTCAACTGATTGCCTTTTTTACTTATCTGCCCAAAAAATAAGTACTCTTGACCTAGATTTAATAATCTTGATAAAAACCCTCCAACATTAAAGAAAATAATGCTTATAACTCCAGTTTCATCTTCTGCCTTAATCATCAAATTACGATTTTTTGACCATCTATTTTGCTTTTTACCAGTTATAATACATTTAATTAAAACTTTTTCTTCTTGCTCTATTTCTGATAAATTCTTTACTTTTGTCAAGTCTTCATAACTTCTAGGGAAAAAATGTATCAAATCAGAAACTGTTACTATATTTAATTTTTTAAGCAATGATTGTTTCTTTGTGCCAATACCTTTAATGTTAGAAATACTACTATCTTTCATTATGCTCATAGAACACCTCGATTTTAGATTTTAATTTTTCTCAATTTCTGTAACGATAACTGCAACACTTTTGGGTTCAAATTTTAACGTATATAAAATTCTATCGTAAACTTCTTTGATTAAAGAGTCCGTTATAAGACTTATGTTTATTCTTTTCTTCAAAACAATATATATTCTTATATCTATACCATTTTCGTTATGTGATATTTCAATTCCAGCTTTTTTAGGTTTTTTCCTTATTTTCATCATTATTTTCTTAGGTATAAAAGTATGATCTATAATAGATATATTGTCTTTATATTTTTTTGCACATTCGACTATAATTTTTTCAAAAACTTTTTCTTTAATTCCTATATATCCTAATTCATTTTCCTTTTTATAAATCATAATAATAATCTTTCTATATTTTATTCTAAAATTTAATGAAGGGAATCTTAATTGATGAATTTAAAAAAGAACTACCTGTTAAGGTAGCTCTCAGATTATCTTTGTTATATGGCACGGTTTACTCTATTGGATTTAATACATCTAGTACATACTTTTGCTCTTCTAACATTTCCATTATCATCTATTTTAACTGTTTGAATATTAGCATTCCACTTTCTTCTAGTATGTCTATTGGAATGAGATACATTATTTCCTGAAACTTGACCTTTTCCACAAATCTCACATTTTCTTGACATCTTCCGCACCTCCTTTAAATTTTTTAGCTATATATTTTAATTTTCAAATTCAACAAAAAACATTATATCACAAATTCTACCACAAGTAAATATTTTTTTATACACTTTCCAATATTTTTATCATATTTATTTACTTATACTATTACTTATGCTAATCTTCTACTAAAATTATCTCTCCTGCAAGTCTTGATTTATTCATATCGATAAATCTTTGATTTCTGCTACCTCTAAATTTTAGAGTTAAATCCTTTTCTTCTACCTTAAACTTTCCATCTATTAAATAATCACAATAACCAAGTAACTCGCCTATTTTATTATTGCTTTTATTCATAACTTCAAGTTCTTCAATAGTATATCCAGTAAAAAGGACTATGTCAAGATTTTCTTTTTTTATTAACTTTGCCAAATGAAGAAATTTCTCCGTTTGACAAATTGGTTCCCCTCCAGAAAAAGTAACTCCTGACAATAAAGAATTCCTTTTTATCATATTTATTATTGCTTCAATATCCACTTCCTGTCCGCCTTTAAAGTCATGAGTTTCAGGGTTATGACACTCTGGACAATTGTGAGGACAACCTTGACAGAAAATAGCAAACCTTATTCCTGGTCCATCAACAATAGATTCCTTTGCTATGCCAGCTAATCTAATTTTATTTTCAGTAGGTTCTCTATCCATTAAATATCTACTTTCTCTACTTTAACTTTTAAGAAACGTTTATTCTTCTAATTCTTTCAAAGCCCTCATTTCCTTCATTTTCTTTTCTCTTGCAATGTGGGCACTCATTTTCAATAATTCCAGTATATCCACACACTGGATCTCTATCTACAGGATGGTTTATAGAGCCGTATCCTATACCTTTTTCTTTCATATGTCTAACTATTTGTTCAAAAGCATCTAAGTTTTTGCTAGGATCTCCATCTAATTCTACATAAGAAATATGACCTGCATTTGTAAGAGCGTGATAAGGACCTTCTAGGTTAATTTTATCAAAAGCTCCAATATTATAATAAACTGGTACATGGAATGAATTTGTATAATAATTTCTATCGTTTACCTCTTTTATTTCTCCATATTTTTGTCTGTCCATTCTAACAAATCTACCAGACAATCCTTCTGCTGGAGTTGCAATCAAACTGTAGTTGAATCCTGTCTTTTTAGACTCATCATCAAGTCTTTTTCTCATATAACCGATTATATTAAGTCCTAAATTCTGAGCTTCTTGACTTTCTCCATGATGTTTTCCAATAAGAGCTTTCAAAGTTTCTGCAAGACCGATAAATCCTACTGAAAGAGTTCCATGTTTTATTATTTCAGCTACACTGTCTTCCGGTCTTAACTTGTCTGAATCAAGCCAAACACCTTGTCCCATAAGGAATGGATAATTTTTAACTTTTTTAGTTGCCTGTATTTTATATCTTTCCATCAACTGATCTATTACTAAATCCAATTTTCTATCAAGTTCATCAAAAAATACTTCTATATCACCTTTTGATTTTATTGCTAACCTAGGCAAGTTGATAGATGTAAAGCTTAAATTTCCTCTACCTGTTACAATTTGTCTTGAAGGGTCATGTTCATTTCCTATAACCCTAGTTCTACAACCCATATATGCAATTTCAGTATCTGGGTTACCCTCTTTATAATACTGCAAATTATACGGAGCATCTATAAATGAGAAATTCGGGAACAGCCTTTTTGCAGATACTTTGCACGCCAACTTAAACAAATCGTAATTTGGATCCTCTGGATTGTAGTTCACACCCTCTTTTACTTTGAATATACTAATTGGGAATATTGCAGTTTCTCCATTTCCTAGTCCTGCATCTGTCGCTAATAAGAAGTTTTCGATTACTAATCTTCCTTCTTTCGAAGTGTCAGTTCCTAAATTGATTGAGCTGAAAGGTATTTGTGCCCCTGCTCTTGAATGCATTGTATTTAAGTTGTGAACAAAAGCTTCCATTGCTTGATATACTGCTCTTTTTATTTCTTTATCAGCATATTTTATAGCTCTGGATTGCATCAATTTCACTTCATCTTTGCTAAATTCTTTTTCTAAAATGTTCTTTTCTATTTCATAATAGCCATTATCCCCTGCCATCGTTGGATATACGCCTTCTTCTGACTCTATTTTCTTACCTAATTCCTTAGCAAATTCAACACCGTCTTCTTTATCGTGAAGTATGTTTAAAATTTTACCTAAATTTGTCCAATATAATTTTTTATAAGTTTTTTTCACGCCATCTGCCATTGAATAATCAAAATTTGGTACACTTTGCCCACCGTGTTGGTCATTTTGATTCGCTTGAATTGCAATACAAGCCAGCGCTGCATAACTCTGAATATCATTTGGTTCTCTAACGAATCCGTGGCCTGTTGAAAAACCGTCTTTAAATAACTTTTTCAAATCTATCTGACAACAAGTTTCTGTCAACGTTAAAAAATCAAGGTCATGAATATGTATATCTCCATTTATATGTGCTTCAGAATGCTCTGGATGTAAAACATACATTTCATAAAATTGCTTTGCACCTTCTGAACCGTATTTAAGCATTGTACCCATAGCTGTATCGCCATCTATATTTGCATTTTCTCTTTTAACGTCATTATCAGCTGCAGCTTTAAAAGTCAAATCTTCATATATTTTCATCAATCTAGTATTCATTTCTCTGATTCTAGTTCTTTCAGCTCTATACAAAATGTATTCTTTAGCCGTTCTAGCATGACCATTTTCAATAAGGACTTTTTCTACTGCATCTTGAATTTCTTCTACTGTTGGTATGTCTATTTTTTTTATTTCCATTATATATTTTTCAGCATTTTGAGCTAATTCCATAGCCATATCATAATTATCTCCGCCTAGAACCTGAGCAGCCTTATATATAGCATCTGCTATTTTTTTCACTTCAAAATTAACTATTCTACCATCTCTTTTTTTAATATTTCTTATTCTGCTCATAACAACTCCTTCAAAATACCTTAAATATACAACTATATAGCTTTTTTAATTAAATGCTTTTATTTTAACAATTACACCAAATAAGTTATTTTGTGTAAATTCTCAAGTTTTAACATTTTAAATAACTATATCTAGTGTTTCTAACTTAAATTATACATTTTGAATAATTGAAAGTCAATAAAGAAAAAATATAAATTTAAAAGTTGATTTTGTTTTACGTAATTCATATAATAAATTGCATTGTTCTCATATTTTAACCTTAGGTAGTAACATCTATACAATTCCATTATACAAAAAAATACGCAGTAATTTAAAACTACGCATTTTTAATATTGTATTATTTATTTTGTTCTATAGTGTGTATTATAAAAGTTATTAAAAATTTAATTTTAATAAGAAACTTATATTTACTACTTAAGATAATTGATTTATAATACCAAAACAGTTAATAAATTTCACACAAATCATAATCTAAAACAAAAACTGATTCATCTTCAAAATTATCGTAAAGTAAAAATTGCTCTAATAAAATTAGATTATATTTATTCTCCATAGAATAATCATAAATATTTCTTAATTCATCTTCATCTACTAGACTTCGCAAATCATTAAAAATAAATATATTTTTATGTTCAATTCTATTAATTAAATCCATATATTCACAAATAATGTCTACAACGCTATTTTCTTCATCACCATAATTTATTTGTACACTTTCAAATATTTTACTTACATTAAATTCTTTTTCAAAATCAATATGATAATCTAAATCATCAATAATTTTAAATATAAATTTAAAAACTTCACTCTTCAAACACTCTAAATCATCTACGTAATACTTTTCTGCTTTTTCTTCTAAATATTTGTATACCTTTTTTAATAAATTAGGTTTATTTAAATTCAGATATGTAATATTACCTAAGTATCTTAGATATTTTTTTGCTTCTAAAATTTCTGTACCTTCATATAAAAATATATTTTCATCATTAAAATCATTGAATACAAATGACTTTATTATATTTCTATAGGTTTTTATATTTTCTATAACAATTAAATTTATTTTGTTTTCTTGAATACAAAATTCCTTATCTATAAATTGTAATCTAAATTTCATATCACAGTTGTCCTTTCAATTTTATCTAACATGATATTGTTTGATGTCCAAACCATATATTCCATTTTTGAAAACTGTTTTTCTGTTATTATCAGTACTTGAACTATTCCTCCACTAGGTTTATTTTCATAGATATATTTTTTTATAACTGAAATACCTGAATAATTTAAAAACATTTTACAATAAACAGACTCTTGCAACATATAAAATCCACTTGTTATAAGTGCCTTTCTAAAAACTCGATATTCTTTACGCTCTTTTGAAGTATTCATTGGCAGATCAAAAAACACTAAAGCTCTCATAAACCTATCTCTCATTTCTATAATCCTTAATTCTTGTGATATCACATTCATTTAAAGCTTCTATTACTGATTTTACATAAATTTGAATCCCATTTACTAGATAATATTCTTTTTCATCTAAAAATACTGTCTTTTCATTTAATGTTTGCATAATTCTTTTTTCTTCTGTTCCAAAATTTTCAAAATTATTCAATAAAACTATTTCATCCACAATAGGTCTAAAAGGTTCCATTAAATCAGAGCCTAAATTATAATGATTAAATCTATTTTTATGGAATATTCCCATTTGAGTCAAATAACCGTTACTATAAATTTCTCGATTAAATAAAGATAATAATATTTGATAACCATAATTAAGAGCTGAGTTTATAGTATTTTCATGTTCCCTTGAAAAATCATTTCCAAAAATAGAGTTAAAGTAAACTTTTGCTGCATGAGCTTCTCTATTAGTCATATCATAAACTTCAATTTCATCAAGATATTTATTCAATAATTTAAAAGTTTCTATATTATATTTTTCAAGTAATTCAGATTGTTTTTCTATTTTTTGTTTAATAATTTCTTTCCATATCTCACCTTTTATATCATTATTCCAATTAATTTGCTCTCTTATTTTTAAGGTAGAATCATGACTACCATGATGCGGTACTAACTCAGATATAGGATTTCTACTCTTATCACAAAATACTACACTTACCTTTTTTTCGATTAATTCACAAAGTAAAGCAGATGTTATTGATACAGCTGTTGTTTCTATAATCAACATAGCTATTTCAGGAATATGAATTTTCATTATTTCATCTGCTTTTCTTACAACTAAACTTCCGTACTTTAAATCAAGTTTAGCCCTATTTGCAACAACAATAGTTCTCCACCCCATACTAAAGCTCCATTCTATTAACAAATAATCCTGTAACAGATTCATTTAATAAAATCACCTTAGAATCTTCAATATTTTTAGATTTTGTAAATGTACCTTGACCTTTAGTACCATTTATATATGTAAGATCTACTCCTGTTGTACCTGAATTAGAAAATTTTTTTGTCAAGGCAACTAGAATTTTTGTTTTTTTCTCCTCATTTAGAGCTTTAAAATACTCTTGGTTTTCTATAACTTGAGTTTTTACTGTGTTATGACGATTTTGATAAACGCCTTGTGTCAATTTATATTTATAAGTTTCATAAAGATTGTCCATCTCTCTATTAAATCTCATTTTTTTTGTTTCTGCATCTTCATAAATTACTTTTCCATCTTTTTCACAAACCTTTCTTCTTTTGATATATTTATTATCTAAAGAAAAATAATCTATTACATCTTTTAAAGTTCTTGTTTCTTCTTTATTCAAAATTAAAGGTATTGTATTTTTAATTTTTATATTATCATTAGATCTACCTGTTATTATACAAGGATATCCATCAAAAATAAGTTTCGAATACATTGGTAGTTTATCCAAAACAATTCTAGGTTCAACTAATTTTAATTCATTTTTTGCATAATCAACTAAATCTACATTATTTCTAATTTTATTACTCAAATAAACCGGTACCATTTCAATAGATTTAACTTTTTTATTTTTTTAATATGCTCAACAATAAAGAAATATGCCCCACTTATTTTAGTATATGAACCGTACTTAGATGTATCTTTCATATCTTTTTTCAAAGGTTCATTTATAGATTTCTTTTCTTTTGATTTCCTTTGGATTGTTTCATCAAATAATTTTCCTTTTTCTATGTAAGTCATTTCTGTTATATTTACATCGTTCTTATCTAATTGTTTTAAAACTTCTTTTTTAGTTCTATTTATGTCCCACGCTACTGTATTACTATTTTTTATATCAAAGTCATAAATTCGTCTTAAAGAGTATTCATATTTCTTTTTATTTTTTCTATAATTCTTAATATAATTAAGAGGGCTTTTTGTGAATTTCACGTCATGAACATTTCCTGCGACTATGGTTAAATAAGCATCATGCGCATGGTGAAAATTATTCATTTCTCTTACTTTTATAAATTTCAAATATTTTCTAAGCTCTGCAGTATTAGATGCTTTTGTATAAACCACATCTGTACTAGGAAATATCTTTGGAATTATCTGTCCTATAGCCTTACTTGATTGTCTTGTTTCAACTAGTTGTCTTGCTATAAATCCTGCTAATTCACTATCTGTAAATTCATCTTTTCTAACCAATCTATTAAATTTTTTAGTAGAAATCAATTTTTTATCAAGTAATAATTTCCATCTTTTTATCATTTTAAATTGAATTTCCGGAGATATTGGATAATCATCACTTTTATATTGATTTTCTTTTTTATTAACTAACACTAAATTATCAAAGCTATCATCCTTTACCTTACTTCTTGGATATATATGATCGATATCATATATATTATTATCCATTAATTTATTTATATCTATTATTTCATCAGAATACATACACCTTCCCATCTGTTTGAAATACAAAAATAATTTTTTACTCCTTAAATTCGAGTTCTCTTGATCAAACAATTCTTCATATAATTTTTCTTCATTTTTAATATTTTTATAAAGAGCTAGTAGGTCTTCTTTTCTAGAATCTTTTGTTTTTCCCTTTTCATTTATATCCCCACCTCTAGCCATTTCTATAAATACTTTCTTTGGCTCTCTTCCCGTTATCTTTTTTATTTCTTCTAAAATTTTAATGGTTTGATTTACACTTCTTTTTAGATTTACTGGTAAATTCATATTATCTATAATATCTAAATAGGATTCTTGGTGTTCTTGATTCTTATTATTTTCAATTTCTATATTTTTTATAAATGTAAATTTTTCAGACAAAAGTTCTTGCAAGTTATAATTTGTTTCATATAAAGCTTCAATTAAATTATCAAAATGCTCACCAGTTTCTGTATCATCTCCTTGTATTTCACGCAAAAACTTATACGATAATTTGCCCCAGCCTGAATATTTTAACTTTGATAAATCTTTTATAATTTTATCATCTAGCAAATCGCCATATACTTCTGTGATTTTCTTATTAAATATATTCTTATCTTCTCCATATAAACATTTCCATAGAATAACTTTATCTATTATTTCTCTATCTTTTCTATTATCAACATTAAAATTAAATTTATTTTTAAAGTTGATATGCGTTGATAATGATGATTTTATACCATTATCTATACCTGTTATTTCAATAGTATTAGCTGCTGCTATACCTTTAATTCTAAGAAAATCTCTAAGTTTTCTTAATGTGACTTGCTTCTCTTCTCTCAAAAGGGTATCAAACATATCTTTCTTTAATGATATATTAATACTTTTTCCATCTAATTTAATATTATTAATTTCATTTAATGCTACAAATTCTAGGTAAGTCAATGAATCCTTTGGAATAACATCTTCCCCAATCAAATATGTACATTTATTAGTCATGCTTTTAATGAATTCTTCTGCTGATGCATTTTTATCTATCTTTTGTTCAAAATTCCAAGGTGTAATTTTCCCTGTATCTTTTCTTACTGCCCAAGCAAAACCACCATTATTTTTGTGATGATAATTATTTAATGGTCCTACATAATATGGTATTCTAAATTCTAATAACTTAATTATTTTTTCCTTTACAGTCATATTATTTTCATCTTTTATTTTTAAAAATTCAAAATTTTGTTCTGCATTTTCTAATATTTTTAAAAGCTCATTTTTATGAACCTGATAAGGTATCACTCCGTTGGTTTTAACTCTTTGCTTAGGAATAATAATTTCTTCCTTTGCCCTAAATAAAAGTCTTTGAAAAATTTTCATATCATCATTTTCTATTTCTGATTCAATATTTTCTAATATACTTTGAATTTTTTTAGATATATTTTGAATATTAGCATTTTTAACATTTTTTAAAACTTTACTATTCTTCTTTTTATCAGTATATTCATGATTTATATATGCTGAATAATTTGATTCTGAATTTTTACTCTTGAAAAACTCATTATATTTATCAAAATCATATTTTTTCAAAATATATTTCAATTCCTTAAGGTCTCTTTTATGTTCTTCATATATTGAGACCATTCTATTACTTAAATATGTTTCGCCTTCCAATATTCTATCTAATACTGTCCAATCATATATTTTTTTCAAAATGTCTATAAGTTCTATATCATTATCTAAAAACGCTTCATATTCTTCTCTTTTTTCTTCATATATTATTTCAGAAAATTTTATTTTATAAGTATCATCTTTAGAATAATATTTCTCATTATCAAACATTTCTTTAAAATTAGCTTTATTGCCAACAATAGCCGTGAAAATTTGTTTCAACCTTTTATCTTTTGAATTAAATAAATCCATCAAATTTTTTATTTTATCTTTTTTACTAAGTGATTTATCTTTTAAAACTCCTTCCACGGCATCATTTGTGATTTCTAAATCTAAATCCAAATTCATTTCTTCTAGCAAATATACTCTTAAAGAATCAAATATAGTGTCAATATTCTTAATTTCACTAAAATCTTGTCCTTCAAAAATAAAATGTCCGCGTTTTTTTATTATATTATGCAAAGCTAAATAAAGTAATCTTATATCTTTAATATTATCATTATCAATAAAAGCTTTTCTTAAATGAAAAATCGTTGGATAATTTTTATGAAAATCCTTATCAGAATAATCTTTACCATCAAATAAAGTATATTTATTTCCTTGTTTTCTATCATCATAGTGATATTTACTTTCTTCTAAACGTAAAAAGAATCCTTGATCAACTTTAGAAATTTCTTCAGCAAATAATTCTTGTAACAATTTAATTCTTTGCTTTCTTCTTTTTAACCTTCTTCTAGCACTTCTATGTTTTCTTCTATCTTCCGCAGTACTTGCTTCCTTGAACAGTCTTGCTCCCCACATCGATTTTTTATTAAAACGGAGAACCTTATAGTTTAAATCTGTTACTGCCCATCCAACAGAGTTAGTTCCTATATCTAAACCTAAATAATACTCTTGAAATTTCTGTTTCATAAAATCCTCCTATTTTTTAAAAAAAGATATTGACAATAATATTTTAACTATGTAAAATAATACATATTACAACTGTAATAAATTACACTACAAAGTTCAAATAATGATTTATCGTAATCGCCCATTTGGGCTAAACTACAATGTGTAGTCAAGACTCGCTAAGCGAGTTTTTTTATTTTAAAATATGCTAATAATACAATGAATGTTTAATTTTTATAATTAGAAAAGATTACACTACTCTCAAACTAGCACCTTGTGGAACAGGCACTACTTGTGGTTTTACAACTGTAATAAATTACACTACTCTCAAACTTTTAAACCCCTAAATGTATAAGGAATACTGTTTTACAACTGTAATAAATCACACTACTCTCAAACTCTATTTTTCTGTGGTTTATAAGATAATCTGTTTTACAACTGTAATAAATTACACTACTCTCAAACTCGCTAAAAGGACAAATGAGCGAAAGTGAGTTTTACAACTGTAATAAATTACACTACTCTCAAACCCAAGTATCAGTGCTTGTTTTGGTTTATTTGTTTTACAACTGTAATAAATTACACTACTCTCAAACTTGCTGACTGAGTAATCATTTCCTTCCAGGTTTTACAACTGTAATAAATTACACTACTCTCAAACGCTTGATGGAGAAGCATATAACTACATCTTGTTTTACAACTGTAATAAATTACACTACTCTCAAACGAGGATATATCCACTACAACTTCACTATCTGTTTTACAACTGTAATAAATTACACTACTCTCAAACTAACTGCTTGAATTGCAGGGAATACAAACTGTTTTACAACTGTAATAAATTACACTACTCTCAAACTCTATTTGATTCATATATTCATCAATTGAGTTTTACAACTGTAATAAATTACACTACTCTCAAACAACACGGTTGTGAATTTATAAATTTAAAAAGTTTTACAACTGTAATAAATTACACTACTCTCAAACAAGGATTAACAAGTGGCGGTTTAGGGTCTTTGTTTTACAACTGTAATAAATTACACTACTCTCAAACATACACCTGAAGAATTAGCTTTGCTTTTAAGTTTTACAACTGTAATAAATTACACTACTCTCAAACCTCAAATTAAATTTTCATTTAAAAGTTTCACTTCTCAAGTTAAAGGTTACAAGCCTTCGCGTATTTTATACAGCTCTATTGTATACATAAAATTATACAACAATTTATGAAATTTAGTAATAAAAATATAATGTTTAAACTAAAAACTATATTATATTTAGTTTAAATAAAACTATTAAAACATATTTGAACACCATTTAAAACAGCTTCTTTCAACTTGTCATTTTTATCATAAATCATTTTCAATGAGAAGAAATTTTTATCCTTTCTTAATAATTCAAAAAAGATTCTATCACCTTCCCATATATTTAATTTTGGTATTTCGTCTTTATCTATCCATTTCAAAACTCCCTCATCGCATTCAATTTCTTCTCCCGAAAAATCATCTGAAGTAAAAAGGGACATATATTCTGTCACCCCTTTTTCTGAAACAAAAGTAACAATACCTCTATAATTCCATGACTTCAATGTATATCCAGTTTCTTCTTTTACTTCCCTTAAAACACATTCCTCAGGACTTTCATTTTCTTCAAAATGACCACCAATGCCAATCCACTTTCCCTCATTTATATCTTTTTTCTCCTTAATTCTATGTAACATAAGATATTTTCCATCTTTTTCTAAGTAGCATAATGTAGTCAGGCTTGCCATCTTTGTTCTCCTTCTAAAAGTAAAGTGTAAATAAAAAATTTCATTTCTTGTTTACTTAATATTTTAATATAACTATAATATCTTTTTTAAATTTTTACTATATTATCTATCACAATTTTATATAGCATACATCCTATGTTGAGGTGCAACCGGCATTTTCGGCTTGCATTGCTGCAATCTCAACTATTTAAATACATCCTATGTTAAGGTTCAACTTAAATCACCATATTTAGCACTCACTATGACCACCCCTATTTAAATACATCCTATGTTAAGGTTCAACTGAACCCCATCTTCACTTGCAAACTTTTGTTCAGCAATTTAAATACATCCTATGTTAAGGTTCAACACACCTTGAATGTTTTATCTTCAAATGAAGAATCTAATTTAAATACATCCTATGTTAAGGTTCAACTTTTCAGAAACAGAAAAGGTTTTGAATAGTGAAATATTTAAATACATCTCATGTTAAGGTTCAACCTCCAACTTAATGGATTATACACATTCATAATAACAATAATTCATTGAATTTTCAACATTTATACCACATAAAAATTATTATAACTTGGTAAATTATATGAATCTATCTTCTATACTTTCTTTTATTACTATAAAATCAGTTAAAATAAATATTTTATAATAACACAATTTTACAATTTTCTAAAGTTCATCTACAATGTCATAATAATAATATTTCTTTGACTCAAAAAGAACTCTAGAACCACTAAATCTATCATAACCAAACACAAAAAATTGCCCATATACATCTTTAGATAAAGATAAAATATAATCTAAATTTAATTCTTTTTGTTTATATTTATCTCTTATATCTTCTGGAAAAATCAAATCGTCAAAGCTATCTGTTTCTTCTACATATATATTCATTATTTGACTTTTCTTAGATTTAATTCTAGGAATATGCCCATTATGTTTTCCTATTGGGATTTCGACAACAGTTCCGAATTTATCAACATCTTTTTCATTGGAAATAAACGGAAATTTTACTCTAAAATGAACCTTAACATCGATTATATCTCTCCACTTAGATTTATTATATATTTTAACTTTATAAATTTTATTTTTATTATAACTCACGTTTTGTCTTATAATATTTTCTGAAACAGTTATCTTAGGAGAAATAAGTTTTTCATTTATAATCCATATTAACCATGACGAAAAAGAGCCTAATAAAAAACCTAATATTAATTCGATAAAATTGATATCACGCATAATAACCCTCCTATAGCCACACTTCTAATTCACTTAAAGCTGTGGATTGAATTAAATAAGGTTCTTCAACCTCTATTACTAACTTTTGTATTTCCTTTAAAAGATCTTTTTCCGATAAAGTATTTATTTTAGATTTATTTATACTTGAATATTTAGATACATATCCCCACATATGCTCTAGGGTATTTCTAATAGCACCTGTTTTAGGTATTTTTCGAATTTCTTTTTCTAAAATATTTGCTAAGTTTTCAAATGATAAACTTGTATTTTTACTTGATAATTCTTGACCGATTTCTTTATACAGCTTAATATTTCTAGCCATTATTGAATACTTAAACTGACTCCATAATTGCTGTTTACTAGATGGTAACTCTATCCTACCAAATTCTCTATCTACGTATTTTTCTTTCAAAATTTCAAATTGCTTAAATGGTTCATCTATATATATTTCTGTCCAAACTCCAATATTACAATCTTCTAAAATAGATGGCGTTTTTTCATTATATCCTCTAAGTTTCATTTCCGATGCCAGTAATTCATGCCTTTTGTTTATTGCCCAATTAAATCCAATCCATCTTATAGTTTCTGGATGATTAGAATAACCTTTTTTATTATTTGCTATTATAGATAAAATACCATGTAATTCCCTGTGTTCTCCTAGTAAACTTTGTCTGTTCAAATATCCTGCTGGAATATCCCAAATCCTCATATTATTCCCTTACTAAATTTCAAACATTAGTTATTGAATAATTCCACATTTACTTTCATATCAATAACATCACATGTCTTATCCCAAACTTCATCTAATTCTTTAATAACAATATTACGTGTTTCATATTTATAAAAATTTATTTTCCCATTAAATTCCTTTTCTTCTTTTATTTTGTTTAATTTATTTACTTGTTTCTGTTCTTTTGAATAAACAATACTTACCTGAATGGATTCTTTACTAATAGATTCTTCTGAATATTTTAATACATTTACATTTACATATTCCTCTATCCAAGGTGCTATTATATAAAAGTTATTACCTTCAAAAAGTATAACTTGACTTTTATTTTCACCAACATCACATTCTTTTATAATATTAAATTTATTTTCTCTCAAAGCATTATTTCTTCCACCTTGATATATCCACATATATCCAATCGCAATTACTATTATACTTATTGTTATAAAAAACGCTCCAATAAGATTTTCTTTTTCTTTATATTTACTATCCAAAGTTTTTAATATAACCAGTTTTATCATTTTTAAAATGGCTAATACAACAAAATATAAACAAAGAATAGCAAATGTAAACAATATAATTAAGCGCCAAAAAATAAATGTCATTACAACTATAGGAAATTCATTCTTTGCTTTAATAAATATAAAAAGTAAAAAGATTAAAATAAGAACCTTTATTCTAAATTTATTTTTTTTAAAAAAAGTTTTGAATTTTCCTAAGTTTCTTTTATTCTTAAGGTTCTCTAAATAACAAAATATAACAAATACACCTATTATCATGAAAATATTTAACATAAACATTTTGCTTTTATAATTTATTTCAATATCATTCATTACTACCATTATTATCATAAAAATTATAACTATTACAACAGAATAA
>PDWI01008771.1_pt1 | contig 23745 bp, 26 predicted proteins | sample 1430891 | NCBI WGS metagenome assembly PDWI01 (sample SAMN01162508, study PRJNA174530) | Oral metagenome, whole genome shotgun sequencing project. | biome: Marine environment; feature: Marine mammal; material: Swab sample of the gingival sulcus; isolation source: swab sample of gingival sulcus... | reverse complement strand
CTTCCGTAAAAAAATATTTTTTATTAAAGCAGCCAAGCCTTTTCCTGCGTATTAATAGGCATGAAGGAAAAAATATACAGTCTGCCCCCCCATATAAACACCATGCAGCCCCGCCCCGGCGGCCATTTTGTGTTCGCCGCTGTCTACAACCGAATCACCCCAACCAACGAGCTGTTCGAAGTCCGGGGGGCATTCAACCGCCGTCCCGACCTAGAAGTCGGCCGCGTGATGGATTTCTGGGAACAACTAGTAAGAAAGTATGCCGGTATCGACTGGCAGTGAGGCTAAGCCACTATCGGCCGTCGGGCACCTGTAGGTCGGATTGCGCGATCTCTTCGATCGAGACATCTCGGAAGGTCAGCACCTTGGCGGACTTTACGAAGCGCGCTGGCCGGTACATGTCCCAGACCCAGGCATCGCCCATCGATACCTCGTAGTACACGTCGCCGCCCTCGGTACGCACCTTTAGGTCTACGGCGTTGCACAGGTAGAAGCGTCGCTCGGTTTCGACCGCGTAGGTGAAGATACCGACGACATCCTTGTATTCCTGGTACAGCCCGAGTTCAAGCTTGCTTTCGTAGGCTTCTAGTTCTTCCGCGCTCATCGTGGCACCACTTTAGCCGCTCGGACCACCGGATCGAAGCACCACCGATGTATCGGGCTTGGCCCGAGTCGCAGCAACGCCTCCTGGTGCTCCTTGGTGCAATAGCCCATGTGCTTGGCCAGGCCATAGCCCGGGTACTGCTGGTCGAGTTCGACCATGAGCGAATCCCTGGTGACCTTGGCCACAATGGAGGCCGCGCTCACGCAGGCCACCGCCTGATCGCCCTTCCACAGACTAAGCGACGGCACGCCGAGGCCAGGCACTTCAAACCCGTCGGTGAGCGCGAAGCCAAGCTCCACTTCGAGCTTGGCGATCGCCCGGCGCAACCCCTGCAGATCCGCCTGGTGCATACCAAGCTGATCGCATTCCTGGGGGCTCACGTAGGCAACCGAAACCGCCGTCGCCTGCTGCTGAATCCGGGCAAATAGGGCCTCTCGCCGCGACCGGCTCAGCTTCTTAGAATCATTCAACCCGTCGATGGGGTTGTCACTATCGAGCACGACGGCGGCGGCCACCAGTGGACCCGCGCAGGCCCCGCGTCCCGCCTCATCAGCACCCGCAACCGGGCCTAGACCAGCCGCAACCAGCTCTTGCTCATAGCGGTAGGGCTCAGTGACGCACATGCTCAGCAGCCAGGTTCAGCCAGGTTGATAACGGCCTCGCTCGGAGCCGGTTCAGTGGGGTCCGGCACATCTGCGAAGGTCTCGGGCACGATGAAGGTCGACAGCCGCGGCAGCGGCGCCAGAATGGCAACGCTCGCCCCAACCACCTTGTCCATCGGCACGAACGCCGCCGAACCACGCGGCCCGGAATCCGACTCCCTCGTCAACCGGCAGCGCGAGTCCGCCGAATGATTCCGATGATCCCCCATGACGAAGATGTGCCCCTCGGGCACCACCACGTCGAAGGGAACTGTGGCTGGCGGGATTTGGACGCCATCGCTGGCATAAAGGTAGGCCTGCTCATCGAGCTCGTGGCCGTTCACCGTGATCTTGCCGGACTCGCCGAAGCTGACGTGATCCCCCGGCATCCCGATCACCCGTTTGATCAGGTGCTCCGAGCTGCTGCTGGGGAAAATGCCGATAAATTCGAGGGTCTCCCGGAACGCATCGGGCGGTGGTGGCGACGTGGTCAGCCAGTCGCCGGGATCATCGAAGACGACCACATCGCCGCGTTGAAAGCCGCCGAACTTGGCGACCAGCACGCGGTCGTCTACCTGCAGCGTGTTTTCCATGCTGCCGCTGGGGATGATGTACATCTGGGCGACAAAGGTGCGCCACAACACCGACAAAATGACGGCAGCGACGACAACCACTACCACCTCGGTGAGGATGCTGCGGATTACGGCCCAGACGGACCTGCGCGGCTGCTCCGCTGCCTCGACGCTCTCGTTAGAGCTCACCGCTGCGAGCCGATACCCTAGGCGCGCTTTTCGCGAATCTTGGCGGCCTTGCCACGCAGCCCGCGCAGATAGTACAGCTTGGCCCGCCGCACGGCACCGCGGCGATCAACCTCGATCTTCTCAATGACCGGGCTGTGCACCGGGAACGTCCGTTCCACGCCGACGCCGAAGCTCACCTTGCGAACGGTGAAGGTCTCTTGCACGCCTGCGCCGACTCGCGCCAGCACTACACCGGCGAAAACCTGAACTCGGGTGCGGTTACCTTCGATGACCTTGACGTGGACCTTGACCGAATCGCCGGGGCGGAAATCGGGGACGTCGTCACGAAGGGAAGATTGATCGAGCTGCTGAATCAGCGGGTTAGTCATAGCTGTTCCTCGTCAGTGCCTCGGGTCACCGCGGTTAGTTCGGTTGCCACACCATCGCAGACGATCCCCCCGGGGCAGGAGCTGCAAGTGTGCGGGTCGCCACGATCGGCGACAGCGATTAAGTATGCCATAAGCCGCCGGGCTAACTACAATCGCGCCCAGCTCGCTGCCGCGGGCGCAACAAAGGGGCGGCCGAAGCCGCCCCTTTGCCGGATGGATGTTTACTTGCCGTCGGCCTTGAACAACGACTTGATGAGATCCCGGTTGAGCCGCGAGATCGACTCGAGCGGGATGCTCTTCGGGCACGCCACCGCGCACTCGCCGATGTTGGTGCAGTTGCCGAAGCCCTCTTCATCATGCTGTGCGACCATCGCCTTGACCCGACGGTAGCGCTCGGGCTGGCCCTGCGGCAGCAGCGCCAGGTGCGAGATCTTCGCCGAGGTAAACAGCATGGCCGAGCTGTTCGGGCAAGCAGCCACACAGGCACCACAACCGATGCAGGTCGCGTTGTCGAACGCCGTATCGGCTTCCCGCTTGGGGGCGGGGGTCGAGTGGGCATCCGGCGCCGAGCCGGTGTTCGAGGAAATGAAACCGCCCGACGCGATCACCCGATCGAAGGCCGTGCGGTCAACTGCCAGGTCCTTGATGATCGGGAATGCCCCGGCCTGCCACGGCTCGATGTCGATGGTTGCGCCATCGGCGAACGAGCGCATGTGCAACTGGCAGGTGGTGGTCGGGGACGGGCCATGAGCCTGTCCGTTGATCACCACGCCACACATGCCGCAGATACCCTCGCGGCAGTCGTGGTCGAATGCCACCGGTTCCTTGTTCTCAGCTGTGAGCTGTTCGTTGAGCATGTCGAGCATTTCCAAGAACGACATGTCTTCGGAGACGCCGTCCAGGTCGTACTCCACCATTCGGCCGGCAGCGTTTGGCCCGGCCTGACGCCAAATACGTAGCTTGAGTTTCACTTGTAGCTCCGTTGTTTGAGTTCGATGGCCTTGTAGACCAGGGGTTCACGGTGCAGAGTCGGCATGCCATCGGCACCGCCCCACTCCCAGGCTGCGACATAGAGGAAGTTCTTGTCGTCACGCAAGGCTTCACCTTCCTCGGTCTGCATCTCGGCGCGGAAGTGACCGCCACACGATTCGTTGCGATGCAACGCGTCGATGGCCATCAACTCACCCATCTCTAGGAAGTCGGCCACTCGGCCAGCCCGCTCTAGCGCCTGGTTGAAGTCTTCGTTCACCCCAGTAACCCGAACGTTGGACCAGAAGTCTTCGCGCAGCGCCCGAATCCGGCTGATCGCCTTCTTCAAGCCCACTTCGCTTCGCTCCATACCGACGTACTCCCACATGATCTGGCCGAGTTCCTTGTGGTAGGAATCGACCGAGCGAGTACCCGAAATGCTCAGCAATTTCTCAATGCGTTCCTTGGCGGAGGTAACGGCTTCCTGCACGGCGGGATGATCGTCCGGGATCTTCTCGAACGGCCCGTCAGCCAGGTAGTCGTTGATCGTGTTCGGCAGCACGAAGTAGCCGTCGGCCAGCCCCTGCATCAGCGCCGAAGCACCGAGCCGGTTGCCGCCGTGATCGGAGAAGTTCGCCTCGCCGGTCACGAACAGGCCGGTCAGGTTCGACTGCAGGTCGTAGTCGACCCACAGACCACCCATGGTGTAGTGCACCGCCGGGTAGATGCGCATCGGCACCTCGTACGGATCATCACCGGTGATCTGCATGTACATGTCGAACAGGTTGCCGTACTTGGCCGAGACCACGTCTTTGCCCATGCGGTTGATCGCGTCGGAGAAGTCTAGGTAGACACCGCGGCGCACCTGGACTTCGTTGCCGTTCTCATCTAGCTCAGTGACCGCCGGGCCAACACCGCGACCTTCGTCGCACATGTTCTTGGCCTGCCGCGACGCGATGTCGCGCGGCACCAGGTTGCCGAAGCTCGGATAGATCCGTTCCAAGTAGTAGTCGCGATCTTCCTCAGGAATCTCGCGGGCGTCCTTGGCGCAATCCTCGGCCTTCTTCGGTACCCAGATTCGGCCGTCGTTACGAAGCGACTCACTCATCAAAGTGAGCTTGGATTGCGTGTCACCGTGCACCGGGATGCAGGTCGGGTGAATCTGCGTGAAGCTCGGGTTGCCGTAGTAGGCACCCTTGCGGTGCGCCCGCCAGGCGGCCGTCACATTGGAACCCATCGCGTTGGTCGACAGGAAGAACACGTTGCCGTAGCCGCCGGTGCCCAGCACCACGACGTCGGCGGTCCAAGCCTCGACCTTGCCGCTGACTAGGTTGCGGGTCACGATGCCCCTCGCCCGGCCGTCGACGACGATCAATTCGATCATCTCGTGTCGCGGGTACATGGTGACGGTGCCCGCAGCGACCTGCCGTTCAAGCTGCTGGTACACACCGATCAGCAGCTGCTGACCGGTCTGACCGCGAGCGTAGAACGTGCGCTGTACCTGCACACCGCCGAAGGAACGGGTGTCCAGCAGGCCGCCGTACTCGCGGGCGAAAGGCACGCCTTGGGCCACGCACTGATCAATGATCTGTACCGAGGTCTGCGCCAGGCGGTACACGTTGGTTTCGCGGGAGCGGTAGTCGCCGCCCTTGACCGTGTCGTAGAACAGCCGGTACACCGAGTCGTTGTCGTTGCGGTAGTTCTTGGCCGCGTTGATGCCGCCCTGGGCTGCAATCGAGTGAGCTCGACGGGGGCTGTCCTGATAGCAGAAGTTCAAGACGTTGTAGCCAGCCTCGCCAAGCGTGGCGGCTGCGGCACCACCGGCCAAGCCGGTGCCGACGATAATGACGTTGAGCTTGCGGCGGTTCGCCGGGTTGACCAACCGAGCCGAGAACTGCCGCTGCCCCCAAACCTGCTCAATCGGCAGATCGGGCGCCTTGGTGTCGGCTATCTCGTCGCCGACGGTGAAGTACTCGCCGACGCCTTGCATGGGTTGCTTTGTGCTTTCAACTGCTGTGCTCATCAGCTACCAACTCCAAACAAAACACCGAAGGGCATGACCATGAAGCCGATGTAGAGCACAACAGCTACCAAGACCCCGAGCGTGCTAAGAATGTTGTGCGCCTTCGCCGACACATTGCCACCAAGTGTCGTAAACGCACTCATGAAGCCATGCCGAATGTGGACGACCACAACCAACATGAGCACCGCATACAGCAGCACTACCCACCATTGCTGGAAGGAAAGCACCACCATTTCGTACGGAGTCGACTCATATTCGAAGCCGGTACGCACCGACTTCACTGTGAACTGCAGGATATGGAAAATTATGAAGCCAAGAATGATGACGCCGCCCCAGCGCATCGTCCGCGATGCGTAGGTCGCTTCCTGCAACTTCTTGACCTGGTACCCGTCGCCGCGCACCTTGATGGTGCGAGCAGACAGGACCGCAGCAGACCAGATGTGCAGCACTACCGCCACCAACAGCAGGATCCGAAATACCCAAATGAACGTGCCCTTGGGAACGATTGGGTACAGGATGTCGCCCTTGAGCCACTCGGCGTAGTGGTTAAACGCCTCCGGGCCTAAGAACACTTTCAAGTTACCGTACATGTGCATCAGCAGGAAGCCGATCAAAAGCAAGCCGGTCACCGACATGATGACCTTCTTGACGACCGATGATCTAACTGCTCGCTGATGGATTGTTAGAGTTGTTGCCACGTACGACATCTTATAGGAGACGAGGCCAAATCGGGGCGCAAACAGGCAAAATCCCGACGCCGCGTCGCAATCTTTTCGACACTAAGTCGCAAAAACTAGGATTCGTCGCCTAACAGGTCAGGCCGAACCAGCCTGGTTCGCTGAATCCCCTGGTCGCGCCGCCATTGCTCGATCGCACCGTGGTTGCCGCTGAGCAACACCTCGGGCACGTCGCGTCCCCGCCAGGACGCCGGTTTGGTGTAGTTGGGATACTCCAGCAGCCCAGCCGAATGCGATTCCTCTACCAAGGAGCTGGGGTTGCCCAGCACTCCCGGCAACAACCGCACTACGGCCTCGCTGATCGCCAGCGTGGCGACCTCTCCCCCGTTCAAGACATAGTCGCCGAGGCTGATCTCGAAGACCTCGAACTCATCGCGGCAGTAGTCGATCACCCGCTGGTCGATCCCTTCGTAGCGGCCACAGCCAAACACCAGCCGCGGCCGAGCGGCGAGCTCATAGGCGAGCTGTTGGGTGAACGGTTGCCCGGCAGGCGTCGGGAAGATCACCGTCATAGGAGTCGGATCGCTCTCCCGCAGTTCGTCGAAGGCCTCCCCCCAGGGCTCGGGCTTCATCACCATGCCGGCGCCGCCGCCATACGGCGTGTCGTCGGTGGTGTGGTGTCGATCATGGGTCCAGCGCCGCAGGTCGTGAACTTGCAGGTCTACCAGCGCATTGTCGATAGCCTTGCCCACTAGGGAAAGCCGCAGCGGCGCCAGGTAGTCAGGAAAGATGGTGATGACGTCAAGCTTCATTCGATGTCCTCCAGCAGTCCGGGCACATCGGCGATCTGTAAGAAGCCAGCGGCCACATCGACCACGGGGACGAGCTGGGCCACGAACGGCACCAGCCGCTCTTGGCCGTCGATCGCTAGGGTCAGTAGATCCTGCGGGTCGCGATGCAGGACGCCGGCTACAACGCCGACGACTGCTCCGTCGTGGGATCGTACCTGCAAACCGATCAGTTGCCGGTCGAAGTATTCCTCTGGGCCGCTGGGGGTCTCTGTTGCGGCCACCCTAGCCACCAGCTGCTGCCCGCGCAGCGCCTCGGCGGCGGTACGGTCTTGGCGGCCGACGAACGACATGAGCCACCGGTCACCGTTACGGCGTGAGCTGGCCACCTGCAGCTTTTCCCCGGAACCGGTGGTCAACTCGGTGGCTGCCGCGAATCGCCGCTTCGGTTCGTCGGTATGGGCAACGACAACGACGTCGCCGCGGATACCGTGAGCTCGTTCCACAGTCCCAACGACGACGTCGATGTATTTAGTCAATTATCACCCGCGACGATGCCGGTCGACATCAACGAAGTCGACCCGGACCTGCGAACCGCCAGCCAGCGCCCCAACCACGGTGCGCAACGCCTTGGCGGTGCGCCCCTGCCTGCCAATCACCTTGCCGATGTCGTCGGGGTGCACCCGGACCTCAAGCAGCCGACCGCGCCGAAGGTTCTTGTCGCGCACCCGCACGTCGTCGGGGTTGCTGACGATGCCAGCCACTAGGTGTTCAAGCGCATCAGCCAGCATTATCAGGCCTCGTCAGCGGCAGCCTCGGGCGCCGCTTCGACTGCTTCGGCGGGAGCCTCGGCTTCCTCGGCTGGGGCCTTAGCTTCCTCAACGGGAGCCTCGGCTTCCTCGGTAGCAGCCTTAGCTTCCTCGACCTTCTTCTTGGCCTTCGAGATTGCCGGTGCCGTAGCGCTGCCGTCCTCCGCCAGCGCCTTGGCGAACTCGGCTTCCCGGTCTCGCCGCTCCGGCTGCGGATCGATGCCAGCGGGGCTGGTGTCACCGGTGAACTGCTGCCAATCGCCGGTGCGCTTCAGCAAAGCGACAACAGCTTCCGTCGGCTGCGCCCCGACCGACAGCCAGTACTGAACGCGATCCGAGTCAATCCGGATCACGGAGGGATCGTTCTTGGGATGGTAGATACCGATCTCTTCGATGGCCTTGCCATCGCGCTTGGTACGGGAATCCATCACGACGACGCGGTAATGAGGCGAGCGAATCTTGCCGAGTCGCTTCAAACGAATCTTGGTGGCCACTGCTGTGGGTACTCCTATGGGGTCTGCGAGCAGACATCGTATATAAGTCTTGCCGACCGCGTGGGGTGCGGACCAGCCAGACCAAGAGCTGGGAGTTGTCGCCAGCTTAGAGGGCACTGGTGACAACCGCATCCGTCATTGTGCCAGACTTGGCGGCTGTGCTCTAAATCGAGCCAGCGCTACCCGCCGCACACCGCTTGCAGGTCACCGGCGAATGCCAACGGGTGAGCGCCGCCGCAGATGTCCTGGTCGACCAGCATGACGCCCTCACCTGCGACCAGCGGCAGCGCCTGGCCTGCCTTCCGGGTTATCCCGAGCTGTGAGAGCATGCCGCTCGGTTCCTCGATCTCCTCCACGATGGTCTTATCCGGATCCAGCCCGGCTTCCGTGGCGGCGTAGCGGAAGAACTCGTCGCGGTTCATGACATCGTCGATCAGCCCGTAGCGCTTGGCGTCTTCCCCGGCGAATATTGCCGCGCCCATGTCGTCTATCAGGGTGCTTTCCGGAATGCCCCGGTTAGTGGAGACGTGCTTGACGAATTGCATGTATTCGTAGTCCAGAATGGCATCGAACCGGGCCCGCTCTTCCGCCGTCATCTCCCGGTAGGGATTGCCGATATCCTTGCCCTTGCCCCGGGTGAGGTACTCCATTTCAATACCACCCTCGGTCACGACACCTTGCTGTATCAGCGTGCTGCCGGTGGCTGTCACCTTGTTGTAGTGCCAGATCGGCCCGAAGATCACGCCGACGGAGCCGACGAGTGAGCCGTGGTCCGCGATGATCTTGTCTGCGGGCGCGGTCGAATAGACCCCGCCGGAGGCAGACATGCCGCCAACGTGGACGAACACCTTGTGCCCGGTGCGTTCCTGATAGCGCTCGATCGCACTCGAGATGGCGCTAGAGCCAACAATCGAACCACCTGGGGTGTCGACCAGTAGCACCACGCCGTCGGCGTCATCCTTGCCCAGCGAATCCAGCATGTCGGCGATCTCGTAGCCGTAGGTGCCCTGAGAGAACAAGCCGCTGCCAGTGTTTTGGGTCATGATGACGCCGTTGATCGAGATCGCGCGCAGGCGGCCGCCGGAACCATCTTCGCCCCAAACCGTGGTGGTCATCATGCTGGCACCCGAAGCATTGGTCAACGCCCCCAGGCTCATCCCCAAAGCGATCAGGCTGAAGATGCCCGAGATGAACGTAACGGCCACAACCATCACCGTGAGCCCGAGCCCAAAACCAGTGCCTTGGCCGAAGCCACGCCAGAAACCTGCCCGTTTCTTGGGAGGCTCTTGCTGCCAATTCGGCGCTGGGGCGACGGTGGGCGGCGGGAAACCTTGAACCGGGTTCTCGACAGGTTTCGTCACGTTAGACTGCTCGGCTGACTGATCCATCGGGGTGTCTGACATCTGGGTAACCTCCAGCACATTGGTTGCGTCTTACCACTAGTCAACCAGGAAATGGCGACAAAACAAGCTCTTCACAACGTTTGGCAGCATCGCGAGTTTCGCTACGCCACCGGCATTCCCCGCAGCAGCTTCAGCACCGGTCGACGCAACGCAGTGAGGTCGGTGCGGGGGTCGGTATCGCAGCAGATGAGATCGGCATCGGCGCCCACCGTGAGATTGTCGGCGCCAAGCCAACTCCTGGCCCGCCAGCTGGCGGCACCAAGCGCGAACTCGTTGCCCCCTAGCTCAGCCAATTCGGCGATTTCGTCTTGCACCCGGCCATGGGCTACGACGGTTCCGGCGTCGGTGCCGCAATAGACCTGCACTCCGGCGTCGATGGCGGCACCGATTGTCTGCTTGCGCCGCTCGTACAACGCCATCATGTGCGCCGAATACGTCGGGAACTTCGCCTGCCCATCGGCCGCGTACTTTGGGAAGTTAGCGATGTTAATCATCGTAGGCACCAACGCGATACCACGCTCGGCCATGGTCTGAATTACCTCGGCCGACATGCCCGTGCCGTGTTCGATGCAGTCAATGCCAGCGGCCACCAACTCGGCGACGGACTGCTCCTCGAAGCAGTGCGCGGTTACCTTAGCGCCCTCTTCGTGAGCCACGGCAATCGCCTCGGCAGCGACTTCGGCGGGGAAGGACGGGGCAAGGTCGCCGACGCTGCGGTCGATCCAGTCCCCCACCAGCTTGACCCAGCCGTCGCCCGAACGCGCCTCGTGGCGCACCTGGGCTACCAGTTGTTCCGGCTCCACCTCGGCGGCCGCGTAGCGGATGTATCGTTTCGTGCGCGCCACATGCCTACCGGCCCTAACCAGCCGCGGCAGGCTGGGATCATCCTGCACGAACCTGGTATCGGCGGGCGAGCCGCAGTCGCGCACCAGCATCACCCCAGCCGCCAGATCCTGGCGCGCCTGCTCAACTATGGTCGCTGGCGCCACGGCCCCCTCGATGCCCAACCCCAGGTGACAGTGGGCATCAACCAGCCCGGGCACGAGGTAGACGTTTTCGGCGAGCAGCTGAGCGTCCGGCAACGGACCGGCGACGATCTTGCCGTCAGCTATCCAGACTTCGACTGGTTCATTTCCGGGCAGCACGACGCCGCGGATGAGATAGGAATTGTGGGCCATGCCCCCAGCCTACGCGACGATCTTTTGGCTAGCCCTGCCGGTTCGACTCGTCGAGCATCTTCTTGAGCTCGGGCGGCAACTCGAAGTCGTCGATGCTTTGCGGCGCCACCGGCGCACTCGGCCGCGGCTGGGTCTGCCGTCGCTGCTGCGAGCGCGACTTGGCCTTGCCCTTGGCCTTCTTGCCGCCCTTGCGCTTTGACTTGCCGCCGCCGGCCGCACCGGGCATCCCCGGCATCATGCCGCCAGCAAATTGTTCCATCATCTTGCGCGCCTCTACGAAGCGGTTGACCAGCTTATTCACGTCCGAGACCTGCACGCCCGCACCCTTGGCGATCCGGGCCCGCCGCGAGCCGTTCAGGATGCTGACGTCGTCGCGTTCGGCCGGGGTCATCGAGAAAATGATCGCCTCGATCCGATCGACTTCCTTCTCGTCGATCTGATCGATGGCAGCCTGGTACTGCCCCATGTTGGGCAGCATGCCCATCAGCTTCGACAGCGGCCCCATCTTGCGCAGCAGCTGCATCTGGCTGAGGAAGTCCTGCAGGCCGAACTGGTTCTTCTTGGTCAGCTTCTCGGCGGCCTCCCGGGACTGCTCCGCGTCGAAGGTTCGCTCCGCCTGCTCGATCAGCGTGAGCACGTCGCCCATGCCGAGAATCCGGCTGGCCATCCGGTCGGGATGGAATACGTCGAAGTCGCCCAATGCCTCGCCGGTGGAGACAAACATGATCGGCTTGCCCAAGACCCGCGCAATCGACAGCGCTGCGCCGCCACGGGCGTCGCCATCGAGTTTGGTCAACACCACGCCGTCGACACCGATGCCGTCATCGAAGGCCTTGGCGGTGCCGACCGCGTCTTGACCGATCATCGCGTCTACGACGAACAGCACCTCGTCAGGCGTGACCGCTTCCTTGATGTTGGCGGCCTGCTGCATCAGCTCAGCATCCACGCCCAGGCGGCCAGCGGTGTCGATGATGACCACATCATGCAGCTTCTGCCGGGCATGTTCGACGGCATCACGGGCCACCACCACCGGGTCGCCAACGCCGTTGCCGGGCTCGGGGGCGAACACACGCACCCCTGCCCGCTGGCCTACCACCTGCAGCTGATTCACCGCGTTGGGGCGTTGCAGATCGGCTGCCACCAGCAGCGGGGAATGCTTGGTATCCCGCAGCCACTTGGCGAGCTTGCCCGCCAGGGTGGTTTTACCGGCGCCCTGCAGGCCGGCCAACATGATGATGGTTGGTGGCCGCTTGTTAAAGCGAACCTCGCGCGCCTGGCCGCCGAGGATTTCGGTTAGTTCCTCGTTGACGATCTTGACGATCTGTTGGGACGGGTTGAGCGCCTTAGATACCTCGATGCCCAAAGCGCGTTCCCGCACGGCGGCGATGAAGGCTTTGACCACGGCAAGGTTGACATCGGCCTCCAGCAACGCGATGCGGATCTCCCGCATGCTCTCGGTGATGTCGGTCTCGGTCAGCCGCCCCTTCGAGCGCAGCCCCTTGAAGACATCGGCCAGCCGACCTTGCAAAGTGTCGAACACGTCAAGCTCTCCCTGTCACTCCTGCCGCGCAGCCGCGCGACTCGCCAAGACTACTAGCCTCAGCTAATCCTTACTCCCCCAGAATGCCTGCGACGAAGCCCGCCGGGTCGAAGGGCGCCAGGTCATCGACGCCTTCGCCGAGGCCGATTAGCTTCACCGGCACGCCCAGTTCGCGCTGCACCTGGACGACGATGCCGCCCTTGGCGCTGCCGTCGAGCTTGGTCAGCACGACGCCGGTCACGTCGACGACCTCTGCGAATACCCGGGCCTGGTTGAGCCCGTTCTGGCCGGTGGTCGCGTCGATCACCAGCAGCACCTCGGTCACGGCGGCCTGCTTCTCGATGACCCGCTTGACCTTGCCCAGCTCGTCCATGAGGCCCGTCTTGGTGTGCAGCCGCCCAGCGGTATCGATGATGGCAACGTCGCTGCCAGCTTCGATTGCCGTCTTGACGGTGTCGAAGGCCACCGAGCCTGGGTCGGCTCCCTCCTCGCTTCGCACGGTTTGGACCCCGACTCGCTCCCCCCAGGTGGTTAGCTGCTCGGCCGCCGCGGCCCGGAACGTATCGGCGGCCCCAAGGACGACGCTGTTACCCTCGGCCACCAGAATCCGCGCCAGCTTGCCGACCGTGGTGGTCTTGCCGGTGCCGTTTACGCCCACCATCAGCACCACGGCGGGCAGGTCGGCAGCAGCGTCGAGGTTGAGCGAACGATCCAGGCTGGGATCGACCAGCTTCAGCAGTTCCCGCTGCAGAATCATCCTGGCCTGCTCCGGGTCGCTCACCCCGTCGACGGCCAGTTCGCGCCGCAGCGCCTCGACCAATTCGGTGGTGGGGCCCACTCCCAGGTCGGAGGTAATCAGTGTGGTCTCGAAGTCTTCCCAAACCTCGGCGTCGATCCGGTCCGCGCTAAGCAGGTCCGCTAGCGCCCGGGCCAGCGAGTTGTTGCTGCCAGCCAGTCGGCGGCGCAGCCGCCCCAGTCGGGTAGCAGGCCGCTCGGGCACCTCCAGGGCTACCTCGGGCTCGGGCTCGACCGGGGTCTCCGGCTCGGGCGTGGTTTCCGCTTCGGCTGGCTCCGGTTCCTCCTCTGCGGGCGGCTCCAACTCATCGGTTGGCTGCGGCGCGGCCACCTGCTTTTTGTCGAAGTGAATAACAATCGACGCCGCCACGAGGGCGAAGGCGATCAGCGCTAAAACGACCCAAAAAATCCAGTCCACGCCCATACCCTAGCTTGGATGCGCCAGATCATGGTCACCGCGGTGGTCACGCGGCTACTACTCCTCGTGCAGCCGTTGGCTGACGACGGTCGAAATCCCGTCGCCGCGCATCGAAACGCCGTAGAGCACGTCGGCAATTTCCATGGTTCGCTTCTGATGGGTGATGACGACCAACTGGGAGTTCGCCCGCAGCTCCTCGTAAATCTCCAGCAGCCGACCGAGGTTCGCGTCGTCCAACGCGGCCTCCACCTCGTCGAGGATGTAGAACGGGCTGGGGCGGGCGATAAACAGGCTAACCAGGAAGGCCACCGCCACCAGCGATCGCTCGCCACCTGACAGCAGCGACAGCCGCTTGACCTGCTTGCCTGCTGGCCGGGCTTCCACGTCGACGCCGGTGGTGAGCAAGTCCGAGGGATCGGTTAGCACCAGCTTGCCCTCGCCGCCGGGGAACAGCCGGGCGAACACATCCTTGAAGGCGACCTCAACGTCTTGGTAGGCCTGCTCAAATACCTCTTTGACGCGGGCATCGACCTCGGCGACGATGTCGAGCAGGTCGACTCGGGTGCGTTTGAGGTCATCCAGCTGTTCGGCCAGGAAGCCATGCCGGGTCTTCATCGCGTCGTATTCTTCCAACGCCAGTGGGTTGATCCGCCCCAGCACCGACAAGTTGCGTTCCGCCCGGCGCAGCCGCTTGGCCTGCTCGGCCCGGTCGAATGGCACCGGCTCGGGCTGCGGGTCGTCCTCGCCCAGGGCGGAACCGTCGGGATTGGTGATGATGGGCACCAGTTGCTCGGGGCCGTAATCGGCCACCAGTTGGTCTGGCTCTAGCCCCAATTCGGTCAGCGCCTTTTCCGTCAGCTGCTCGATCCGCATCTGGTGCTGAATCCGCACCAGTTCGTCGCGATGTGCGCCGCGCAGCAGTTCGTCCAGGCGGGTCATCGCGGCCCGGGCGGCGTGCCGCTTGGTGACAACATCTGCCTCGGCCTCGCGGCGGGCCTGCTCTGCTCGGTCCCGCTCGTCGCTGGCGCGCTGCTTGGCGGCATCGACCAGCTCTGCCAGCTTCGTCGCCGCGACCACGACGACCTCGGCGACTTCGGCTTCTTGCCGTAGCCGTCGGGCCTTCGCCTCGGCCTGCTGGCGCGCCGCTCGTTCGTTGCTGGCTGCCCGGACGAGTCCCTCCGCGCGGCCAGCCAGGGCCTTCGCCTGTTCTTCGAGGGTGCGCAGTGCCAACCGCGCCTCCATCTCGGCTTGTCTGGCCTGGCGGGCCTCTTGGGCGGTCTCGTCTCGCTCGGTGGGGTCTGGGTCGGTGGCCTCTTCGTCGCTGGCCGCTGCCAGCCGGGTCTGCAGCTCGCCCAGCTTGGTTTCGTCTTGTTCCCTGGTTTGCTGCGCGGCGGCGATGGCTTCGCCGAGCCGTTCGGCTTCGCGGGCCGCCCCGGTTTGGGCTTGTTTGAGCTGGCTCATTCGATCAGCGACGGCCGCCAACTCGGCGTCGGAGACGTGTAGCTTGGCCAGGGCAGCTTCGGCTGCTTCTTGGGCCTTCGCGAGGTTGTCGGCGGCCTCCTCGCCGCGCTTGCTGGTCTGTTCAAGTTGTGTTGACGCTTCGGCGAGCTCCTGCTCGGCCTTGGCCTGCGCGGCCGCCAGTTCGAGCAGCGACTGCCCCGAGGCGCCGCCGCCCTCGACCCGCCAGGCGGAGATGACCTCGCCGACTCGGGTAACCGCGATGGTAGCTGGCTTGCTGGCTACCAGTTTCTTGGCGGCAGCCAGGTCGTCGACCACCACATGATTGCCCAGGATGCGCGTCAGGGCTGCGTGTACCCCGGCGGGGGCGGTGACGTGTTGCAGCAGGCAGTCAGACGACACCTTGGCAGCCGAGTCGGTCTGCACCACGATGCCCGCCCAACCGAGTTCCTCAGCACTCAGGTATTCCAGGCAATTCAGAGCCGGGCCCAATCCGGTTACCACGACGGCGTCGGCGAGGGGCCCTAGCGCGGCCGCCACCGCCGCCTCATAGCCCGAATGCACGCTCAGCTGGTCCGCCAGTCTGCCGACGACCCCGCTGCGGCCTGCATCCAGTAGCTCCTGGGTGCCGTCCTTGCGCTGACCCGCCAGTTGCAGGGCCTCCACCCTGGCAAGCAACGCCGCCTGCTGGTTGGCCAGCTCGGTCTCGGCCTCCCGTAGTTCGGCCAGCTCCGCCTCTCGGCTTTCCACGAGGGCTTGGGCCTGCTCAAAGACTTGATCTAGGTCGGATTCGGTCGCCCCAAGGTCGGCGAGGGCCGCCTCTTCCTCCCGGCAATTCTGCTCGGCCTGTTCGGCTCGGGCGAGCGCCTCTGTGCGGCGTCGTTCGAGCCGGGCGACCTCCTCGCCGGAGGCCTCCAGGCGGGACTTGATCGAGTTGACCTTGCCGGTCAGCCGGGCCATGCCCTCGCGCCGGTCGGCGACGGCCAGCAGCGCGGCCGCATAGGTTTGCTCGGCGGCGCTGTTGCGGGCCTCGACCCCGTTGCGGTGCAGCGTGGCGTCGGTCAACGCCTCGGAGGCCTGCTGGATCTGCTGGCCCAGCTCGGCCTCCCGCCGACGAATCTCGCCCGCCTCCTGCTCCAGTGCCTCCGGGTCGCGGCCGGAGAAACCCAACTCTGGTTGGCTCTCCCCCATCCTGGCTCGCTCATTGGCTACCGACATGGTGCTAGCGACCCGCTCGCGCAACCCGGCCAGCCCGTACCAGTGGGCCTGCGCCTGCTCGAAGTTTGTCCCGGCCTGTCGCAGTTGTTCCTCTGCTGCGGTTTCGGCAGCGGCGGTTTCCTGCACCATGGCTTCGGCCTGGGCTTTCGCGGAAGCTATCGCTTGTTCGTCGGCCAAGTCGGCGGCCAGTTCGGCTTGGGCGGAGACGAACTCGTCGGCCAATAGGCGGGCCTTTGCGTCGCGCACCTCGGCCTGGATGACGGCCGCCCGGCGGGCGGTTTCGGCCTGGCGGCCCAATGGTTTGAGTTGGCGGGATAGCTCTTCGATCAGATCAGTGAGCCGATCCAGGTTGGCCTTGGTCGCCTCCAGTTTCCGCAGCGCTTTTTCCTTGCGCTTGCGGTGTTTCAGTACCCCGGCTGCCTCCTCTATGAAGCCGCGGCGGCTCTCCGGTGTGGCCTGCAGGATCGCATCAAGCTGGCCCTGGCCGACGATGACGTGCATCTCTCGGCCGATACCTGAGTCACTCAATAACTCCTGGACATCGAGCAGGCGGGCGGGCGTGCCGTTGATGGCGTACTCCGAGCCGCCGCTGCGAAACATCGTGCGGGTGATGGTGACCTCGGCGTACTCGATGGGCAACGCCCCATCGGTGTTGTCGATGGTCAGCTCAACCTCGGCGCGGCCCAGCGGAGCCCGCTTCGTGGTGCCAGCGAAGATGACGTCGGCCATCGCACCGCCCCGCAGGCTCTTGGCGCCCTGTTCGCCCATCACCCAGGCCAGGGCGTCGACCACATTGGACTTGCCCGACCCGTTCGGGCCGACCACACAGGTGATCCCCGGTTCGAAATTGAAAGTGGTGGCCGAGGCGAACGATTTGAAACCACGCAGCGTGAGCTGTTTCAAGTGCACCGTCAGTCCACCTCCTCATTGGTAACGGCCAATACGCTCTTGAAGGTCCAGTATTTGTTTAGCAAGAAGCTAATTGGCACCGTGATGGCGATCATAATCAGGTTTGCCCAATAAACGCGGGTACGCCACCAGGTTGAGTTATCAAAAACCGCAGGCGGCAGCGCTACCGGCGAGTGGGCGTGCATCAAGGCGGTGATGACGATTTGGCCGAAGCCGAGGGCCACCAACCCGACTAGCAGAAACGGCAGATACTCGCTCCACCACGCGGCGCGCCGCTGGGATTGGAACGTCCACCAGCGGTTCAGTTGGAAGTTGAATAGGTTCGCCACCAAGAACGCCCCCATCACCATGACGTGATACCACCGGATGTTGTAGTCGGTGAACGGCAGGTCGTACCAGACGCCCTCGGGATCGGCCGAGGACCAAAGTAGCGGGAACGATACCTTTTCCAGCACCAGGGTGGCCATGTTGACAACGACTCCCAGCCCGCCGACGACGCCGAACCGCAGCAGCTGGGTCCAGCTGCTGGGGCGTTTTCGTTGGGCCGTGGTCATCGCCGCCGCCTTGGGGTTGGCTGGCAACGAGGGCACAGGAAGCTGCTTCGATTGGTGAAGCGGCGGCGCACGATGGTCGTGCCGCAACGATGGCACGGCTGATCGACCCGCCCGTAGACGTCGAGGTCTCGCCCGAAGTAGCCGGAATCGCCGTTGACGTTGACGTACAGCGCGTCGAACGAGGTGCCGCCGGCCGCCAGCGCCGCCGTCATGACCTGCTTTGTCTCGGTCAACAGCTGAAGTGCTTGCTGTTGGCTAAGCCGGTCGCAGGGATAGTCGTAGTGCAACTTGGCCCGCCAGAGCGCCTCGTCGGCGTAGATGTTGCCGATGCCCGAGACCAGTTTTTGGTCGAGCAGCGCTCGCTTGACGCCGGTTTTTCGCTGGCGCAGGCGTTTCGCGGCTGCCGCCGCGGAATAGTCCGGGTGGAACGGGTCTAGGGCGATGTGCGGCACCGGGTCCTCGGCGCCTCCTTCGACGATTTGCATGCCGCCGAAGGTTCGTTGGTCGACGAACCGCAGCTGGGTTTCGTTGTCGAGATCGAACACGATCCTGGTGTGGTGGTGGCGGGGCTCCTGGGAGTGGTGGATCCGCAGTTGGCCGCTCATCCCGAGGTGCATTAGCAGCGCGTCAGTTCCCATCGCTAGCCACAGGTATTTGCCCTTGCGGCTGACGGCATCGATTCGCCGCTGTTCGCTGCCCGCGCGGAAGGCGTCGGCCCCGGCCTCGTGGCGGCGGATCGCCCGGGGATGCAGGACGTCGGTGCGAACGATGGTGTGGCCTGCGACATGGTTTGCTACCCCGATGCGCACGCTCTCTACCTCGGGGAGTTCAGGCATCAGCACCGTCCTGCAGCGCTTCCCAGGCTTGTCGGGCGGCGGCCTGTTCGGCCCGTTTCTTGCTGCTCGCCTCGGCCTTGCCAAGTTGCTGTTCGTTGACGATGGCCACGGCGGTGAAGCTGCGTTGATGATCTGGGCCGGAACCGATCACCTCGTAGGTTGGGCGGGGCCAGTCGCGCTCGGCGCAATATTCCTGCAGCGCGGTCTTGGCGTCGGTGTAGTCGTTGCGGGCGCCGACGGCCGCGATCTGGTCGGCCAGCAGCCAGTGCACTAGCCGGGCGGCTGCGGCCAGGTCTGTGCTGACGTAGGCCGCGCCGATCAGGGCCTCGGTGGTGTCGGCGAGGATCGAGTCTTTGTCGGCGCCGCCGGTGGCGATCTCGCCGCGGCCTAGCCGGATCAGCGGCCCCAAGCCTGCGGCGCGAGCCGCTGCCGCAAGTGCCCGGGTGTTCACCAGGGAGGCCCGCATGGTGGCGAGCTGGCCTTCGGTGGAGTCGGGGAAATTAGTGAAGAGATGCTCGGTGATGACGATCTGCAGCACGGCGTCGCCGAGAAACTCCAGTCGCTCGTTGTGTTCGTTGCCTTCGTTTTCAAACGCGTATGAGCGGTGCGTCATGGCAACGCCGAAAAGCTGAGCGTCGATGCTGACGCCCAGCTGATCTAGATTGGTCTGAATGTGGTTCACCCGCGGCGCGGGTTCGACGTGTTAAACGTCGAGGACGGGGCGGCGGGCACCCTTGGGACCGTACTGCCCACAGCCTGGGCAGGCGGTGTGAGGCAGGTGCGGCTCGCGACACGCCGGGTTCGCGCACACGACGGTGGCGACCGCGCTGGTCTTCCACTGCGAGCGGCGGTGGCGGGTGTTGCTACGCGACATTCTCCGCTTCGGAACGGCCACGATCTTCTCCTTGCTCTACGCGGATCTAGTGATCCACCTGGTCATCGACGTTCAATTCGGCCAGTCGTTCCCATCTGGGATCGACTCGTTGCCCGTGGTTGTGCTCGGGATCGTCGTTCAGGTCGGCCCCACATTCGGGGCACAACCCGCGACAGTCCTCCCGACAAACCGGGGCGAACGGCAGCTCAAGTACCACGGCATCGCGGATGGCGGGCTGCAGATCAACCGTGTCTTCGACGACCAGCAGTTCGTCCTCTTCCTGGTTGTGGCCAGGATAGAAGTACAACTCCTGCACCTCGAATGACTCGGCTTGCTCCAGTTCCGTCAGGCACCGGACGCACTGTCCTTGAACAGTCGCGCCGATCGTCCCCGATACCAGCACTCCCTCGACCACGGCCTCCAACCGGAGATCCAAGTCAAGCGGCGAGCCTTGCGGCACTTTGATCACGTCGGTGCCGAAGTCAACCGGCGCTGGTACTTCATCACCCAGCTCCCGGTCGACGACTAGGGGCGAGCGGCGATCTATGGAGTGTCCGGGCTGCATGATGTTCCCTTCGCAAGTAGACCACGACCTCGTCATGACCAACACCCAAGGTTACCTGAGCCCAGGGCCACTACCAAATCGCAGCTAGCCTCACTGGCCGAGCGGGCCAGCCTTGAGTTTCGCCGCCACCGCCTCGGGCACGTAGGCCGACACATCGCCGCCTAGCCGGATGACTTCACGCAGCATGGTGCTGGATAGCGTGACGTGCTCGGCGGCGGCGGGCAGCAGCACCGTCTCGATGGGACCGAGATCGCGGTTCATGTGGGCCATCTGCAGCTCAAAATCGAAGTCGGCGCCGAACCGAAGCCCCTTCACTACCGTGGTGATACCGCGTTCGGCGCAGAAATCGACCAGCAGGCCGTCGATTGCTTCGACTGCTACCCCGGGCATGTCGGCTACTGCTGCCCGCACCAGGTCGATGCGCTCGGCGCCGAACAGATAGTTTTTGGTGGAGTTTCGGCCCACCCCGACCAGCACCTGCCCGAACAGGTCGCGAGCCCGGGTGATGATGTCCAAGTGCCCGAGGGTGATCGGGTCGAATGAGCCTGGGCAAAGCACCGTCATTGGTTCTCCTCGGCGGTCGTGGCGAAGTACAGCGTGGTTTCACCGTAGCGGCGATGCCAGTGATCCGAGAACTCGGGAGCCCAGCCGGGGGCCGGATCCCGGCTGGAGCGCTCCAGCACGACCAGCGCGGCCGGGGCCAACTCGGGTAGCAGTTGGGTGATCAAGCTATCCAGCTGTTCGCCGGGATAGTCATACGGCGGGTCGGCCACCACTAGGTCCACCGGCTGAGCCAGGCTGCCCGGGATCCGCTCTGCCCGCTCGGCGCGCACCGACACCTGCAACTTCGTGGTGGCAGCGTTGCTGCGGATAATCGCGGCCGCCGCCCGGTTGTGCTCGACGCACACCACCGGCGCTGCCCCGCGGCTGGCGGCCTCTAGGCCGATGGCGCCGCTGCCCGCGAATAGGTCCAGCACGCTGATGCCCGCGAGCTGTTGCTCGGCGGCCTGGTCGCTGGTCGAGAACCAAGACGCCAGCGCCGAGAATAGGGCCTCGCGCACCCGGTCGGTGGTGGGCCTGGTGTGTGTCCCGGTTGGGATGCGCAGCGCGATCGACTTGGCGCTGCCAGCAATGATCCTGGTCACGACTTCGCCAACCATTCTTCGGCCGACAGCCGCTCGACGCTGGCCACCAGATCGGCCAGCAGCGGGTCATCGGCGGCCCGGGGGTCGTCGAGCACCTGCTCGGCCAGGTCGCGGGCCTGGTGGATGACGTCGGCGTCGGCGAGGACGCGCAGCAGTTTCAGCGATGTTCCCCCGGACTGGCTGGCCCCCAACACGTCGCCCTCGCGGCGCAGCTCCAGATCCTTCTCGGCCAGCTCGAAACCATCGGTGGTGGCCACCAGTGCAGCCAGCCGGGCCACGGCGTCGCCTTCGGCGCCCGAGACCAGCAGGCACAGCCCCGGATGTTCGCCTCGCCCGATGCGGCCCCGCAGCTGGTGCAGCTGCGCGATGCCGAACCGGTCCGCGTCCATGATCACCATCACCGACGCGTTGGGAACGTCCACTCCCACCTCGATGACGGTGGTCGCCACCAGCACGTCAACCTCGCCTGCCGCGAACTTGGCCATGGCCTCGTCTCGTTCTGCGACGGCCTGCTTGCCGTGCACCATCGCCAGCCGCAGCCCGGCCAGCGGCCCCTGTTCCAGCCGCGGCAACAGCTCGGTTACCGCCGTCAGCCCCGGTTCCTCGCCGGGATTCGCCGCTTCGGACTCGCTAATCGCCGGGCACACCACGAAGGCCTGCCTGCCGTCGACGACCTCTTCGCGGATTCGTTGCCAGGCCCGCTCCAACCATTGTGGGTGCTGCCCGGTGGGCACGTGCACCGTCTGTACCTCGGCCCGGCCGCCGGGGCGTTCCCGCAGCTCGAGTGTCGCCAGGTCACCGAATACGGTCATTGCCAGCGAACGCGGGATCGGCGTCGCCGTCATGACCAGCAGGTGCGGCCGAGACTCGGCTTTTCCACTTAGCGCCGCGCGTTGTTCGACCCCGAATCGGTGCTGCTCGTCGACGACGATCAGCCCGAGGTCGGCGAAGCTGACCTGCTCGCCGAACAGGGCGTGGGTGCCGATCACGATCCCGGCCTCGCCGCTGGCCATCGCGGCCAGCGCCTCCCGCTTGGCGGGCGCGGTTCCGCTGCCGGTGAACAGCTCAACGCGCACGGCGTCGGGATGCCCGAGCAGGCCGGGCATGCCCAACTCCCCCAGCAGCCGCAGGATGCTTTGGTAATGCTGCTTGGCCAGCACCTCGGTGGGAGCTAGCAACACCGCCTGGCCACCGGCGGCCACCACCGTCAGCATCGCCCACAGTGCTACCACGGTCTTGCCGGAGCCGACATCGCCTTGCAGCAGCCGGTGCATCGGGGTCTGCTGGCCCAGCTCGGCAACCAGTTGCTCGCAGACCTGGCGTTGCCCCGCCGTCAGCTCGAACGGCAGGCCTTGCTCGAAGGCCGCCAGGATGCCGCCGCTAGGCGCCACCCGGGCGATGGCCCGTTCGCTCGCCAGTTCGCGGCGGCGCTTGGCCATCAGCAGCTGCAGCGCGAAGGCCTCGTCGAAGCGCAGCCGGGCGATCCCCTGCTCCGCGTCGGCGGCGGTCACCGGCTGGTGCACCTCGGTCAGGGCTTGCGGCAGTGGCAGCACGCCCGCATCGGCGACGATCCAGTCGGGCAACGTATCGCCCAGCGCGGTGACGCCGGGCAGCAGCAGGTCGATGGTTTCGGCGATCGTCCAGGTGGGCAGCTTGGCCGAGGCCGGATACAGCCCGACCATGGTCGCTCGCTGCACGGCCCGCTGCATTGCTTTGCGCTGCTCGGCCCGCTCGGTCTTTTTTGCGGTCACCTGGCCCCGGCCGTCGATGATGACGAAGTCGGGGTGGGCTAGCTGCAGTTGCCCGCGATACTCGCTCACCTTGCCCACGAAGATGCCCCGGCTGCCGGGGGCTAGGGTGCGGGCCCAGTAGTCGGCGAGGTACTGCTTCGCGGCGAAGAAGGTTGCCTGCAGCCTGGCCTGGCCGTCGGTCAGCACGGTTTCTACCCGGGTGCGGCGGCCATGCTGCACCTGCGTGCGCACGATCTCGGCGACCACGGCCACCTCGTCACCGACCCGCAGCGAAGTGAAGTCGCTCATCTCGGTGCCTGCCAGGTAGCGGCGCGGGACATGCCAGATCAGGTCACCGACGGTGTGCAGCCCCAGCTCGGCGAGCCGCTCGGCGGTCTTAGCGCCAACGGCGTCCGGCAACCGCCGCGCCAGTTCGCGGTAAATGTCGGTTCGCCAGGAGGTCATAAGCTAACCCTACTCATGCGACTGCGATAGTCCGGGCAATGACAATGGCCCGCAGAAACCTGCGGGCCATTGAGACAGATTTACTACTAGCGCGAGACCTTGCCAGATTTCAGGCACGAAGTGCACACGTTGAGACGACGCGGCGTCCCGTCTACCACTGCGCGCACCCGCTGAATATTCGGGTTCCAACGCCGGTTGGTCTTCTTCTTCGACCAGGGCTTGTTGTGACCGAAGCTAGGCCCCTTGGCGCAAACATCACAAACGGCGGCCATTGGAATCTCCTCGGATGTAGTCAGGCTTGCTACCGGCATCTTGCCCGGCAGGCAACTGATAAAGAATAACTCAGCCGCCGCGAATCCTCAAACCTCAGCTCACTGCAGCTGGTATAACCGCTTGTGCCCAGCCACGCCAGCCAACCGGAAGCCAGAATGCGACCGCTCCTCGAACGTGTGCTCTCCGCCGTCGCTGGGCACCTGCCACTCGTGGAGGTCCCGGTAGGTTTCGTAATCCAACGGCTCCCGGG
>PDWI01005659.1_pt1 | contig 23748 bp, 28 predicted proteins | sample 1430891 | NCBI WGS metagenome assembly PDWI01 (sample SAMN01162508, study PRJNA174530) | Oral metagenome, whole genome shotgun sequencing project. | biome: Marine environment; feature: Marine mammal; material: Swab sample of the gingival sulcus; isolation source: swab sample of gingival sulcus... | reverse complement strand
TGGAAACTTTTTTATATGAAGCCATTTTTCAAAGAGATAGAAATAATCTTTTACCGTATGATATTATCCAGAATCAGGAACTTCAAGTTTATATAAAAGACTTTGGAAAAGAAACGGATTATTGTTTTGTTGCTGAGAAAGAAAATAAAATAATAGGTTGTATCTGGGCCAGGATAATGGCCGGTGAAACTAAAGGCTATGGAAATATAGATGATGAAACCCCGGAATTTACAATATCAATCTTGAGGGACTACCGAGGTTTTGGAATTGGTACATCACTCATGAAGGCAATGATAGAATTGTTGAGGAAGGAAGGCTTTACAAAAGCAAGTTTATCGGTACAAAAAGATAATTATGCTTTTAAGATGTATAAAAAGTTAGGTTTTTATATAATTGAAGAGAATGATGAGGATGTTATAATGATTCTGAATTTAACAAAACAATAACTATTTAACGTCTTGTAACAGCAAACAAACTCTTTAGCCCTTTGCTTCATCCGAACTGCCCTTTGTCAAATTTCCTGCATGTAGTAAAATCTTGAGCGGAGAGGCAAGATGTTTGCCAACCCTGCATGCCTGCGCAACTTCGCATACTCGCGGGACGTTATGTTCAATTTTTGCCAATTTTTGCAAACCTTGCTATCCATGGCTCACAAAGAGGGGTGAAATGAAGATTTTAGATAGAAGAGAAATCACTTTGAAAAATAAAAATCCTCTTATTACTTTTTCAACTACAGGAGGAGATCGCTGGAAAGAATGGGACAGGTATATAGAAGTTGAAAATGAAAAAGCTTTTCATATTGGCAACATCTGTGGTACATGTAATTTTTTCTTTAAAAAACTTGATGGTTCATTAATGAAGTTCAATTCAAAAAAAATGGTAGAAGCTTTAAAGTTTTCTGATATGTCAAATACAGATAATATTATTAAAAAGATTGGTTCTCTTTTTGAGAGTGGAGATTATATAATTATTAAATCAGAGATTAAACCTGTTCATACGATTCCATTTTCTAATTTAGATTATTTTTCAAAGGAAATTATTGATATGTATGGTATCCAGGAGTTTTCTGGCTTGCCTTTTTATCCTGGAACCACTTACTATCGAGATGAGGAGCGTGTAATGGATGAGGAATCCAAACAGTTTTCTTTTTATATCCCGATGGTTCCGGATTCTTGGTTGAATCAAGAAACGATACACAATTATGAAAATCAGATTCAGAATGGGATTAAACCTGTTTGTATTTCAATTGCGGTTCTTGATAAGAAACAATCGGTAGACTGTCCCAAAAATATACAATATTCAACCCATTATTGTTTTGCCAATTATTTAATAGATGGCCACCATAAAATTAAAGCGGCTTCGAATCTTAAAAAAGAGACAGATCTTATTTCATTTCTAAATATTGGTAAAGGAATCTCAAGTATTGATGAAATTCATAGTGTATTCAATATTGCGACCTGAAAGGGAAAAGAAAAGTACGCCCTTGTGCTTTTCTTCTTTAAATTCGGGCAAAACTAAACTTAAAAACAAATATACGGTCCCGTCCATCTGTCCTTCATCCAAACTGCCCTTTGTCAAACCTCCTGCATGTGTTAGAATTCTGGGTGGTGGAGCAAGAAGTTCGCCAAAGTTGCGGGTCTGTCCAGCTTCGCCCGTTCGTGGAGCGTTGTCGGTGATAGGCGCCAAATGATTTTTTATGAAAAGGAAATTCCAAAATCCTCTCGGAAAAATGTATATGAAAAAATTTCTCCCTTTTTGCTTTTTGTTATTATTTTCATCATGCTTTTCAAAATATCATCTATCTAGTGAGAGAAAAGGTAAAATTGATGACAATAAAAAAGAAATCTCGTATTTCGTACAATATAAAGAATTTGGCGATTTTTTCGATGCTGCTTTCAATGAAGCTGGTTGGAAAACAATTTCCATACCTATGAAAGACGCCTCAAAATATTATAATATTGAGCATAGAGAAAATACATATGACCTGGCTACTTCGTATAAACCTGAAATGTTTGAAACACGATATGTTTGTGAGTACAGTTTTCACTTTTGGAACGGAATTGCGACAGGTTCACATATAACAATATACGACCTTGAAGAAGATAAAATAAGATTAGATGTGCAGGCCCATGACATTGAGGTTCAAAAATTCCTTGAATATTTTCTGAAGAAATTAGATAAATTATAGATTCCAATAAAACAAAAAAAACAGTTTTTATATTCAATTATTTAACTTCCGGCGGACTTCAGGAACGGCCTTATTGTTACTCTGGTATATATGTATTTAGGAGGAGAAATGCAGACGACAGGTTTTTTTAGAAATAAATCTATAAATAAGATTTGGAAACTTATTCATCCTTTTTGGGCAGCAAATAATCAACTATGCTGGAATGCTTTCTTTAGTTTTAAGATTTAAATTATGTTCTAACTCTTCCGCCTTCGGCTCCACCTAAATTGCACTTCATCAAATTTCCTGCATGTAGTAAAATCTTGAGCGGAGAGGCAAGATGTTTGCCAACCCTGCGGCGAGGAAGACAGAAAAATGAGAAAGTCGATACATAAACTTAGTTTCATCATTGCTCTTTTGACCCTGGTGGTAAGTGGGGCTGGCTTATTTTGGACGGATGGAGGAGAGCCTTTTACAGTGACAAGCCTCTATGGAAATAAAATAGAGCTCTTCGGCAACGGAATTTACAAAAATGATAACGCTTTCCTTGCACCCATTTTTAGAGGTACGGACTGTGTCACATTTTTTATTTCTGTTCCTCTTCTGCTGCTTTTCATTTATTTAGATAAAAAACAACAGTCGTTTAAATCATTATTGCGATTAAATTCTTTTCTATTTGTAATTTTCTACTATGCTGTCAACTTGGCCTTTGGTGTGATTTTTAATGAATTGCATTTGGTGTATACTCTGCTGTTATCTATTTGTTTTTTTACGGAGCTGATTTGTATCCATGTATTGAAAGAGAAATACGAAAAAGATTTCTCTACTACATTTAAAGCAACTTTAGGATTTAAAACATTCGTTATCATTAGTGGAATTATGCTTTTCGCAGCTTGGCTGCCAGATATAATTAGTGCTCATATTTCTGACAAACCATTGAGTTATTTAGAAAATTATACCACTTCGGTCACCTATATTTTAGATATGGGCTTTATTTCTCCACTATTGTTTTTGACTTTATACTTATTGAAAAAACACATTTTTTATGGGGTTTCTCTACTTTCAATGTTATTGAGTTTGTCAATGATGATTGGCATTATTTTGCCATTTCAAACTTGGTTCCAATTGCAAAGCGGAATTGATATTTCTCTGCCGGAATTGATTACTAAAGTGATTGTTTTTATAGTGTTATCTGTATTTGCCATTTATTTTAATCGAAAACTATATAAAAGCATTTTTAATTATGTGGATTTGCAGGCAGGCTCATAGCAATGAATGCTGATGTTATTCGGAAAGATTATATTCTGTCCGGGGGAGTTGTATGCAGTTAAGAAATGAGCGCCTTATGAAAAAATTTTTAATAATTATATTCGCGGCGTTACTATTTGTTTCTTGTCTGTTTAATGACAAAGATTCCAATAACTCCCGGAAATATCCTTCTTTTGGTAATGAAATTGAAGTAACTGTTAATGGTTTATCTTTTGACTCAATGGAACCGTTTGTGTCGCCTGATGGACGTTATCTATTCTTTAACAGCCTGAATTCCGGCGGAGATACAAAACTTTTTTATGCAACAAGAGTAAATGATTCAACCTTTAACTTCGAGGGAGAACTTGACGGAGCAAATCAAGAAACAATTCCTCATTTGGATGCAGTTCCTGATATGGATTCCAATGGGAATTTTTATTGGACATCAACAAGAAATTATCCCGCTGAATTGAATAATCTTTTTCGCGGAACGTTTAATTCAGGCACTGTCAGTGATATTGAAAGAGTACAAGGTAATTTTAATATGGGCATTCCTGGATGGCTTGTAATGGATCATGGAATAAGCTGGGATGGTAAATTATTGTACTTTAATAATGCAAGATTTGATGATACACACTGTCAGGTTGTTCCTTGTGAAACTATAATTGGAGTTGCGCAAAAAAACGCTGATTCAACATTTAGCAAACTTCCGAATTCCGCTTCAATCCTGAAGCATATTAATAATTCTGCCTATATTAATTATGCTCCCTGTATTACTAAGGATAACCTGGAGTTGTACTATTCGAGATTCTTGAAAGGTGCTATAACCGCAAACACTGTTTTTGAAATATGTGTTGCGGTTAGGAGTAATCCCTCGTCAGAGTTCTCAGAGCCTAAAGTTTTGTTTTCAGCAGATTCTTCAAGCTATATTGAAGCACCAACATTAACAGTAGATAAGCGTGTTATGTATTATCATAAAAAAACGCCTGATTCGTATAGAATAGTAATGAGATATCGGAGCGCTGAATAAAATTAAATTTTGCTGATAAGTTTTATGCTTTTTTCTTTGGCAGTGCCAGTTTTAACACCTCACCTTCGGGTTTATAGCGGCTTATCCAATCATCGGCAATTTTTTCATCAATACGCCTCCAATCCCTTACATGATTTCCCACCGAGCGGCGGACATAGCTGTGGCTGTCATTAATCAACCGGGCAATAATTTCCAGAAATTCCAAGCCATTCTCACGGGATATCTTAAGCTTTCCGCCCCAGGGTAAGTACGGACGGGAGCCTTCGCTTACCAGGCGCCGAACATGAAAACTCGGATGATCCAGCCAGTGACGAAACAGAGCAATTGCTTTTTTGGGGTATCTGGAAATTATAGACCGCACTGCAAACTCAGCAGTACCCCGCTGGGTTAACGCCTCAAGCGCAGTCATAGATGTTTCAAAATCATCCAGCTGATGGCGCGGCCAATAAGCTGCCAGGGGTAGCATCCAATAACCATCGTTGAATATCTGCCCTTCTTCATTAAGAGGCGGGCCAAGAATTAAACGTTGTAATTCCCAGGCTTGTTCTGAAGGCATAATTTCAGCTAATTGATCAGCAATACGGTCAATTCTTTTCATCAATGTAAGAGGCTCTAAATCGGGTATACACGCCTTAAATTTCTTCTCAGGAAAATCCGGCCAGGAATTTTTCCATTTTTCGCTTAGCAAAATTATCAATGGTTCTCCGAAGTGCCGGGTAAGATCCGCCATTATTGAACTCCATTTATATATTGAGCCGGCAATTCAGGACTTGGCTCAATAATCTGAATAATATCTAATTTGGATGATTCTTTTATCATCAGTGCCATATACATACACAATGTATGTAAATATACATGCACGTTGTATGTATGTCAATGATAATTTATACTTTCTAAATGGCAAGACGAACGAAACAGGTATCAGAGGAGACAAAAAAGCATATTCTTCAGCAAGCCCGCAGGGATTTGGCAGAATCCGGATACGGACAACTGTCTCTTGAAAACCTTGCTGAAAAATGTGGAGTCACCAGAGGGGCCATCTACCATCATTTCAATAACAAGCAAAGTCTTTTTAGAGAAGTAGTAAAACAATTATCTTGTGAAATGGGAGAAACTATTTATAAATGGGCCCGTTCAGGTTCTTCCCGTGGAACCAATGGTAAAGAAGCACTAATGCTCGGCACCCGGGGTTTTTTGTCGGCGTCTCAAAGTCCGGAATACCAAAGAATAATATTGACTGAGGCTCCGGCAGTGCTGGGTATGGAAGAATGGCAGAAAATTGATGATGAATATACAACCAGCACACTGGTAGAGGTTTTCACCCAAATATTCGGTGAAGGTGCAGATGCTCAAGCGCTGGCTCAAGGTTTTTCCGGAGCTATGAACCAGTTAAGCCGCTGGATTAGTGGAGAAAAAGATATTAAAAGAGCCTTTGAAACCCTGGAAAAAATGTTTTCTTGTTTTTGATAAAATTGATTCTTTAAATTAACCTGGAAAAAACAGTTTCAACAGCGAATCTGCGGTTCGGGCCATTCGGGTTGCATCCAAATTGCCCTTTGTTAAACTTTCTGCGCGTAGTAGAATGCACGGTAGATCGGTAAGATTTTCACCAACGCTGTGTGCATGTGCGGCTTCGCCTGTTTCCGGGATGTTATATGCAATTTAAAGAGGGAGACCAATATTATGGGAAATAAAAGTTTTTTAAAGATAAGCATAATCTGCTTTATATTTACAACTTTGACTGTGAATGCTCAAAATGTTGAAGGAGAAAACAATATGTTTAAAACTGAATTGGGAAAAGACACCTGGATTACAAGTGAAATTATAGGACTAAAACCCAAGGTTAAAGAATATGTTTTAACAAAATTCGTAGAAGAAAGCAGATTTGCCGGGTACTTGTTAAACTTCAAGGAAAATAATATTTATACCAGTCGTTATGCGGCTCCCTGCGGTAACGATTATTTAACAACAGTAAATGGAAAATATAAGTTTGTTGATAAAAACAAAATCAGTTTTATAGTAGATTCTGTTACTTATTCTGGAATGGCTGAAAAACCAACTGAATATAGAAGACCGAAAAAACTGTTGTTTGAAATATAAAAAGAAGATGAAAAAATTATTTTAAGAAAGATAAGAAAATAAAACAGTCTCGACGGCGAATATGGAGCTTAATAATTCTTTGCAGAGACTGAGTCAGCAGTATGTGGAAGTAGAAATTGGAAGTTTTGACAGGGTATTTAAAAGAACGGCGTGTTGTAAGTCTGGTATGGGCAAATGTTTTTTCCTTTATATTGCTTATTGCGGCAGTACCGGTTTTTATAGTTCCTTATTATTATATATGGCATGGATTTCCCTTAATGGATATCTTTCGGCCTGAAAAAATACTGTATATTCCTGCCGCCCTGATACTGGGTGTAATACTGCATGAACTGATTCATGGTGCTACATGGGCGATGTTTGCTGAAAATGGATTTAATTCAATTAAGTTTGGATTTTTTGCCAAGTATTTAACACCGTATTGTCATTGTAAAGAAGCTCTAAAGTTTTATCCTTATGTAATTGGAGCTGTAATGCCGGCAATAGTTTTAGGTATTATTCCTGCTGTCCTTGCAATGGTTCTGGGCCGTCCGGCGCTGTTGATGTTTGGAATAATTTTTATCTGTTCTGCTTCTGGCGATTTCCTGGTTGTTTATGCAATTCGGAAGTACGGCAAAAATGCTTTGATAAAAGATGACCCGTTGGCAGCCGGATGTTATATCTATAAGAAAATAGAGTAGTCCGCCATCTGTCTGCAGACTCCTTTTGCGGCGCTGCGCTGCGCTGCAAAAGGCTTAATTTTCTCTTCTGGCTGAATATGCACCTCTGCCGGGGCCGGGCGGTAAAGTTTCAATGCGGATTTTACACATTATCAGGATTAAAAGTTGACTGGAAAGATTCAAGGTAATACAATTTTTTTGAAGGGACAGCGGGAAGTCTGTGGTGCCGGCCGGCCGGCTTCGTATTTGTGGAGTAGAGCAGCAATTTGATAAAATGACACAAACAGAATCATTGATAACAAAGGCAAGAAGGTACTGCATAGAAAATCATTCCTATTGGGCTGACAGATACCAGAAGGAAATGAGCGGTAAGAACAGCCTGTCTTCAGAAAATGATTACAATCTGTTTCCCAGATACAATGCCCTGGCTGCTATTTTACAGGGTGTACTGGCAATTGTGGGCAAAGAATTTAATTCGTTTGAAGAATGTAAAGATGAATTAGTAAAAATTGGAATGGAGAGTCAATCCATTTTTACAGTCCATAGAAATAAAAAGACAATTGAGCAAAAAGTAATTCAGGAAGAAAGGGAAAAGTTTATTGAGTTTATTGCAAGTCAGAATTATGAGAGTGTCAGAAATGTTGAGCCGCTCCCTTTTGAAAGAAAATTTTCAGAAAATGAATCCAGACAGATAAGAGAAAAACTTTTACAATTCTGGAATTATGACGGCGGCCGCTGGGAGCCCCTGGAGCATAAAAGTCCGAAACCGGTAATCTTTTTAATGAACAATAATATAGAAATGTCTGATAAACTGGAGATTGAGAAAACCATAAAAGACTATGTCGGTTCAGGAAGAATCTTTGTAATTTCAGAAGACAGAATTGACTACGAAAAAGAAGCAGGGCTTTTAGATATTCATCTATACGAGACAATAATCTGTGACGACACATTTGAATGGGTTGTTTACGGTTCTCATGAATCAACAACCGCTTTTGGCGGTAATTTCTTAATAGACAAAGTTAACCGGATTTTTGAGAACAGAAAAGAAAAAATCAATAAATGGGAACAGAATCAGCAATAGTATTTCTTTTTAGAATGCGTGTATGCATTATTACGCGTTAATGCTACGCTGTATATGCGTAAGGCCGGGCTTAAACTGACCGCGTCTGTGTTCAGGACAATGGGATGCGTTACATTATTGCGGGTTTACTTGAAGAGGTGCTGAAATGAAAAAGAGTTTACGAAGTTTTTTAGTTATACTGATCGTCATAGCATGCGGAATTGGTATTTCCTTTGCCGGCAGTTATAAGGGAGATGTGGCTTTCGGCCGTTTTCCTTTGTTTGCATTCTGCGTGCTCATGGCGTTCGCTGTTAACTGGATTGCCTTTATACCGGCTTATATTTTCCAGACAGAAAAATTCTTCGATCTTACAGGCAGTCTGAGTTATATTGCGGTTATTCTTTCAAGCTTTCTGCTTGCTTCTGAGCGGGATTTCCGCTCTTCAATCATAATTACACTGGTAGTGATCTGGGCTTTCAGGCTGGGGTCTTTTTTATTCAAACGTGTTCTCAAAGAAGGCAAAGATGGCCGCTTTGATGAGTTAAAGGTGAATTTTCTCAGATATTTATCCGTTTGGACCCTGCAGGGGCTGTGGATTACTTTAACTTTATCCGCCGCTTTGGCTGCTGTGAGCAGTTCAAAAAAAGCGGGGCTGGATATTTTTGCCATTATTGGAAGTCTTGTCTGGATTGCCGGATTTCTATTTGAAGTTATTGCGGACAGACAGAAATCCAAATGGAGGCTGCAGCCGGAGAATAAAGGAAAGTTTATCAATACCGGTTTATGGAGTAAGTCGCGGCATCCTAATTATTTTGGGGAAATTACCTTATGGCTGGGTATTGCGATTATCGCGCTGCCGACACTGCAGGGCTGGCAGTTTATTTCTCTGATTTCCCCGGTTTTTGTAACCTTCCTTCTGACAAAAGTAAGTGGAGTGCCTCTGCTGGAAAAACGCTCTGACGAAAAATGGGGCGGACAGGAAGATTATGAAGACTACAAGAAAAACACGCCTGTTCTCATTCCCCGCCGGCAGGTTTTCAGAGATTAAATAATGTTAGTGGAAATACAGCATTCATTTTGCCCCTTAGAACAGACAATAATTAATTACTTATGAAGTATCCATTAATTCTGGTTCATGGAATTGGAGCGGTTGACAGGTTGAAGCGCCTTAACTTCTGGGGCAGGATCCCCCGTATTCTGGAGTTGAATGGAATTAAGGTCTTTTTGGGAATAACTGACTCCTGGGGAGCTTTTGAGACTAATGCACATTACCTTAAGCTTAGAATAGATGAAGTCCTGGCCAGTACAAATGCGGAGAAAGTTAATATAATTGCCCATTCAAAAGGTGGTCTGGATGCCCGATATATGCTCTCCAGATATGGATGTGATGATAAAGTTGCCAGTCTGGTAACATTAAATACTCCTCATAAAGGTGCAGAGCTGGCTGATCTGCTATTAAAGAATGAGAAAACACATTCATTTCTTGCCAGGAAAGCCATGAGAACACTTGGATTTTTATTTCTTGATAAAGAACCGGACCCTTACAAGGCTTTAATTGATTTAAGCACTGAGTCAATGAAGAAATTTAATGAAGAGAATCCAGTAATGAAGACAATATTTTTTAAATCGTATTATACCGTGATGAGAAATGGTTTTGATGATTTCTTGTTTTTCTTTACACACTGGTATTTGAAAAAGCATTTTGGAAGAAATGATGGAATAGTGACAGAGAGATCTGCTTCCTGGGGAGAAAACACGGAACTTATTAATGGACTTTCGGGGGGAATATCTCATGGCGAAATTGTTGATATAAAGAAAAAGAAGATTTCCGGCATTGATATTCCTGAAAGCTATATGACCATTGTAAGAGAACTGACTAATATGGGCCTTTGAAGGGCCTTAGCCGAAAGCGGGTGTCTTTAGCGCCGGCAGGTTTTCAGAGATTTTCCGTAATCATTTTTTTTCTCAAGAAGTTTATTATCCCGCTAACCGAAAATGTCAATAAGGCTGTCCTGTCTTGAAACGCTGTCAGTAAAGAGGGCGGGCCGTTATCCATAAAAGGGAATATAAGTTATATGGAGCAGAAAATGAGAAAAATATGTTCGGTTTTGATATTTTTAGTGCTTATTGGGGCATTATACGCCCAGCCGCTTGAAGAACTGACGAAGCAGGCAGATTCCGGGGATATAAAAGCGCAATATTTTCTCGGCATAATTTATTATAAAAGCGAAATTGCCGCACAGGATATGGAAAAGGCCCTCTATTGGTTTAATCAGGGAGCGGAGAGTGGAGATGCCGGCTGCCAATACTATCTTGGTTTAATTTACTACAACGGAGATGGTGTTGAACGGAATTACGAGAAGGCTTTTTACTGGTTTGAGAAATGCGCGGATCAGGGCGATGCCAGGGCCATTTATTATCTTGGCCAGATGTATTTCAAAGGTGACGGGATTGAACAGGATTATGAGAAAGCCGTTTCGCTGTTTCAGCTGAGTGCTGAACTGGAGAATACCGATGCCCAATACGCGCTGGGCAGAAGATATTACAAAGGCGAGGGTGTTGAGCAAAGTTATGACAAGGCCTTTATCTGGCTTAGAAAGAGTGCCGAACAGGGTAATCCGGGCGCTCAGTACAGTCTTGGTGTAATGTATTACAATGGCGAGAAAGTTAAAAAAGACGATACAAAGGCTGTTTACTGGTTTAACAAGAGCGCCCTGCAGATGGATGCGAATGCTCAATATACTCTGGGGCGAATGTATTATAAGGGCGAAGGTGTAATACAGAGTTACGAGAAAGCTTTTTACTGGTTCAATAAAAGCGCCTTGCAGGGTAACGCTCTTGCCCAGTACAGTCTTGGTATAATGTATTACACCGGATATGGAATACTGCCGGATCGGCGGCAGGCGGCTTACTGGATAAAACAGGCATATAATAACGGTCATCAGGAAGCCGAAGAAGTCTGGGAAAAACTTGAGCTGGAGCAATATTAGGTTCCTGGAGCAGTAAAAAGTAAACGTTTCTCAAGTCCGCAGCTGATCCTCCTGGTTATAAGGGACAAGGAGGATCTTATGAACAAAATAACACTGTCTGCGGATTTTGCCGGTATCTGTCCGGCCGGGAAGGGCCGGTTTTTTCTCTGGGGGCTTTCTTTTTTATGCCTGAGCGCCGGGCTGGTTCTTCAGAGCTGTGTTCCGAATCTGGATGCCGGAAAGCTGCCGTTTTCTGTGGATTTAATCCCGCCGATTCTGCAGAGCGCGGAGATTACGGACAGTTATACGGTTGTTTTCCGGTTTGATGATGCGGTTTTTCCGGTTGAAGACGCTCCCGTGCTGACCCCTTTTCTGCCGGTGGCGCAAACGCGTTGTGAGGGCAGACAGTTTCTGGTTGAACTTGCAGCGCCCCAGAGCATTGGGCAGAAATATACACTGCGGGCCGGGGTTCAGGATGCCAAAGGAAACATGCTGGAGTTTCTTTTTGAGTTTTACGGGTGGAACCCCCGCGTGCCGTCTCTGCTTATTAACGAACTGAATCCCCGGGGGTCGGGGAAAAATCCTGACTGTGTTGAAATTCTGGTTTTATCTGATGGAAATCTTGGGGGGATTTTGATGACTGTCGGTACCGAAGAACATGCCTCCGGGAAGATTATTCTGCCGGCGGTTGAAGTTCTGAAAGACGATTTTCTTCTGCTGCATGCAAAATCGCAGGGACTTCCGGAAGAGATTGATGAGCTGGGAAGTGTCAGTGAAAGCGGCGGTTTACTGGCTTCCGATACAGCACGTGATTTCTGGATTCCGGATTCTCCGGGGCTTCCGGGAAATAACGGAGCGGTTTCTCTGTATCAAAGAAACGGAGGGCTGCTGATGGATGCGGTTCTCTGGTCGGATAGGGTTTTTGATGATCAGGATGATAAACTGGGGTGGACTTCGGCCGGCTATCAGATGGCTTCCGATCTGGCGGCGTCTGACGGGTGGGAAAGCAGTGAAACGGAAATTCCTTCACCTTCAGATGCGGTGGATGTTTCGTTTTCCACGGCAACCCGTTCTCTCTGTAGGGCATCAGTGCCGCTTGATACCGATACCCGGGAAGACTGGCACACGGTTCCTACAAAAGGGAGCAGTTTCGGCACACCCAATTCAGACGAGGTGTATGTTCCTTAGAATGTTTAGGTAATAGCGGCGAACATCTGTTCAATGGACGCTTTTGGAAGAACACCTGTCTGCCTGGAAACGGTTTCTCCCTTGTGGAAAAGTACAAGCGTGGGAATGCTTTGAATGCCGTACTGGCCGGCTGTCCGGGAAGCCTCGTCAATATTCAGTTTAACAACTTTTATTTTGCCTTTGTATTCCTGGGCAATCTGGGAGATAACAGGACCGAGCATGCGGCAGGGAACACACCATTCCGCCCAGAAATCTACCAGAACGGGAAGGTCCGACTGCAGAACTTCTTGTTCGAAGGTGGTATCGTTTACATTTATCTCAGCCATAATTAACGGCTCCTTCAGCGTCTTTTAAGTTCTTTAATGCGGAAATCGCTTATTATGGATTGAATGTAGGAAATAGCCCGTTCCACTTCTTCGCTGGGAGGTCTTTTGTTCCGGGCTCTTTCGCAGAGATCCAGAAAATCGTGAAGGAAAAATGCGGCTTTTTTTATGGTTTCCTGTGCTTCTCTTACCCGGTCTTTTTCGGTGGCTGACGGAGCAGAAAGAGCCCGGTAGTAGGGTTCCAGCTCTTCAGGCATACGCCCCGGACGCGTTGAAACAAACCGCCAGAAACGCTGTTCCATGGTCATGCGGTCCAGCTGACCGGCTCCGGGAAAGGCTTTACGCAGAAATAAGAGCAGGGGTGTCCAGTGGTTTTTGTCCAGAAATTCCATTGCTCCATAGAGTCTGGATATTTCATAATCGGCATCCGGATGAATATTTAATGCCGGGTAGTGTTCAATTTTCTGCCTGTATTCTCCTATAACCTTGTCAGCAAAAGTTTCTCCGGCCAGCCGGCGGCGCCGGGCTTCTTCCTGCATGGCCGCCTTATGACTTTTAGCCAGAGCTTTTTTTTCCAGAACCCTGAAGGCTTCTTCTTCTTCCTTCAGGAATACTTCCATGTCTCTGCCCATATCACGGGCGTATGAGCGCCGGTCATTAAAAGACTCGATAATCTCGGGATTAAGCGCGTGATCAAAAATAAGTGAATTGTACTGATCTGCAAGGTTATCGAGAGCCTCGGTAATGGCTTTTTTGCTGTTTTTGCGGCTTTTTCCTAACACTGTTTTATTATGGTAGCACAACGGATTGATGGCAAGTGTTTGTCTAATTTCCTAGAACAGCCACAGTGCCATGCCGCCCAGAGTCAGAGCGAACCCCGGGAACTGTCCTAAACCCGGAATTTTCTGTACGCGGTGAAGCAGTTTCATTCCGCCGGGCCGTACGGCCGGTAGAAACAGCAGCAGACCTGCTGCCAGAGTCAGAACGAATTTAAGCAGATTCCTGATGGTATAAATATCGGGATTAAAACCGCCTGCGGTTTTGTGAACAGCTGAGAGTAAAGTATGGGCATTAATAAATAATACCGGCGCAGCCGCGGCGGCAGCCAGAGAAAGAACGGCAAGCAGTATCTGGGCGGCCCATTGTGCCGGAGCAGGTTCAGAAAGAGACGGTTCGGTCTGATGCGGCTGGTCTTTTTTGTTTTTGTTTGGAAGAAAAATCCTCAGAAGTTTAATAAACGAAGCCATGGTTCCTGCTCCTGCGGCAAGCAGAACCGGGTATTGCCACTGATGTTTGAAAAGACCTGCAAGGACTGTTTTCCCGGCGTAGCCGATAAAGGGAGGAACGGCTGTAATGGACAAGGCCCCAATGAGAAAACACAAAAGTGTTACCGGAAACCGCTCACCCCTGCTTTTCAGCAGAGCCGCCGCGCCCCGCAAGGCATACACATTCCGTTCACCGGCCGTGTCTGTGGTCCTGCCCACAGTCAGAAACAGCAGACTTTTGAAGAGTGTATGAAAAGAGGCGTAAAGAATGGCCGCGGTTAAAAAACGGACGCCTTTGACGCTGTCAGTTCCGTAGTATACTGCCATTCCCCAGGCCGAAAGCACATAACCCAGCTGACTGATTGAGTGGTAAGCCAGAAGACGCTTCGCGTCACTTTGCGCCAGAGCCAGAATAACGCCGCAGAGCGCGGTAACAGCTCCGGCATAGCCCAGCAGCCGGCCCAGCTGCATACCTTCAGGGCTCAGTGACAATATGCGGGTTAAGGCAAAGAGGGGGATCTTTGTCAGAACGCCCGAAAGCATGGCTGAAACACCGTGCGGCGCCATGGCATGAGCTTCCGGCAGCCAGCCGTGCAGAGGCATAACAGCCGCGCGCAGGCTTACGGCCGCGGTAATAAAAATCAGGGAAACCGACACCGGCCAGCCGCCCCGCTCCGGCAGAAGGCTCAACTGCCGGCCAATTCCGGTATAGGAGAGATCTCCGGTTGCGCGGTACAGGCCGTAAACACCCAGAAGGAAAAATATCATTCCCGCGGCGCTGAAGAGCAGATAGGAAAATGAGGCCAGAATTCCTCTGGGCTTTCCGGACTCGGTAATCAGCACATAGGAACAAATCCCCATAACTTCCAGGCAGACAAAAAGGTTGAATATATCGGCCGTTACCGCAGCGGCTGACAGTGATGATGTCAGAATAAGGAGTAAAGCTGTAAATCCCGGGCGGAAGCGGGATTTCTTCTGATGATACAGCCAGGAAGGGAACGCCGCGGAGTATATAAGAACATTCATAAGCCAGGAAAGGCCGTCAAAACGGAAGGCCACTCCCACGGCCGCGTTCCGGCTGCCGGCAAAGCCTTCAATAATTTTTCCTGATGCTGTTGCGGGGAAAAGGAGAATAAGAAAGATAACGGGAAGAATAAGCCCTGTTACTGCCGCGGCGGTTTCGGCCAGGCGTCCGGCGCGGAGCGTTTCCGGACTGCTGCCCTGCGTAAAGGCTTTGGCCCCAATGGCCAGCGCGCCGCCGATCAAGGGAAGAAAAACAGTTGTAAAGACATAGTTATGAGGATTCATTCTTCAGCGTTTCCCTTATTTCCCCGATATGAAGACTCCGGCTGACTTTGTAAATACGGTGAACCATGGCCAGTGCCAGTGCGGTTACACAGACACCGACAACTATGGCTGTCAGCATAAGCGCCTGGGGAACCGGATCCACAACATTCTTAATTCCCTTTTCCAGAATGGGCGTATTTGTTCCTGACTCTGCGCCTCCGGCTATAAAGAGAATAACAACCGCGCTGTTAATAATAGTCAGACCGAAAATTTTTTTAATAACATTGCGGGGAATAACAATGCCGGCAAAACCGGTCAGAAAAAGCATTAGAATCAGAATGCGTTCCATCATTTTTCACCCGGCCTCATCATAGTCAGTATCATCAGCGCCACTCCCGATCCCACTTTGAGCCCAATAGTCAAATTCATCAATATGATGGACGTTTCCAGAGGCAGAAAACGGAACAGGCCGGTTCCTTCCATGCCTGTAAGAAAAGCCATTATAAACATTAGAAAGGCCACAGCCTCCATTCTTGCCAGAAAGCGCGGCTGGAACAGCCGGATGTCTGTATGTTCCCGGGAACCCAGTGCCAGAAAGATAATGCCGGAAGCAGTTACAACGCCGCCCTGGAATCCGCCTCCGGGAGACAAATGTCCGAAGAACATAGAATCCGCCTCCGGGAGACAAATGTCCGAAGAACATAACGTACATACCGAAAAGGAGTACCACAGGGCCCAGTTTTCCGGCGGCAACCTGCATAAGAACTGTCCGCAGGCTGGCGCGGCCTGTACTTTTGGGGCCGGAGGCGCGGGAGGGGACGGCAGCGGAGGCGGTCTCTGCGGGGCTCACAGCGTCTTTCTTAATGCTGCTGTGCATTAAGGCAATGGTTCCGCTTATGGCGGCCAGCAGAACAATGGTTTCTCCCAGAGTATCAATAAGCCGGTAATCCAGATAAATGGAACTGACCAGGTTTTGCGCTCCGGTTTCCTGAACACCGTACTGTTCCAGATAATTCCGGGCATAAACCGGCCATGGGGTATCCATCAGGAATACGGCAGGCAGCACAATTCCCGCAATTACCATGGAAAGAATGTTTTCCCATATCCGGTAATACTTCCGCGGTTTCCGGTTCTCGGCGGAGCTGTCTGTTGAGCGGATAGCCCAGACAAAAATAACGGTCGACACGCCTGTACCCACAGCGGCCTCGGTAATGGCCACATCGGGAGCATGAAAAATATAAAACAGCAGTGTTGAAAACAGGCTCAGGCCGGCAAGTGCCAGAACGCCCTGCATGAGATCTTTTGCCAGAATGGCATAAAGAGCCAGGATGTTGATCAGTACCAGAAGAAGAACTATCATGGCTGAGACTGCTTCCGCTCCGGCCGTTCCGGTTTCCTCCGGGGACTCCAGGGGCTGACGCCCGAGTTCCAGATAAAACGCAGTACAATATGCGATCCTATCGGCGCGGAAATCAGAAAGAAGACCATAATAACCAGCAGACGTGTGCTGACTTCCCAGCCGGGAGACAGGGCCAGAGCGCCCAGAAAAATTGAAAAGACAGCTGTGGTTCCGCAAAGCGAGCCGGCCTGCAGGCGGGAGTAGGCATCGGGGAAGCGGAACAGGCCGATTATCCCCAGTGTGCCGAAAAGAAAACCCGCGGCAAACGCCGCAAGAGCCAGGATTTCACGTACAGTCATAGCCGTTTCTTCAGAATACGTGCAATTCCCAGAAATCCCAGAAATCCGAAAATTGCGTATACCAGCGCCACATCCAGATACAGCGCGCGCTTTTCCTGGACGCCTTTGAGCACCAGAAAGGCCAGAACTATTCCGGAAAGGACATTCAGGGCCACCAGCTGGTCGGCTGCCGAAGGTTTAATGATCATTCTCAGAATACAGAACGCCGCGCATACCAGTAAAAACCACTCCATGACAGTCAGCATCAGAACACTCATATCCACACCTTGCTCAGCAGCTTTTCAAAACGTCCTTTAACGGCTTCACCGGCCGCTTTTGCATGACGTGTATGGGCGAAAAACCAGTACACTGTTAAATGATCTTCGTTCAGATCCAGAGTAATGGTTCCCGGAGTAAATGTAATGGAGTTGCACAGTACCATGCGGGCCACATCCGAGCGCAGCCGGGTACGGAAATGGACAATCCGGGGTATGGCTCGGCCGGTAATAACGGAGCGGGCCATTTTCAGGCTGGACGCGTAGAGGCTGTAGATGAGGTAGAAGATAAAAATCAGCAGATAAAAAGGGCTGGGCACGAAAAATTTCAGAGAGGCTTCATGCTCGGCCAGGAAAACCCGGTAGGTTAATAACGACACCAGCATGGAACCGGCCAATCCGGCCAGAAGGGGGTAGAGCTGCATGTTGCCGGTAAAAAGAATCCATACGCCGAACAAAACCAGCGTTGTAATAATAAAACGTACAAGGGCCCAAAGAGAGTGTGTTTTCATTTCAGCATTCCCATTGAGACATCAGTTCCATGAAATCTCCGGAATTCTGCACCTGTTTAAGGGCATTGCGCATTTTCTGATTGTGGAGCAGCCGGGCCAGACGGGAGAGCATGGATAAATGTAGCCTTATGTCGCTTTTGGGACCGGCCATAAGAAAAATTAATGTTGCCGGTTCTCCGTCGGAGGCGCCGAAATCTATACCTTTGTCCAGAACCGCCGCGGTTATTTCTGTTTTTGTAATAGCATCAGAATACGCGTGGGGTGCCGCGCATCCATGCCCCAGAGCGGTAGGAGCCAGTTTTTCGCGCTCCATAACATCTGCCAGCAGCTGATCGGGATCGGTAACCGTGCCGGATTTTTCCAGCTGCCGGATCATGGCCTGAAGTACAGCCTTTTTTTCGGACAGACCGGGACGCACCAGAATGTTGGATGAAGAAAAAAGTGTGTGTATTGTGTTCATGGCTTATACCTCGTCTTCCTCTCTTAAGCCGGCGGCCCACTGGACCGGAATGGTGAACATAACGCCTGTTCCCGGCTCGTCCAGTCCGCCGACAACCTCATCTACCAGTTCCTTAACCCGGTTGACTGTTTTGGGGCTTCGGATAACAGATATAATGGTTTTGTTATAGGGCTTGTTGCCTTTCATGAATTCCTTAAAGCCGGCAAACAGGGGAATTTCGTAAGCCAGGAAACGTCCCATGCCTTCCGAGTCGAGAAGTGTTGCTCCTTCCACCCCGGCTTCAACGTAGGCTTCCAGTACTTCTTCGAGAAATTCTTCCTTATTCAGAATAAATACCAGTAATTCCACAGAAGTCTGCCGCTCCGCATTTATTATTCAGGCAGGTCTCTGGTTTTGTCAATCAAACCTTGTGAGCCTCGGGCTTTCCAGCTAGACTGGAGGTCCATGGAATTTGAGGTAACAGCAACACGCAAGCGGCCTAAAACTCTTGCAGAAATGGTGGGGCAGGATTTTGTCCGGGCCACGTTGAGCAGCGCCCTGGACAGCGGCAAACTGGCCCACGCTTATTTGTTTTCCGGTCCACGGGGAACAGGAAAAACGTCCACAGCGCGTATTCTGGCCCGTTCAGTTAACTGCGAATCAGGTCCGACTTCTTCACCCTGCGGTCAATGCCCGGCCTGTGTGGAAATTGGAAAAGGTTCTTCTCCCGATGTTATTGAAATTGACGGCGCGTCGAATACCAGTGTGAACGATGTCCGCGGCATTAAGGACGAAGTGCTGTACGCTCCCCAGAGCTCGCGGAAGAAAGTGTACATTATTGACGAAGTTCACATGCTCTCCAACAGCGCGTTCAACGCTCTGCTTAAAACGATTGAAGAGCCGCCGCCCTACATTGTTTTTGTCTTTGCCACTACGGAAGTTCATAAGGTACCGGCAACAATCCGTTCACGCTGTCAGCAGTTCCGGTTCCGGCTTTTTGCTCCTGAACTGATTCAGGACAAGCTGAAGGAAGCGGCCGGAGAAATGGAACGGGAATTTGAAGATGATGCCCTGTTCTGGATTGCCCGGGAGGCCGGAGGTTCTCTGCGGGATGCCTACACTCTTTTTGATCAGGTTCTTTCGTTTTCCGGGGGGAAGATTACTCTTGAGGGTATCCGCGAAAAAATGGGGCTGATGGGTCTTGAAAGCGCCTCCCGTCTGCTGAGCGCGGCGGCCGGGGGTGAAAGAACGGAAGCTCTGAATATTCTGGATGAAATTCTTTCTTCGGGAACAGCTGTGGAGCAGGTTCTGGCGGAACTGGCGGATTATCTGCGGAATCTGATGCTTCTGGCCTGCGGTATTGAAAAGGTTTCGCTTTTGGGTATGGCTCCTGAACGGTTTCCCCGGGAGCTGCGGGAAGCCTGGGATGTGCGGCGTCTGGAAACGGCCGGAGAGGATGCTTTTTCCCTGTACCGGGATATCCGGTATTCCCTGAATCCCCGTTATGAGCTGGAACTTTTTGTGGGAAGACTGTGCGGATTGTCGCAGCGCATGATGCCTGAAGAAATACTGGGACGCGTTAAAGCGCTCAGGCGGGAGTTAAGCGGTTCTTCTTCTGCGGAGGAGCCGGCCCGCGCCGCCGCGCCGGATGAAGTGCCCAGGTGGGAACCTCCGCCGAAGTCTCAGTTTCGGCCGGCCGCCTCCGCCCTGCCGCAGACCGGCATGGCGTACAGGGAAGCGCCTTCCGGGGAGTCAGCCGGGCCCGCTTCGCCGCAGCCGCAGCAGGCAGCGCCTTCCCCGCGGACACCGGAAGTTTCGGCCGCCTTCGCTCCGCCAGCCGGCATGCCGTACGGGGAAGCGCCCTCCGGGGAGTCAGCCGGGCCCGCTCAACCGCCGCAGCCGCAGCAGCAGACAGCGCCTCCCCCCCGGACACCGGAAGTTCCGGCCGTCTCCGCTCCGCCGCAGACCGGCATGTCGTACAGAGATGCGCCCTCCGGGGAGTCAGCCGGGCCCGCTCAACCGCAGCCGCCGCAGCAGGCAGCGCCTTCCCCGTGGACACCGGAAGTTCCGGCCGCCTCCGCTCCGCCGCAGGCCCCTGCCCGGACTGCCCCCGTCTTAACAGACAAAGACCGGAGCGAAGCTGTTATTGCCGCGGTAAAAAAGCAGAATATCTCTCTGGCGGCTGCTCTGGGTAAAGCGGTCAGCTGGGAATGGAAGGGCAGCGCACTGCGGCTTGTTTTTGAATCTACCTACGAAAAGAATATGGTGGCGCGGGATATTGAGCTTCTGCGGCGCTGCGGAGATGAGGCCGGTATACCTCTGGCTTCCGTAAGCGTGTATACCGCAGGTGCGGAAAATCATCTGAATTCGGAAGAAGAAAGCCCCCGGACGGCTCTGGTTAAACAGGTTTTCCGCGGGCAGGTTGTATCGAAAAATAATAATAAAAGGACAGCGGAATGAATCCCCTGGATATTATGAAAAACCTGAAGGGTATACAGGAAAATATGGGTGTGCTTCAGGATAAAATGAAAACCCTGCGGTCTTCGGGAAGTTCCGGGGGCGATTTAGTTAAGATTACTGTTGACGGTACACTGGAGGCTGTTTCGGTAGAGATCGATCCCATAGCGGTTGATCCCCGGGATGTTAAAATGCTTGAAGAGCTGGTAGCCGCGGCGTTTACTGACGCGGTGCGGAAAATGCGTCCTGTTATTCAGCAGGAAATGGCCTCTCTGGCCGGAGGGCTGAACCTGCCGCCTGAGTTTACGGGTCTTTTCTGATGGAACGGTTGGAACGGCTGATCAGCTCATTTGCCCGTCTGCCGGGTATTGGACGGAAGAGCGCGTCACGGATTGCCTACTGGATTCTGGAAACCGACAGTTCTTTTGTTACTTCGTTTGCCCATGATCTGGGTGAAATTCGTGAGCATGTTGTCCGCTGTAGTGAATGTGGAAATTACGCGGAATCCGAGCTGTGCGATGTCTGCAGTTCTGCGGCAAGAGACCATACCCTGATGTGCGTGGTGGAACAGTCACGCGATGTGGCTACCATTGAATCAACCGGAGAGTTCCGGGGGCTCTACCATGTGCTGCACGGTGTTCTTTCTCCTCTGGACGGGGTTGGCCCCGAAGAGCTGGGTCTGGGGCGCATGAAAGCCCGGATAGCGGAGAAGGGTGTAAAAGAAGTGATAGTGGCAACCAACCCCACCCTGGAAGGCGATTCAACAGCTCTCTACATTGTCCGCATGCTTTCGGCTGAAGGGGTGTCCGTCAGCCGTATTGCTTCCGGGCTGCCGGTGGGCGGAGACATGGAATACGCGGACAAACTCAGTGTGGCCCGCGCGCTGAGGGCCAGGCAGAATCTGGGTGAATAAACTTTAGAGTTTGTCTATCAGCATGGAACACTTCCCGGAAGGTATGGGAAGTGTTTTTTTCTTGTTCTCATCCAGAAGATGGATGGAAAAGTAATAGAGTTTCTCCGACTCCAGCCGGATCTCCCAGCCTCTGCTGGACTTGTTGCTGATAATGGTAATTTTGTTGCGTTTGAGCGGCAGTTCTTCAATGCCCATAAGTTCCAGTGTCGGCACAAACCAGTCCACCGTTTTCCGGGGAAGGCTGACATACAGCCCGACAACGTTTTCTATCATCAGGGCTATGGTGCTTAATCCGGCATAGGCCATGTTCAGCGGTTTATTCCAGTGGGGATGTCCTTTCCATTCCGCCGGGCCGTCTTTAAAGGGCTTGTACGCCTGCCAGAGTGTTCCCTTCTGCTTTCCGTCGGGGTGGAAAGTGTCCAGAATGAAGTACATGTGGCGTATGGCCGCTTCCCGGGCAAATTCGTATTGATGATATTTTTCCAGTCCCTTGATAATCATGTAGGTAAAAACCGGAATAACCGAACCTCTGGCTCCGCTGCCGTTTTCATCAAAGTCTTTCTCACTGACAGCCAGCGACGGAAATGGATTTTCCGTTCCGAAAGACTGGGTGTCTTTAAGGTGTTCAAAGAGTCCTTCCGCGCGTTCTTCATTCGGTATTTCGGCCAGCAGGGTCCAGAAGGCGGCAGCCGTTTTTACTTTAACCCGCTCTTCTTTGGCATTCAGGCCGTAATAGATCCGGTCTTCAGGATCCCACATAAGGGAGTTGATGCGCGTTTTCAGTGAAAAGAACTGACGTTTGTAGCGGAAACCCAGTTCCTTGTCGTTAAGAATGTCTGCCAGGGCTGACATGTACAGAGCGTTAACAGCCATCTGTGTGTTGAAATCAAGCGGATATTTAACTTCTTTCCGGGGAGAATTCGGCATCATGGTTGCTTCCAGAGGCGGAGCGTACAGGCCGTTTTCCTGTTTGAAGTTTTCTTCCAGCCAGTCATGATAGGCCATCAGAGAGGGCATAACATTTCTGACCCGTATTTTGGCACCGACTTTGTGGTAGAGGTTGTATTCCACCCATGCCAGAAGGGGAGGAGCCAGTCCCTCCGGATTCTTTCTGGAAAGAACGGGTTCTCCGGTTTCCAGACTGTAGGTTCCGCGGATAGCGCCGGACTCTTCCTGAAGGCTGTAAAAATTATCCAGCATCAGGTTAACCGGATATTTCTTGTTGAAGTAGACCAGAAAGAAGGAGGCCAGGCAGCTTTCATACAGACTCAGTTCATTACTTTCCGGGTAGGAGTAATAGGGGTTTTTCAGACCAATGGAGGGATTGGCTTTATGCCAGAAATCGCTTATCCATGCCCATGAACGGTCGTATATGTCGACAAAGTCCTGATCGTAGTAGTGTATCTGCGGGAATTCTTTTTTGAGCACGCTTTCTCCTCAAGAGGAATATTATACATGATTATTGAAAAAAATACTGAATTTATTATTAAAAAGTATACAGAATTCGTGTTTTTTTTACGGCGGGGGTCTTTTGCGGGCGCGGTTTCCGCTGGGCGGCGTGTTTTTTTGCGGATTCGAAGGTCAGCCGCGGCCTTTTGCGTGTGTGGTTTCCGCTTTCCGGGCGCCGAGCGCCGTATTCTGGGCCGTTACAGCCTTTGCCGCCGCTTTTGGGCGCCGCGGCTGCTTAGAGCCGTGGTTGGGCCGGCCGTTTGAAAATGCGCACTTTCCGCGCCGGCATATTCTGGGCTGTTACAGCCTTTGCCGCTGCTTTTTTGCGGGCGCAGTTTAGCGCTTTCCGGGCGGCCCGGCTGTTTGAGGCGCCACGGCTGCTTAGAGCCGTGGTTGGGCTGGCCGTTTGAAGCCGCGGCCTTTTGCGGGCGTGGTTTCTGCCGAGCGCCGCGTCTTTTAGCGGAGTCGAAGGTCCGCCGCGGCCTTTTGCGGGCGTGGTTTCTGCCGAGCGCCGCGTCTTTTAGCGGAGTCGCCGGCTGTTTGAGGCGGCGGCCTTTCCTGCTGTGATTTTCGCTGAGCGCCGTGTTTTTCTGCGGAGTCGCCGGCTGTTTGAGGCAGCGCCCTTTCTGCCCGTAGTTTCTGCTGAGCGCCATATCTTTTTGCGGAGGAGGCGGCTTTTTGTAAAGGCGGCCTTTTGCGTGCGTGGTTTCCGCTTTCCGGGCGCCGAGCGCCG
>PDWI01003141.1_pt1 | contig 23757 bp, 16 predicted proteins | sample 1430891 | NCBI WGS metagenome assembly PDWI01 (sample SAMN01162508, study PRJNA174530) | Oral metagenome, whole genome shotgun sequencing project. | biome: Marine environment; feature: Marine mammal; material: Swab sample of the gingival sulcus; isolation source: swab sample of gingival sulcus... | reverse complement strand
CAGCTCATTTAACGCCAAAGACGATTACGAAATCTTTATTACTGGTTCAAATTCTAGTTTGTTGTCTGGTGAACTCGCCAGCTATTTAACGGGCAGATACTATAAAATAGAAGTCTTTCCATTGTCATATCGTGAGTATTTACAAGGCAAAGCAGCCAATTTTGAAACTTTTCTTGATTATTTAAAAAACGGTGGATTACCTGGTGCGCTTCAATTTGATGACCAAACAATCAGCGATAATTATTTGTTAGATATGTATCAAGCAATTTTACTAAGGGATATTGTCAAGCGTTATAAAATCAGAGATATTGACCTATTACAGCGCTTTATGTTGTATTTAATGAACAACATAGGCCAGACATTTTCAGCTAGTACGATAACGAAATATCTTAAAAGTGAGGGCAGAAAACTGTCCAAAGAGACGATTTATAATTTTATTGAAGCTGCCAAAAATGCCTATTTAATTCATGGTATTCCGCGCTACAATATCAAGGGCAAGGCATTGATGAAAACAAACGAAAAGTACTTTATTAATGACTTGGGCTTGCGCAGTCTTTACTTTGATAATGAAGACGACATCGGACAAGCACTTGAGAATATTGTATATCTTGAACTCAAGCGGCGCGGCTATACTGTGTATGTAGGTAAAATAGGTGACCGCGAAGTTGACTTTATCGCTGTCAAGGGCACAACAAAAATATACATTCAAGTTGCATATATGTTGGCAGAAGAATCGACAATTGAACGCGAGTTTTCTGTTTTAGAGGCGATTGATGACAATTATGCAAAGTGGGTATTATCGTTAGACCCTGTCAATCGTTCACGCAAAGGTATAATACATAAAAATGTCATAGACTTTTTAACAGAGCAGTGATATGTTATTTTATCGCCTGCACCGTTTCAGTTAACATTTCTTCACTGACGCCGTCAACATAGATAAATTCGGCGTCGGCTAGTTCGGCCAGTTGTTTCATTAAGCCCAGTTTTATGCGACCGCTTTCATAGTCGATAAATACTTTTTTAATATTTGTAGTCGCCAGTGTTCTGGCGGCTTTTTTAGCGTCATCAACTGGCATATCGCTAAATGATGATGCGTTGGCGCGACCGTCTGATAAAAAGATGAGCACGTATTTTGATTCGCGTGATTTTATTTGATTGCTGTTAATATAGCGTTTGGCGTAGCTGAGCGCTTCGGCAATTGGTGAATTGCCGCCACTGGGCAGTTCTTTTAGGCGCTTATGAGCAAGGTCAACACTGCTAGTTACGGGCAAGGCTAAGTCGACATCACCGTCGCGAAAGGCGATTAACGCCACTTTGTCGCGCTTGACATAGGCTTCTGAAAGTATATTAAAGATAGTGCCTTTGAGGGCTTCCATGCGCTTATTGGCACGTAGCGAACCACTGGCATCTAATAAAAATATCAGTGTATTGCCAATGCGGTGCTCGCGCACTTTGCGCTGTAAGTCGCGCTTTTTTATGATTAAACGTGGACGATTAGCTTGTGCTGAATTGGTGTTTGCCTGTTGCTGGCGCACAATTTGATGCGGTGCTGCCTTCATAATGGTGCCAAAGATATCGATGTCGTCGTATTTATCGGTTGAACGATAAAACACTGTATGACCATGGCGGTCTTTGCCAATTCGCTTTTCACGTTTACCCGTACCGATAATTTGGTCTTTAATGCGGGCGTTTTCAGTGCCGATTTTAAAGTCGATACCACTGCCAATTTTTTCTGTCGTTATTTGGTCGCTTGATTGTACGTTGTTTTGTGTGTCAAAATCGGGCAGTTGCTGTTGTTCTGTTTCATCGCTGTCGCTATTTGGTTCGTCTTGTTGTTCAGGCTGGTCATCCTGTTGTTCAGGTGAATTGTCTTGTTGCTGTTCTTGGTTGTCATCTTCTTGTTGTGGTTGTTCGGTACTTTCAGGCGCGGTTGTCTGTTGACGTCTGGCGTAGAGTACCAGTTCGCTGGCTTCAATTAAATCGCTGGCTTCAACTTGGCTACGTCCATAATAAGCTGCTAAAGCCAAAGTGGTTTCCAACAATTTAATGTCGAGATGGTTACCACTAAACTGGTAATTGTCGAGTATTTTAACCATTTCAAGTTGTAGTGGAAAGGGTAGCACAACTGTTTTAAGGCGCAGTTTAGCTTGCTCAATGGTTCTGCGTAGGTCTTTATCTTGTTCTTTATAATCTGCTAATTGCTGATCGCTCTTAAGTGCTAAATTGATAATGGCACGGCGTTTATGCATGTCTGCAATAACTGGCAAATCGACGATAATGCCAAAGTCGTCAATAACTGAATTAGAAAGCGTTGATTCACTGGGGTTAAGCGCAGCCAGTATCGCAAAATGTGATGTTACGCTTTTAGAAAAGCCACTGCGTTCAACACTAAAATAGCCAACTTGTTGTGCATTGATAATGGTGCTTAAAACACCAGTATTAAACAAGTGCAGTTGGTCTAAAATAATGGCGCCACCATCGACGGTTTCCAGCAGGGCGCCTTTATGGCGCAGACCGTCGCCCTTGATGGTTGCTGCAAAGTCGGCGCTACCAACTAAGTTTTCGTAGCCAATTTGGTTGGGGCAAACGGTGCCAACTTGTAAGCCGCGTAGTAAAGTCGTTTTACCAGTGCCTGTTTCACCGCGCAATAAAACCCCACCAATGCGCGGGTTAATTAAATTTAAGATAATCGCTTTTTTGGCTTTTTCAGCGCCGATAAAAGCGGAAAAGGGTAGCTGCATTAAAGTGCTCCGATGTGTTCAAGTAAGGCGGTTTCGTCAATTTCACCGCGTTCCATTGGCAAACGGCGCATGCGGTGTGGTATAACATATTGTGCTGCTTCGATAACGTCGTCACGCTCGATAGTTTGTCTGCCGGCATAGGCAGCCAGTGCAATTGCTGTTTTTAACATGGTGATATCACCACGATGACCGTCTAATTGTAAGTCAATACAAATTTTGGCAATTAGTGAAATAATGTCGTCGCCAAAGTTGCCCTTTTCTATCATCTGCTGTGATAAGGCTTGTGCCGTTGCTATTTTTTGACGTAATTGTGCTGTTTCGTCTGCATATTTTTCGATAAATGCTTTGGGGTTAGCTTCGTATTCAAGTCGTCGTTGCATTAGTTGTATGCGCTTTTCAACCGCTTTTTCCGACGTGACATCGGTGACTAAGCCAAAGCGATCTAGTAACTGTGGTCTAATATCGCCCTCTTCGGGGTTCATGGTGCCAATTAAAATAAAACGAGCAGGATGCGAATAAGAAACCCCGTCGCGTTCCATATAGTTGACACCCATGGCGGCGGCATCTAAGATAATGTCGACGATATGGTCTTCTAATAAGTTGATTTCGTCAACGTAAAGGACGTTGTTATTGGCCTTGCCAAGCAGGCCAACGTCAAATTGCTTACTGCCATCGTGAATGGCGGCTTCAATGTCGAGCGAACCAGAAACGCGGTCTTCAGTGGCGTTAATTGGCAGTTCAATAATGCGCATGCTGCGACTTTCGCTTGCGAGTGCGCCATCTGTTGCCTTGCAATTATTGCAGTAGTGTTCGACGTCACCTTTAATACAGCCAAACGGGCAGTCTGTTACGATGGGGCGTTGTGGCATTAATTCGGCCAACGCGCGTACCAAAGTCGATTTTGCTGTGCCCTTTTCACCGCGAATTAACACACCGCCAATAGACGGGTTAATTAAGTTGAGTAGTAGGGCTTTTTTCATACGCTGTTGACCGACGACGGCAACAAAAGGAAAATTTGGTCGGCGATTATTTTTTGTGTTCATTTTTTCACACTTTCTTAGCTATTATGGATTCTGTTATTAAACAGCAACTATTAAGGTCAAATAAGAAGTCATCCAATAAGTCGTTTTAAAAAACCAAGATTTTTTATTATCAAACATCACGTAGTTCTTAACGATTAGTCTTTCGTTTCAATCGCTATGCAAAAGTTGTAGCTATCGTTTACGTAAAGTGTCGATATATGCCAGCGTTTTCGTTTCAATCGACGGTTTAAAAACCGAGATTTCCACTTCGGTCGAAATGACATAGGCTAAATAGTTATTTTTGGTTTTTCTAATATGTTTACACTAACATAATTTCAAGTGCTAATCAAGCGACATTAATTTATAATTATTGTATAAATCTGGCTGCTTTATGTTTTTTATTTCTTTATATTGTGTATAATAAAAGTAGGTCATAACAGTAAATATATAACATTATTTTTATTAGTAAAAGAGGTTAAAATGATTGATCATAAGCAGATTGCAGAACTGACAAAAATACTGTCGGTTGAGCGCGTTTTAATAGACGAAATGATGAAGAAGCACTGTTCGTTTAAAATTGGTGGTCCGGCCGATGTGCTACTTTTACCGCAAAACATTGATGAAGTTATCGCCGTTTATCACTTTTTAAAGCAACAGCAAATTGCAATAACTTGGATTGGTAATGGTTCGAATATTTTAGTGTCTGATAAGGGTATTCGAGGTGCCGTTATTAAGATTGCTGAAAACATGAGCGATGTTCACTTAGACGGTGAAAAACTGACAGTTTCAGCTGGGGCATTGCTTTGGGATGTCTCTAAAATTGCAGTTGACAATTGTTTAACTGGCTTTGAATTTGCCTGTGGCATACCGGGTACAATTGGTGGTGCTGCCTTTATGAACGCTGGGGCTTACGACGGTGAAATGAAACAAGTTACAAAGGCCGTAACAGTGCTTACAAAAGATGGGAAAGTAAAGCGTTTAACGGGTGATGATTTACAATTTCGCTATCGCGGTTCAAGTATTCAAGATAATGGTCATATTGTTCTAGAAGTTGAGCTAAAGCTTAAAAAGGGTGACAAGTCGGTGATTGATGCGACAATTGCCGACTTAACTGAGCGACGTGAAAGCAAACAACCGCTTGAATTGCCATCGGCTGGTTCGACATTTAAAAGGCCATCTGGTTATTATGCTGGCAAATTAATTGATGACAGCAATTTGCGCGGTGTGCGATTTGGAGATGCCGCCGTCAGTGAAAAACACTGTGGTTTTGTCGTCAATTTAGGTGACGCCACTTGTCGCGATGTGACAACGCTAATTGCCTTTATTCAAAAGACAGTCTATGATAAATTTGGCATCGCTATGCAAACAGAAGTGCGTATGATCGGCGAAGATTTTTAAGGAGGCGTAATTGGATATTAAAATAATCACGGGGTTATCCGGCGCTGGCAAGTCTACGGCTATTAGAAGCTTAGAAGATCTTGGCTATTATAGTGTAGATAACCTACCGCCGTCGTTGATGATTCAATTTATCGAAATGTGTTTAGGCCTAGTACAACCAATTGATAAAGTGGCACTTGGCATTGATGCGCGCAGCAGTGCTTTTTTTGATGATGTTATTGCCGATTTACAAAAATTATGTATGCGTTTTGGGCCGTGCCAAATTTATTTTTTTGAAGCATCTGATAAAACACTCATTAACCGTTTTAAAGAAACACGTCGCACACACCCACTGAGCAAAACGGGTGCATTAATAGACGGCATCAACAGCGAAAGAGAACGCATGGCTCAGCTTAAAAGCATGGCGACATATGTAGTAGATACCAGTAAGATGACCAGTCATCAGTTGAGACACTATGTTAAAGAAAGCGTGCTTGGCGAAGCAAGTGCAAAGTCGATAGCAATCGATTTTCAATCTTTTGGCTTCAAAAATGGCATTCCACTCGACAGTGATTTGTTGTTCGATGTCAGATTTTTACCCAATCCATATTACGATGAAAACTTACGCGCGCTCAGTGGCAATGATCAAGCCATAAAAGACTATGTTTTTCAGTGGCTTGAAACAGGCCAGTTTTACGATAAGCTAAAAGATCTGCTTGATTTTTTGCTGCCACAGTATATTAGAGAGGGCAAAAACCGCGTGACAGTTTCAATCGGCTGTACGGGCGGTCGACATCGTTCGGTAGCCATTTGTAATCAATTAGCAGCAGATTATAATGAACAGGGCTATGTTACGTCGGCCGTACATAAAGAATTAAATAACAAGAGATAAAAAAGAGAGTATACCTTATGAATAAACAAGCAACTAAAGTTGCACTTATTGGCGGCGGGTCTGGCGCCAGTGTTGTGCTGCGTGGGCTAAAACAATTTACCGAAAATATATCGGCGATTGTCACTGTAGCCGATGATGGTGGCAGTTCGGGTGTCATTCGTGAAGATCTTGGCATGTTGCCGCCAGGTGATATCAGAAACTGCATTGTGGCATTATCCGACACTGAACCGGCGATGGAAGCACTGATGCAGCACCGCTTTAGAAGTGGTCAATTTGCGGGACATTCATTAGGCAATATGATTATTGCCGGTCTAGTTGATATGACAGGAAGTTTTGAAGAAGCATTATCGCATGTGCATGATATTTTTGCCGTCAAGGGTAGGGTGTTGCCCGTATCGTTAGAAGATATTGTGTTATTAGCAAAATTAAAAGATGGCAATATCGTGCGTGGCGAATCGAATATTCCCAACGTCGTCAAGTGGAACCAAACGGCAATTGACGAAGTCTTTATTGAACCGGTCGGCGCACAGGCTTATGCTGAAAGCGTAAAAGCCATTTTACAAGCCGATTTGGTATTAATTGGGCCAGGTAGTTTGTATACCAGCATTTTACCAAGCCTTTTGATGCCGCAAATTAAAGAGGCGCTTCACAAAACGCATGCTAAAATTATTGTGTCAATGAACTTAATGACACAGCCAGGCGAAACCGATGACATGTCAGTAGGTGACCACTTTGCTGCTATCGCACAGCAAATTGGTGCACAGACAATCGATTATCTATTGGTAAATAATAAGACGATTTCAGCCAAAGCACAGCGCAAATATTCTGCCAAGGGCGCGCGACTTTTGCAGTTTAGTGAAATAGAAAAACAGACAATATTAGATAACGGCATTCAAATTATCGAAGACGCATTTTTAGAAGAATATGCAGGTTACATCAGACACGATGCCATAAAATTATCAGAAAGCGCGTTAAACTTAGTTGAAACCGTGCGCTATATCAAACAACGCAGCTAATTTGCCGATGTGGCCTTTTCACAGCTTGGCGATTAGGTTATAATTAAAATAGTTATTTGTCTCTTATGTTGCATGACTACAAGTACTTCTGACAATAGCTGCACTGTCATTTCGATTTAGTGCATTGAGAAACTTCTTATTTGATTTTAAAGTTTAGACCTTTCTGACCACCCGTCAGCAGTTAGCGGTTAGTAGGTTGTCAAGAGATCTCGGAACTAATAATTGAATGTTATTGATTAACAATATAAGGCATGATGTGTTCAGTGAGAAATGAACGAAGGAGGATTAAATGAAAATGACAAAGGCAGAACCTTACAAAATTAAGATGGTTGAACCGCTTAAAATGATTACGCGTGAAGCGCGTGAACAAGCATTAATTGAAGCAGGCTACAATCCATTTTCGCTAAAGGCTGATGATGTCTACATTGATTTACTGACCGATTCTGGTACGGGTGCAATGAGCGATAAACAGTGGGCTGCGCTGATGATGGGTGATGAATCTTATGCTGGTTCAAGAAGTTTTTATCGTCTTGAAAAAGTGGTTAAAGACATTACAGGTTACAAGTATGTTATACCTACACACCAGGGTAGGGGCGCTGAACAGGTTTTGTTCCCCAATGTGCTGAAAAACAAAGGCGATTATATTATTTCAAATATGCACTTTGATACGACTAAAGCGCATGTTGAAATTGCTGGTGGTCGTGCGGTAAATACAATTGATGAAATTGCCTTTGACACTCAAGCTTACCATCCGTTTAAAGGCAATTTTGACTTAGCTAAAACTGAACAGTTTATTATGGACAAGGGTGCAGATAAAGTGGCCTGTATCGTGATGACCGTCACTTGTAATTCGGCTGGTGGCCAACCAGTTTCGATGGAAAACATGCGCGGCGTTAAAAAAATTGCCGACAAATATGGCCTTAAATTATTTATCGACGGCGCACGCTATGCTGAAAACGCCTATTTTATCAAAGAGCGCGAAGCAGGCTATCAAGATAAGAGTTTACGTGAAATTGCCCGTGAAATGTTTGACCTTGCCGACGGAATGGCGATGAGCGCTAAAAAGGACGGTCTTGTTAACATGGGTGGTATACTGACATTTAAAGATGACGAAGAACTCTATACAGCATGTCGTTCAACATGTGTGCCAATGGAAGGGTTCCCAACCTATGGTGGCTTATCGGGCCGCGATATGGAAGCCCTAGCAGTCGGTTTAGATGAGGCACTAGAAGTAGATTTTCAGGCGAGCCGAATTGGTCAAGTGACTTATTTAGGCGAAAAATTAAAAGCTGCTGGCGTACCTGTACAGTACCCAATTGGTGGACATGCTGTCTTTGTCGACTGTAAAAAAATGTGCCCCCATATTCCTTATTACGAATTTCCTGCACAGGCGGTTTGTAATGCCGTTTACTTAGAATCGGGTGTTAGACCAGTTGAAATTGGCTCGTTCTTGTTGGGACGTGATCCCGACACAGGTGAAAATTTAGAATCGCCGCTCGAACTGATGCGCCTGACAATTCCAAGACGCGTTTATACCAATAATCATATGGACGTTGTCGCTGAAGCTGTTATTGAAGTTATGAAAAAGGCCGATACGCTTAAGGGCTTAACCTTTGATTATGAGCCAAAAGTATTAAGGCATTTTACCGCTAGACTAAAGCCGGTTGAATAATCTAGATTAATTAATAAACGCCAGATTAATCAAATGCAAGCAGATGCTAAAATGCGACCTGCTTGCATTTTTTATTTGTTGATAGTGATTGGCTTACAGATGGCAATGTGATATACTATTGATATGTAAACTAGAATTTGAAGTATAGGTGATTAATTTGAAAATTTCAACCAGTGCAGGCGGTGTCGTGTTCTTAGGTGATACGATGTTGCTTTTGATGAAAAAAAATGGTGATTGGGTACTACCAAAAGGTCGAATTGAAGAAAACGAACATAGATCACAAACGGCACTACGTGAAGTATTAGAAGAGGCAGATGTAAGAGCAACAATTCATGAATACTTAGGTACAATTCACTATAAGTTTTACAATGTCTGGCGGAACAATGAAATGACCAGTAAAACTGTACATTGGTATTTGATGACGACAAAGTCAAAGCATTGTTCTCCGCAGCGCGAAGAAGGGTTTAAGTTGGCGCGTTTTGTGCCAATTGACGAAGCTTTTAATATCGTGCGCTATGATGATGAACGCAGTATTGTCGAAAAGGCAATTGAACTTTATACCGAAAAATATCTAAAGGTTTAGTTTTAGGTGAAAATATGTCTTATGCTTCAAGAATTAAGACGGATATAGCAACACAAATGTCAGGTAGTCGCAAACAACAAATGGCGGAATTGTCTGCATTAGTTAGAGCATGCGGTACGCTTACGATACGTGCGAAGGGTAAGCTCGACTTGAGCTTATCGACTGAAAATAGAGCTGTTTCTAAGATAATTCAGAAACTCTTTAGTAAGCTGTTTGACATTAGTGGTCGTTTTGTTACAATTGAAAAAGAGTCGTTAAATAAGCATGTCATTTATCAGATCGTTGTCAATGATGTCAAAGACGTACTTTCTCAACTAGCTGTTATCGATACAAAACTTTTCTTTCAAATTATCGATGATGTTCCCAGTTTCGTATTTGCCGATAATGCTAATGCACGCGCTTATATTCGCGGTATGTTTTTAGGTGCTGGTTCAATTAGCGACCCTGAAAAGTCGTATCATTTAGAATTTGTCGTCAATTCAAAACATTTTGCTGAGCGATTTATCGAACTGTTAAAAGCCTTTGATATATTTGCTAAAATTTTAGAACGCAAAAATCATTATGTCATCTATTTAAAAGATTCTAATCAGATTGTTGATGTGCTCAATATCATTGGTGCTCACCGTTATTTATTATCGTACGAGAATACGCGCGTTAATAAGGCGATGCGTAACAAAGTGAATCGCATTGTCAACTGTGATACAGCGAATCTCAAGAAAATGATGGCAGCAGCCAATAAACACATTGCTGCCATTAATACCATCGAAAAAAAACGCGGTCTTGAATCGCTACCCGATTCTTTAATTGAAATAGCCAAACTGCGCCTCGCTAATCGAGAGATAACCTTACTTGAATTGGGGCAACTATTGACGCCACCGATTAGCAAGTCGGGTGCTAATCATCGCATGCAAAAATTGATGAAAATTGCCGCTTCGCTCGAAAGTGATAATGAAAATGCCCAAAGTGCCGATAACTAAATTAGCATATGCGTTTTGTAAGCGTATGGCAGTCTTGTAGTTTTTAGACAGTGCTATATTTATGGGTAAGGGTAAAAATGAAACGATCAATCTTAGCAATTTTTTTATGTGCAGTGCTGTTGTTAACAGCCTGCAAACCGCCGGCTAATCCGCGCGAGGCGTCATGGCAAAGAATTGTTGATAGTGCCAAAAATTCAACTGTAGAATTTCATACGTGGTCGAAAGATAAAAACTTGCTCAAATGGTTTAATAAATCGATTCACGACAAGTTAAAAGATGAATACGGCATTAATTTAAAAATAAATAATACCAATTTTGAGCATGTTGTAGAGCAGCTTGAAGCCGACAAGTTAGCCAATAATAGAATTGGCAAAATCGATTTATTGTGGTTAAATGAAACTCAATTTAATGAAATGAAAAATAAAGGACTCCTTTATGGTCCTTTTATAGAAGATGTACACGATTATGAGAAGTATTTTTCTATCGATGATTTAATGGTTAATTACATTGATAGCACGTTAACTGAAGGCTTTATGGTACCGTTTAATAAAACAATGGTAACCTATTATTATAATCGTGATCTATTTTCGGAAGTGCCAGAATCAATTGCGCAACTGAAGCGTCTATTAGCTGAAAGGCCGGGCATATTTACATATCCTCAACCGCAAGACCCGGTTGGTGGCGCGTTTGTTCGGTCAGTTATTTTAGATTTTGCAGATATTGAAAAGTTCTATGAGAAAGAGTTAAGCGAAGCTGAATTAGACCAATTAATAGAGCCTGGTTTAAGTTATTTGCAGTCTATTGCTGATGATTTATTAAATGATGGCAAAACTTATCCGGCTTCAGTTGAAGAGTTAGACGAACTCTTTTCAAATGGTGAAGTTGCCATTACAATGTCGTTTGATTACTTGCATGGTTCTAAAATGACAAGCACAGGTGAGTTTCCATTTGGTACACGACCATTTATACTCTCAAAAAAGAATGTCTGTCAGCAACATTACTTGGCAATACCCTTTAATGCTTCAAATAAATCAGCTGCAATGCTTGTGCTAAATAAAATAATTGGTAAAAAAATGCAAATTGATAAAATGCGCGATGCGTCTTATGGCGGCTTGCCACCTTGGAGTATTGACCATATTAATGACGAAATGCGTGAAAGTATGGAACGGGTATTACGTAAAAAAAGCATTATTAAAGTTGGCGCGTTATTAGAAAGTGGGGTCAGTGATATTCCATTACAATATCACGATTACATAATAAAGGCTTGGCAAAAAACTGTGCTGCAAAAATAAGTCAAAATATGAAAAGTTTTTTGGTAGTAGTGTGAGTAATCTGGGGTAAGCGATGTCATTTGTTCATTTGCACCTACATACAGAATATAGTTTATTAGATGGTTTTGCGCGTATCAACCGGTTGTTTGACAAGACAGCTGAGTTGGGCATGGACGCTGTTGCCATTACAGATCACGGCGTCATGTTTGGCGCCGTTGAATTTTATAAGAAGGCGAAAGAGCATGGCATAAAGCCAATTATTGGCTGTGAAGTATACATTGCAGCAAGAACAATGGCCGATAAAGTGCCTACTTATGACAAGCGGCGTTCACACCTTATTTTATTGGCGGAAAACAAAACCGGTTATCAAAACTTAATAAAGCTTGTCTCGAAAGGGTTTACCGAAGGATTTTATTACAAGCCACGCATTGATAAGGCATTGCTCAGACAGCATAGTGAAGGTCTTATTGCATTGAGCGCTTGTTTAGCAGGTGATATTCAAACTGCCTTAAATAATAATGACTATATACTGGCAAAACAGTTAGTTGAGGATTACTTGACGATCTTTGATCGCGATCATTTTTATTTAGAACTACAAGATCATGGCATCATTGAGCAAAAAAAAGTTAATAAAATGCTATTAAAACTTGCCGCTGAATGTAATGTTCAATTAGTTGCAACTAATGACGTACACTATATTGAAAAAAGCGATGCCAAAATACACGATGTATTACTTGCCATACAAACTGGAAAAACTTTGTCAGACAAAGAACGTATGCGCTTTCAAAGCGAAGAGTTTTACTTAAAGTCGCCTCAGCAAATGAAGGATTTATTTTCTTATGCGCCGCAGGCAATTGCAAATACTGTTAAAATTGCCGAACGCTGTCAGTACGACTTTGACTTTAATACCACACATTTACCGGCCTTTGCCCCACCGAAGTCAGTAACGAGTCAGCAGTATTTAATTCATCTATGTGAAGCGGGTATTTCAGAAAAATATCAAAATAATGCGGTCGCTCGCGAACGTTTGCAGTATGAGCTAAAGACGATCTTTGATATGGGTTATGAAGATTATTTCTTAATCGTTTGGGACTTTGTTGCCTATGCCAAAAAAAACGGTATTATAGTAGGACCCTGTCGCGGTAGTGGCGGTGGCAGCATAGTCGCCTATTGTTTGGGTATTATCGATGTCGATCCATTGAAGTACAACTTAATTTTTGAGCGTTTTTTAAACCCAGAACGCATTACCATGCCTGACTTTGATATCGATTTTCAGGATGACAGACGCGCTGAAGTGATTGACTATGTCGTTTCTAAATATGGCGCAGATCGCGTGGCGCAGATTATCACCTTTGGTACAATGGGTGCAAGAGCAGCCATTAGAGATGTTGGTCGTGTGCTTGGCATGGCCTATGGCGATGTCGATATTGTCGCCAAATCGGTACCTTTTGAGCTGGGTATTACAATAGAGCGCGCTCTAAAACGCAACGATACTTTGCGCGAACAGTATCGTAGTAATGGCGAGGTGCGTCGCCTTATTGATATTGCTAAGGCCCTTGAAGGCATGCCGCGGCACGCTTCAACCCATGCGGCGGGCGTTGTTATTGGTAAAAACCCAATTGATAGTTATGTACCGCTTTATTTACATGATAAAAGTGTTTCAACACAGTATAATATGGACATATTAGCAGAATTGGGTTTGTTAAAGTTTGATTTTCTAGGTTTAACGACGCTGACGATTATAAAAAATGTACTTCGTTTAATCAGTGATACAAGTGGCAAAACAATAGATTTGGCAACTATGCCAATGAACGATAGCAAGGCATTCCAGCTGATTGCCAAAGGTGATACACTTGGTGTGTTTCAGCTAGAATCAGCTGGTATGATACGCTTTATGAAAGCCTTAAAACCGACTTGTGTAGAAGATATTATCGCTGGTGTTTCGCTGTATCGACCTGGCCCAATGGATTCGATACCAACTTATATTAAAAATAAAAACAACCCGCAAAATATTCGCTATGTAACCCCCGAATTAAAGCCAATTCTTGACGTGACTTATGGTTGCTTAGTCTACCAAGAACAAGTGATGGAAATCGTCAGAAAACTGGGTGGTTACAGTTATGGGCGGTCAGATTTAGTGCGCCGCGCCATGAGCAAGAAAAAAATGGCAGTAATGCAACAAGAACGCAAAAACTTTGTTTACGGTTTAGATGACGAAGATGGCAACGTTGTCATCAGCGGTTGTGTTAGAAATGGTATTGCGGTAGAAGCTGCCGAAAAAATATTTGATGATATGATTGACTTTGCCAAATATGCCTTTAATAAATCTCACGCGACAGGCTATGCCATTATCGCCTACCAAACGGCCTATTTAAAAGCCAATTATCCGCTGGCGTTTATGGCGGCCTGTATGACAGCCAGCATGGGTTCGCATAAAAAAATAGCGCGTTATATCAAGGCCTGTAAAGATATGAATATCACTGTTTTAGTACCCGATGTCAAGGCTTCGCAGGGTTCGTTTTCAGTTGAAAATGATGCGATTCGCTTTGGTTTGTTTGCCATTAAACACGTAGGAAAGGGTTTAATTAGGGCAATCATTATTGAGCGTCAAAAAAGGCCATTTATCGACATTGAAGACTTTTTGGAGCGCATTGATTCGCATGAGCTCAATAAAAAAGCAATAGAAAGCTTAATAAAAGCTGGTGCATTAGATAGCTTTGGCATGCAGCGTGCCATATTAATAGCCAATTACGAACGTTTAGTTGATAGTGTACAGCAGCGCCAGCGTCATAGTGCAGTAGGCCAAATTAGCTTATTCGACGAACTGGGTGGTGTTGAAAAACCGCAATTCAACTATGCGATACGCAAGCCACTTAGCTTGACGGAACGGCTCAATTATGAAAAAGAGGTCATTGGCATATATGTCAGCGCACATCCGCTTGACGATTATCGCCGCATTATTAATGGTATTAGTTCGCTTAATATTGCCGATTTAAGTGATGAAACGGGTATGCCGGACGTCAGCTTTGAAAATCAGCGACACGAATTGGCTGGCATTATTTCACGTGTTTCGGTTAAAAAAACTAAACGTGGTAATGCAATGGCATTTATCACTTTAGAAGACTATACGGGCGATATCGAAGTTGTTGTCTTTAGTCGCACTTATCAACAGTATCGCCATTTTATTAAAGATGATAATATTGTCGTGATAACGGGTACTATTAATCTAAAAGATGAATCGCAAGTAACGCTAATTGCCGATGTTATTAGACCAATTAATAAATCCTTTATGGTAAAAGAAAACGATGCCGTTTATAAGAGTAATAACGTTGCTGAGACAATATATTTAAGAGTCGATCAATTGTCGGCGGAACAACAGAGCTGGTTGGATAGTTTAAGTCGACAACATGTAGGCAGTCAAACAATAAAAATTTTTCAGACAAATAATAAAAAAGTATTGATTTATAAACGTGGTGTGAATCTAAATGACCAAGTAGTTGCCAAATTTAAACATTATTTTGGTGCAGATAATGTACGCTTAGTCGATAATAAATAAAAAATGTTAAGTTAAATGGGAGGAAATATGAAAAAGACGAAAATTGTATGTACAATTGGACCAGCTAGTCAAGACAGAGCGGTTTTTACTGAGTTGGTCAAACTGGGGTTAAATGTTGCCAGATTAAATTTTTCGCATGGCAATCATGAAGAACACCTCGAAAGAATAAACATGATAAAGTCGGTACGTGAAGAATTAGGTGAACCAGTAGCCATTCTACTAGATACCAAAGGGCCTGAGATTAGGTTGGGTAAATTTTCTAAAGAAGTACAATTAAATGAAGGCGATAGCTATATTATAACCACTGAAGATTATCTTGGTGATGCTCAAAAATGTACAGTGTCCTATGATGGTTTGCCCGATGATGTTGAGGTTGGTGATAAAATACTGATTGACGATGGTCTAGTTGAACTAGAAGTCGTTGAAGAACCGTCAAAAACTGAAATTAAATGTAAAGTAAATAATTCTGGCATTATCAAGAGCAATAAGGGTGTTAATGTACCAGGTGTAAAAATAAATCTGCCATCGCTGACGCCAAAAGACATTAGCGATATCGAATTTGGCATTACGCAGGGTATTGACTTTATCGCGGCATCCTTTATCAGAAAAGCAGCTGACGTATTGGCAATTCGCGAAATATTAGAGCGCAATGACGCTTACGATATTCACATTATTTCTAAGATAGAAAACCGTGAGGGTGTTGAAAACCTCGATGAAATTATTCGTGTTTCCGATGGTTTAATGGTGGCAAGGGGCGACTTGGGGGTAGAAATTCCGACCGAACAAGTGCCACTTGAGCAGAAAAAAATGATTGAAAAGTGTAATAATGCCGGTAAAGTAGTTATTACAGCAACGCAAATGCTAGATTCAATGATCAGAAATCCACGTCCGACGCGAGCTGAAACGACCGATGTTGCCAATGCTATTTTTGATGGTACCGATGCTATTATGTTGTCGGGGGAAACGGCTGCAGGTAAATACCCTGAAGAATCTGTTGAGATGATGGCGACAATTGCGCGTGCTACAGAAGAGGCGCTTGATTACGAAAATATTATGCATAAACGCAGGTTTAAAAAAGCGGCGGATGTTACCTATGCCGTTTCGCATGCCACAGTAACGACTGCAAGTGATTTAAAGGCGTCTGCCATTATAACGGCGACTGCTTCTGGTTTCACCGCGCGCAAAATATCTGAAAATCGTCCACAGTCTATGATTATTGCTGCTTGTACTGATGAACGTGTCAGAAGAAAACTGGCCCTGGTCTGGGGTGTTTATTCATTTATTATCCCACCTGCTGAGACAACTGAAGCAATATTCGATAAGTCGTTGGCGCGTGCCCGTGAATTAGATTATATTAAAGAGGGCGAAATTGTCATTATTACAGCTGGTGTACCGGTTGGTGTAGCTGGCGCAACCAACTTAATGAAAGTACATTTGGTTGGTGAAATACTGATGAAAGGTCTCGGTATTGGTAAAGAAGTTATTACAGCTAAAGTGTGTACTGCAAAAGATGGTGCCGAAGCACGTAGTAAGATTGAAGAGGGCGATATACTGGTCGCTTATGCAACCGACAAAGAGATGATGGATTCAGTCAATAAGGCTAGTGCTTTAATTGTTGAAGAAGGTGGCTATACATCGCATGCTGCAATAGTGGCGCTCAACTTAAATAAGCCCGTTATTGTCGGCGCAACCAATGCAATGCAAAAGTTTAAAGACGGTCAGCTGGTCACCTTAGACTCAGATAAGGGTATTATCTACGCTGGTAAGACAAGAGTTTTATAGTCAACAGTCTGCAGATATCTGATTTTGTCGACACTCTAAAACGAGCTATGTTAGCTCGTTTTTTGGGTAGTGGTGTGAATATTCTGGGATTACTTTAGATAGTCTAAGTCGACATTAAAGTAAGTCGGTGCACTAATTGGATTTTCAATTTGGTAGTTGCCAATTTTTGTCAACTTCGCATCACCAATGTAAAGTTCAATGTTTTCAATAAATGGCATGCAGTTTGACGATAGCGCTAAGCCTTCAATTAAAGCGGCGCAGTACTGAGGATTAGCTTGACAATACTTTTCAAAGTCGGCATTAAACGTTAGCTTTAATGTGTTTGCGACAACCTGCGCATTTTTTAATTCTACCGTTTTGGCAAGCATTGGTGGAAAAATTTTATTATTTGATAGTGCATAAGGGTTTTTGTAGGCCTCAATAATCTGTTTCATCATCTCAAAAGCCGATTCTGAAGCTTTAATATCATAGGGAACCCAAGTCATATTTTCGTCTTTAATTAACGGCATGTAAACACAGGGTTCGCGGTTTATTTCAAAGTCTTGATTAAGGTCAATGCCGCCAAATGCCTGTGAGGTTTTATTGCCATCTACTAAAAGTGACACTTTATTGACTACTAAATCGCCTTTAGAATATTTTAATGTGTTGAGTAGGTTATTTAAAGCATTCTGAGCTGCAGCATTATCAGTAAAATCGGTTAATTGAGACGATAATAGTTTGAGTTCTAATACGCCTGCTGAGTACCATACATAGCTTACATAGGGGAACTGCGGCTTTTCAATAATACCTGGGTAGTTTGGCGTATGCGCTAAGGTGTTCAATATTTGTCTAAAGCCGTTTTTGCCGGCAATTGCCTTTGTATAAACTGGAATATCTATTTGTGTATCTGCTAAGTTATAATAAGTAGGAATTAGCGGCATCGTTACAGCGTCAGCTGTCTTTCCATTTGCTCTTAAGCCAGCAGCGGGTACAAACACATAGGCGTTAAAAGTAATCGAATCATTAAACAACGAAACCTCGGCTGCAATATCATCTGAACGATATTGGTCGTTTTGCTTTAAATTCTTGATATAGTATGTCGTACGTTGACCTTCGTCTTCAACTGTGTAGTCAAAATCGTCAAGCGTTAGACGGCGTGTATTACCAACATAGTTAGTGAGATTTGCTTCAAAAGCCAGCTGGTCGCGTTCAAAATCAGTTAGACTTCTCGAACTGTCAATTGCAAAGCGGAAGAGGTCATCGCCAGCATCTAATTTTGTCAAAACAATTTTACTGGGTGGCAAGACTCTATCTTCTGTTTCAGGCGCGACAATATTCGCCATATTTAACGAAAAAATAGACGAATTAACGGGTATAACAAAAGTCGTTATTATTAATAATACATAGGTTATTAGTGTGATTAGTTGTTTCATAAATTGTTCTCCAATTGGGCTCTACTATACATTATAAAAAATAACCGCTCATTTTACTAGTCTTTTAATAAATATCTTTTTAATTTTGTGAAATATTAGGGTGACTTGAAAAAATTGATATAAAAAAGTATACTGGTTTTAGCGAGAAACTGATGAAAGGAGGCAGTGATGGATTACAATAGAGAAAATATAGTGGCAATGCTAAAAGAACACGTACATTCAGAAAGTCTGCAAAAGCACAGCTATGCGGTCGAAGGCGGCATGGCAATTTATGCCAAGCACTTTGCTGAAGATGAGGCAAAGTATCGCGCGGTGGGATTGCTACACGATTGGGACTACGAAGAATACCCCGACACGCATCCCGCGTTGGGCTTAGACTGGCTAGCTGAAAGGGGCTTTGATGCCGAGTTTATTCAAGCCGTTAAAGGTCACGCCGAACACGATGTTGCGGAGCGACCAACCAAAATTGCCAAGACACTATTTGCCGTCGACGAATTGTCTAGTTTTATTGTTGCTGTTGCCCTAATGCGACCGACCAAATTTGACGGCATGAAAGTAAAATCAGTCACCAAAAAGCTAAAAGACAAGCGTTTCGCTGCAGCCGTTAACCGAGAAGAAATCAAGCGCGCTGCCGCAGAATTGGGTGTTGAATTGAACGAGCATATTCAGCGCGTCATCACTGGTTTGCAAGAACAACAGGCATTTTTAGAAAGTATTGGTCAATCATTAGTGTAATTATTGGAGAAAAATTATGATAAAATTACCTGAAAAGTTATCGCTAGCCTATTTACCAACACCCATTGAAAGGTTAAAGCAAGATTACGGCGCCAATTTATATGTGAAGCGCGATGATTTAAGCGGTATGGAAATTTCGGGCAATAAAGTGCGCAAGTTGGAATTTTTAGTTCATGACGCCAAACAAAAAGACTATCAGATGCTAATTACCTGTGGCGGCATACAGTCGAATCATGCCAGAGCCACGGCGGTTGCCGCTGCTAAAACTGGCCTAAAAGCGCATTTGGTTTTGCGCCATGAAGGCAACTTACCAAGACGCGGCAATGTCTTTTTAGACCAGCAATTTGGTGCTAAAATTACAACGATTACCGCCGACGAATTTAAGTGCGTTGAACAGATTATGGACGATTTGGCGGCTAAATATGCCAAAGTGGGGGTTAAGGCCTACCCAATTCGAGTTGGCGCATCAAACGCAATTGGTAATTTTGGCTATATCAATGCCTTTAATGAAATACTGGCAGACGAAAAGCGCTACGGCGTTAAATTTGACACAATTGTCTGCACAGTCGGTTCGGGTGGCACTTACGCTGGTTTGTTTTTAGGTAACTACTTAACAGGTGCCAATAAACGCATTATTGGCGTTAACATCTGTGACTCAGCCGATTATTTTAAAAGCGAAATACAGCGCATTGCGAATCGTACCCTAACTTTGTTGGGTATACCGGCCGATTTAACGGCCGACCAGTTTGACATTGTCGATGGCTTTGTCGGGCGTGGTTATGCAAAATCAACCGAAACAGAAATCGACTTTATCAAAAAAGTTGTCAGACAAGAAGCTATCTTATTCGACCCCGTCTATACGGGTAAGGCATTTCGCGGTTTAGTGACAACACTACAAGAAACACCTAAAAAAATCGTCAAAAGTTCAAATGATAATATTTTATTTGTACACACTGGCGGACTGTTTTCGGTATTTGCCAAAGAAGATTTATTTTATTAATAAAAGTAGTTTAAAATAGTAATACTAGACGGCTAGGTTTATGCCTAGCCGTTTTATATATCCCTTAATAAATTCTTAAGAATTAAGCGCTATTTTATTTAAGATATTTCGCTTATAATGACTATAGAAAGGGGGTTTTATGCAATATAACATATTAGTTTGTGATGATGATAAGGCGATTGTTGACGCCATTGCCATTTTACTAAATCAGTCTGGTTATCATGTGATTAAGGCATACAATGGCAATCAGGTAATCGAACAGTTAAGTCAGAATGAAACAGAAATTCACTTATTAATACTCGATGTGATGATGCCGCAAAAAGATGGCTTGTCAGCACTAATAGAGTTACGTCAAAAACACAAATTACCGGTAATTGTACTCTCTGCAAAATCACAAGACGCCGACAAGGTTATCGGCTTAGACTTTGGCGCTGATGATTATATGACAAAGCCATATAATCCACTAGAATTACTGGCGCGTGTAAAGTCGCATTTGCGTCGTTACGCGACATTGGGCGGTATGGAAAAATCAGATGTGCTGTTGCAAGTTGGTGGCTTGACCCTTAACAGTGAAGAAAAGTGGGTTAAGGTAGACGATGAAAATGTCAGCTTGACAGCAACAGAATTTCAGATACTGCAATATTTAATGCGACAACCAGGGCGTGTTTTCTCTATTGAGCAAATTTATGAAGGTGTTTGGGGTGAAGCGGCCTACAATGCCAACAACACAGTGGCAGTGCACATTAGGCGCATTCGTGAGAAAATTGAAATTGAACCAAGAAATCCGAGATATTTAAAGGTGGTGTGGGGAATTGGCTACAAAATTGAACAATATTAGCTATCATATTATAACCAAGATAGTGGCGCTTATCTTACTGGGCGCATTGATCTTTAGTTTTATTGTATCGGCAACCTTTTTTATTAAGTATTCTCATTATATCGATCGTGATTATTACTATCAAACGTATGATTTTGACGATGCTGTCGCCGAAGTTTTTCACTATACTATTCGCAACGAGCCGCAGTCAGTGCGGCGTATTGCAAGCAGTGCCGAGTACACCGCTTACGATGCGAGCGGCCAAATGATTAGTAGGCTATCTACTGTCAATCGCCAGCTGGTCGATTACAGCCCAGATGAGTGTGCTTTTATCCTAACGAGAGACGATCAAACCGTCGAATTTAAGCAACGTGTGCCGGCGCGTTCTTTCTTGGCAGGCAAAGACTATAATCTACCGCCGTACCACGTTTTTCACGCACCGCAAGACGGTGAGCGCGCCAAGGTAAAAACTTATTTAGTTACGTTTAAGCTAGCGCCACAAGATGACCAGATCGGGCGAGAGTATTCTGGTTTTGTCTTTTATCAAAAAGTAGAACGCCTGATGTTGGTGACTTTATTTGGCAGCTTTATCGTTGGTTTAATCTTTGCTTATTACCTAATTGTGACCACTGGTAAGTCGGGCAAACACGATCAGGTTACACTTAATTTATTTGATAAAATACCGGGCGAAATTATAGTTATCAGTGACGCTTTGATAATCGTATTTATGTTTTCGGTCTTGCTTAAAATAATTTATTCATTGGAGATGATATTTAGTTTTTCAGGGTTAAGCGTTAGCTTTTTAATAACTTCGCTAACGCTGACATTGCTAACTGTTTATGGTTTTCTGACAATCATGTCATTGGCGAGAAGTATTAAGGCAAAGTGCTTTGTTAAACGCTTTATCATTTTGCGTTTGTTTGCAATAATGCTATCGTTTTTTAAGTCGCTCTTTAGCATTGACAATTGGCGTAGTCGTTATTCTATTAAGGCACTGCTGTATTTACTGGGGTATGGTTTGTTTAATGCGCTGATGGCAATTGTTATAATCAATGTTCATTCGATGCAATTGGCCTTTATTAGTTCAATGCTACTATTAACGATTAACATATTAGCTGTCATTTGGCTTAAAAGGCAGCTTAATTCACTGCGACAAATTGTTGATTTTACAAATGATGCGGTTAACAGTGGTGTTGCAGTAGCGTTCGATAGCCAGCAATTAACTGTATCTTTTAGAGATTTTGCCAATGATATTTGTGCGCTAAAAGACGGCTTATCATCAGCGGTTGAACAGGCGATAAAAAACGAAAGAATGCGTGGCGAACTGATTACCAATGTGACACATGATTTAAAAAACCCCTTGACATCGATTATTAGTTATGCAGATTTACTGTCAAAAGAAGAATTAGCTACGGACGACACGCGTCAGTATGTGACAGTGATAACAGAAAAGTCGAATCGCTTAAAAGAATTAATTGATCATTTGGTAGAAGCTTCTAAGGCGGCCAGCGGCATAGCCGAAATTAAGCACGAAGCGGTTGATTTAATTGCATTGGCAAAGCAAGTAGAAGGTGAATATCATGCGGCATTGGCAGAAAGAGAATTGCAGTTTATCATACAGACAAAGCTACAAATTGCGATGGTCAATACCGATACAAGTTACTATACGCGCATATTAGATAATTTATTTTCTAATATAGTCAAATATGCCATGCCTGGCACGCGCGTTTATTGCAGTATCGAAGCCGATAATGGCTACCGCCTTTGCCTGAAAAACGTTTCAGCTGAACCGCTTACCATATCAGAAGACGAACTGATGGAACGCTTTGTCAGAGGCGATCAATCGCGCAGTACAGAAGGCAATGGCTTAGGCTTATCGATTGCCAAGAGTTTGGCGTTGGCGCTAGATACGGAGTTAACCATAGAATTAGACGGTGATTTATTTAAGGCTTGCTTACATCATAAAATCGAGTCAGTTTAAATCACTCTCACGCTTGCTAATTAGCAGGCGATTTTTTTTGTAAAAATGTTTAAAATCAGTCGCGTTTAGTATAGAATAAAAAAGGTGCTATGTAATACAAAAAAATGATTTTACCCACAGTATTATGGGGTTGATATGATATAGGAGAAAAAGTGAAATACGATATTGTAATTATTGGCGCTGGCCCAGCCGGCGCGATATTAGCTAGTTTGCTAAAAAAAGACTACCACATACTGCTGATTGACAGGCGTAATTTTGATGACGACAATAATTTTCAAAAGCCCGTTTGTTGTGGGGGCTTACTGGCGCCTGACGCGCAAAAAGCGCTGGCCCATTTAGGGTTGAGTATACCAAAAGAAGTACTGGTTAGTCCGCAGATGTTTAGCGTTAAGACGCTTGACTTTGACAACGGGTTAGAACGCTATTACCAGCGCCACTACATCAATGTCGACCGCGAAGCATTTGATCGCTTTTTAGCGAGCAAAGCGATACCCCATGTTGAAACAATGTACAATACGGTTTATCTTAAGCATCAAAAGACAGCTGACGGCTATCTCGTATTCTTAAAGCGAGATCAAACAGAAATTGTTGTTGAAAGTAAAATTATAGTTGCGGCTGATGGGGCAATTTCCAGACTGCGCGAGCAGGTGTTTAAAGGTGAACCCATGCCCGACAAGTATATTAGTATACAAAAATGGTATCGTACCAAACAAGTTTCGCCTCATTTTTATTCGATTTTTGATCGACAAATATGCGATTTTTATTCTTGGATTATTGAAAAAGATGGTCAAATCGTATTGGGTACAGCGCTGCAAAGCGGTGCAAAAGCCGATCAAAAGTTTAAATTACTGGAAGATAAAATAAGAAAACTGGGCATTATTCAGGGCGCTGTGTTGAGGCGCGAGAGCACTTGGATTATGCGC
>PDWI01004508.1_pt1 | contig 23760 bp, 28 predicted proteins | sample 1430891 | NCBI WGS metagenome assembly PDWI01 (sample SAMN01162508, study PRJNA174530) | Oral metagenome, whole genome shotgun sequencing project. | biome: Marine environment; feature: Marine mammal; material: Swab sample of the gingival sulcus; isolation source: swab sample of gingival sulcus... | reverse complement strand
GAGAGAGGCATGAGACGACGGGTCTTGACCAACCTTTTTGCGCAGGCCGTGACCACCCGGGTCTGCACGATCATCAGCAGGTCAGGGTCTGTCTATCAGATGCAGGATAACCACGGGCGTCGCATCCTGGCGTCAAGCATACTTTACTATTCTGCGGGGACGCCTGTGCTCGTAAGTGAGGGGCGGATCATAGGGAGAGCGAAGCAGGGAAAACACAAAATTGTTGAGGTGTGAGAGATGGGGGCAAAAATTATATATGCCGCTCGAATTATCAAGGATTCCGGGCAAGAAGATCACGATAGTGGGGAGGTGGTTAATCACCCCTGCCGCGAGGAGTACGGAAACCTTATAAAATACTGTGCAAAGCTGCCCGATAAAAACAGCTATCACTCGCGGAGCATAGCAGTTAAGGCGGCCTGTACAGTTTGTCTCGGTCTTAAGGTTATCGAAGGTAACGAGACCTCTGTACAGGAACGTCTCGCAATTGTCAATGAGAATGGGGAAAGCTTCACTGAAGTAATAAACAAGGTTGCCCTGGACTTTGAAACATGCGGTAACGGCTGGCTGGAGTGCGTGCGCGGCAAGGGTGGATGGGTGGAAGAACTCTATTTTTCCCCGGCAATAAAGACGTACCGCAGGCCGAAAGGCAGCAGTTCGCCCTTCCTCTATATGGGTGCATCCGACAGGGTTGAGTATCAGATGTTCAGCGTGGATGAGCGCGACCCTTTGAGTCTGATCCACTTTGCACAGGCCAGTCCGTCCGACCGGCACTACGGAGTCCCCGACTGGCGGGGAGTTATCCCGGAAATCGATCTCGACTACTATTCAACCCTCTATGCAAAAGGATTTTTCCTCAACTCTGGAATACCTGATCTGGCCATCGTGGTTGAAGGTGGGCAGTTTGACCAGGAGACAGAGGAGAAGGTTGTGCAATTTATGCGTGAACAATTCAGAGGCCCGGGTAACGCCCACCGAACCCTCTATCTCCCTGTGAATGACAGTGAAGTGAAGGTCCGCTTCGAAAAGCTGACACCATCAAACCAGTGGCAGTATCCAATTGAAGCAATGAGAAATAATTGTCGCGACCGAATACTTTCTGCCCATGGAGTTCCTCCCCGGATGGCCGGGGTTGTCACTGCCGGGCAACTGGGTGGAGGCGGAGAGGTTGAGAGCCAGCTTGCTCTCTTTCAGGAAATCACCATTTCGCCAAGGCAGAAGCTCTTTGAACTGCGCATCAATCGTCTGCTCAAGGCAATGGGGTTGAAAGCGAAGGTCGAGTTTGAAGAAATTGATACCGATAAATCTGAGGAACCCGGGAAGAAGTGGAGCTCCCTCTATCAGGCCGGCATCGTGGATCGGAAAGAGAGCCGTCTTGCCCTCGGCCTTTCTGCGGAGATAGAAGGGACGGAGGATCCGGAGAAAGAGGAAAAAGTAGATAATGTCGCCCTGAAAAAGAGTATGGAAAATCTCCGGATGGTGTTGTGAAAAAGAGGATCAATGAAAGCAATCTGGCACTGCTACTGGCTGAGGTAATCCGCGATGGTTCAACGAATCAGGGTCGGATTCCTTTCTTTACCGGTGACCTGCGAAAATCTCTCCAAACGGAACTGACAGGTAAGGGGCGAGCAGCGATATACTCAAACCTGGCGTATGCCCGTGCAGTTCATGACGGACGACCAGCAATTACTATTCGCCCCAATGTACGAAAAAATCCACACTTTGGGAAACGAAAACATCGGGACAGGAGACGCGCGAGGCTCAAATTCAAGATTGGGGGCAAAACTGTCTTTGCGCGAGAGGTACACCAAAAAGCACGTGCAGGACGCCCTTTCATCATCGAAGCAATAGAAGAGCAGGAACGTGAAGGTTGGCCGAAGGTAGAAAGCTGGCTCAAAAAGCAGGTAGAGGAGTCTCTTGCCGAAGATGTTGGTAAAGGGATTGAAGTTGTAGTAAAGTTTTAACTCTCTTCAGAAATAAGCTGTCCTTCATCACCATCCACAACTCGTTCTCCGGCGTCCACCATAAATTCTGCCACGGTGATTGTCCGGCAGCGGGCGTGATACGGAGGCATCCCGACCACCCCACGCCTCACTTGCCGCTGCACAGCCTTTGGATTTGTCAAATTTTTTTCCGACCACTCATCTGTAATCCATGGCCATGCTGCCTTGATTTTCTCCTTGTTTTTTGTCGCACATGCTGCCAGATAGGTATCGATATGAGAGCGCATCGCCTTGACTGCAACGACTTGACCATGAAGCCTCCTGCACACCTCCGTTGTCCGTTCATCGAGATGCGCTTTAATTCTGATCACCTCAACCCCCGCTTTTTCATATCCAGCCACCCGGCCAATTTCTCGCGTTTTTGTGCATGTATGATCTGCCAGCAAATCCCAATAGGCATCACTCTTTTCCCCCAAATCCTTAAAATGATGTTTTAAGAGTTTTGCCATTTCATCGCGGGTATATCCAGCATTGAAAAAATCCTGTAGTGTCGCCTTGAATGCTTCAGAAAGGTTGTCGTCATAATGGGAACCAACCCAAAAAAGGAGATCTCGGTTCAACACCTGCAGCGACTTTTGATCGGGAAGAAACCATTTAATTTTCACCCCGCTTCCGGCAGCACCAACAGCACCCATAATATATGCCGCTTTCTGGATATCCACCAGCTGTTTACGGACTGCTTGTTCGACGGGCATCGCGAGGATGTCCTTCACATCCTCTATTATCATTCCCATCTCGGCAGCGGTCAACGCACCATTAACGTTGCTGATCGTATCAAGAGCAGCAATCAGAGATTCTCTGACAGACTTTTTCCATGAGTTGGACAAAACCTCTCTCAAATCTTTAGTCAGATCATCAATTGTCCCCTTCTCCAGTTCTTTCCTTATCCGTCTTGTTAATGCCGTGATTGTTTCTACACGTTCGTCGTACAGTCTCCACATCGCTATTATTCTCCCAAGTTTTAAATGCTTTATAACACTTTTTACAAACTCTGTATCGCTGCATGCAACTGCCATGATTTACGGTCGAATACACCCTCGTTTTTCCCCCACACTTTGGACAATTCATAGTTTTTAACCTATAATTTTCGCTCCACCGATTATACGGCCACCCTTTCCACTCATATAATCCAGAGCCTGACTGGTTGTATCCACCTGATCGGCATAGGACGCATTCGGGAAGAGCGTGTGCTCTTCGAGAAAATCCGCCAACCATGGCGCAGACTCCGGCAATAGCACTCTCCCAGCCTCAACGAGGGGGCTTACCAGAGACGCCCGGACGACTTTGTCTCCATCGACAACAGAAACCGCTTTCAGTGGAATATTTGACCCACGTCTCAGTTCCTGCACCAATGACTGACCGCTCGCCTTGTCTTCAATTAAAACTGTTCGTGCGTGCCATTTATCATACAGAGCCCTCACCATTCGCTTCAGCTCCGGGTATTCCACTTTATCTCTCCATAAATCGAGGAGGTAATACCCTTCTCTTTCAACAGCCCACGTCTCACAACAGCTGTAGGCGTTTTTGGGGCCTTTCTTGAATCCTGTATCCCACGACTGAACTATATGGCGCCCCGTTGGAATAATGTTGTAGTATTTCCACCACTCCAGCTTAAAGACACCTCCATCTGCCGGAGCTGGTGCCTGTTGAAGCTGACCAGCTGCAGCATAGGAACCAAGGGTCTTTTCAAGGTTGGACACCACCTCAACCGAAAAACGCTCAGGGAAAAGCAGTTCTCCTCTCCGGGTACGTGGGTCGAAATTCCCGAGAGTTGTTGCAATTTTCTTCCCGGTAAACTTTGTAGGCAGACACAGGTGCTGATATCCACCCTGCCTTAAGACGTGCCCAGTAAGATCATTTTCGTGTAATCGCTGCATGATTATTACCTTTGCCCCGGTACGCGGGTTGTCAAGACGGGTGCTCATCACCTGGTCCCACCACTCAAGTGTCGTCTGGCGAACAGTCTCGCTAAACGCTTCTTTGGCATTGAGCGGGTCGTCCACCACGATAAAATCGCCGCCTTCACCCGTCGCAGTTCCGCCGACAGAGGTCGCAATTCTATAGCCGGTATGATCGTTCTCGAATTTGATTTTACTGTTCTGGTCACCAGCGAGAGTGAAGCGGTCACCCCAGTTACGCTGGTACCAGTTAGACTGGATCAGGCGACGACACTTAACAGAATCCCGCACTGAAAGTGATTGAGCATAGCTGGCAAAGATCCAGCGGGCCGCGGGGCGAGAAGTCCACACCCATGCCGGCCAGCAGACAGCAACCGAAATTGATTTCATGTGGCGCGGCGGAATGTTGATGACCAGATTTTTGATACGTCCATCGGTTACTGCTTCGAGGTGAGCACATATTGCATCTATGTGCCAGTTGTGGACGTAGGTGGTTCCAGGTTCCAGAACATGCCACGCCTGTTTGATAAAATGGACAAGGCTTCTCTCAGCCAAAGCCTTGTCTACATCTTTTTTTCCGGGCATTCTCATTGTTCAGCTTTCTCTATGAGTCCCTGTATAGTTTCCAGCTCTTCCAAAGTCAATTTCGACAAATCAATGGTTGAAGTCTGTGCCGCGTTCTGCTGTACATTTACCTGCGTTTCTGGTGTTTTCCCAAGTACGGTTTCTCTGTTTCGCGCAGTTATGCGAGCATGAGACTCAATCCCACAGATATTCCCCTCCTCAACCTGTTTCATGAGCATGCTGTTTGCGGCCTTCTGGTTTTTTATTGCTGAGTCCTCAAAAAACAGTTGCATTTTCGCTCGACTCCTCGCCTCAATATCGAGAGCTGCTTTTTCCCAAGCAGTGAAATGCTCGGTTTCTTTTTCAATTGCCTTTAAATCTCTGTATATTTGGGCTTTTTTTTGAACGGCATTTTCGGCCTTTCCCTTAATCCACCCCTTGGTAGAGGACTGATATGCGACGGTCGACCGTGGCAGGTGGTATTTTTCAGCCAGCTCAGCATGTGACATTCCTTTGATTTCATACTCGATACGGACCTTCTGCCATTCTTCTTTTGTCAATCGTGCCATTGTTCCTTACCCTTTGAGAATATACCTAATTCACTCCCAAGCGTTTTGAATGCCAATTTCGCCGTCTGAGGGACGACACCATTACCCAGCAGCCGTAGCCGGTCAATCCTGTTCGCAGATTTTTTTTTGATGTTGGGTATTTGAGTAAAGCCGACCGGAAGCCCCATTAAAGTCTCCGTCCAATCAGGAGCGAGAAGTCCTTTTTCCGTCAATCGTGACGGTTCGTATTCGTATTGCTGCTCGCCAGGGCGAGCAGGCCAGCCTGGATGCTCAGACACGGAGACTTCCTTTTCAGTTGGCTTCTCCCGGCCACGTTCTTCGAGTCTTGAATTGTCGGGGTTGACCACAGTTTGACTTGAGTGTCCAGTTTCGGCTTCATGCTGCCGTCTCTTTGAGTGTGTGCGCCGGTTGATACAGTGGGCGAAGCCCACTGTATCACTTGAGAATCCAGGCGTGTCCGAAAGGTATTCTCGCCGGGGTTCTTCGGGCAGCCACCCCTCGAAGTCGCAGGCGACCGCCAGTATAAAGATCCTTCTCCTGACGTGCGGAGCCCCCATTTCTTCCGCTGAGAATATTCCCCACGTCGCGCGATAACCTGCTTCTTCCAACTGAACAAGTACCGACTGAAGACCTTTGTTGATATGCCCTTCGACGTTTTCGATGAAAACGACAGCAGGCTTTGCGGCCGTGATACACCGGAGTACATCCGGCCACAGGTGGCGGGGGTCGTTTTCAGCGAGCCGTCTTCCGGCGATGGAAAATGGTTGACAGGGGTATCCGGCAGTGAGGATGCCCACCTTGCCAGCAAAGACTTCTGCCGGGAAGGTTTTAAGATCAGTCCAGATTGGAGCAGGGGCGATCGTCCCTTCCGCCATTTTCCCAACCAGTAGTTCGACGGCATAGAGTTCGACCTCCACAAAAGCGACCGGCTGCACGCCTCCAATGACTCGCTCGACAGCCATTTCGAGACCGCCGTATCCGGTACATAAAGAGAGGAGAGTAGTTGTTTGGGCAGGATCAACATCGCTCATGAGCCCAGCTTTTTGGCTGCTATTCCTTCATCGAGGAGAATATCTTCCCATTTAATCAGTTGCGGATGGTCTTCACAATCAAGGTGCCAGATAGAAACCCCGTCAGAGAGAATCCGTACTGATTCGACCTCGTCAAGTTCAGACGCATGCCTTTTTACAAACACCCCTGGCAGTTCATTTTGAACGTCATTCCATGTGATTGTTGTTATTTTGGTCATTTTCCCTTCTCCTTTAAGACTAATCTTCCAACACGTTCTCCTTTCGCGTTGATTATTTTGTAAACAACAAATCTCTTGCCCGACTCTTGGAACATACATCAATCCAGAGTCTTTCAGGGTCTTCTGCGCCGGGCAAAAAACCTTTGGGGCAGATGGGCCAGACAGGATCTGTTATTACGGAATCAGAAACCCACTCCCTGCCCCTTGCATCTCCACAATATAAAGTGCAATTCCCTATAATTTCTTTTTTCATGCTTTTGTCCCTCCTTCCTTCAAGGAGTCTATGAAAAGATTAGAATTGCATTAGAAAGGCACATCGTCATAAGGTACGGCTGCCGGGGTGTCAGCTTTGTCCTCATTTCCCTGCCTGCCGCTTCCCCTCTCCAGCGGGCGTAACTCCTGAACCACGACCTCTGTTGTCCAGCGGTCATTGCCTTCGCGGTCTTGCCACTTTCTGGTCTGCAGCCTGCCGTTAATGTAGACAAGGCTTCCCTTTACGATATGATTCCCGCAGAACTCCGCCGTCTTCCCAAAGGCAACAACGTTGTTCCACTCGGTAGTTTCTTCCCACTCTTGAGTATTCCTGTTCTTCTGGCGTCTGCTGGTTGCAACAGACAGGCTGGCAACAGCGACACCGCCTTGAGTATGTCGAACTTCAGGATCTCGTCCCAGCCGTCCGATCAAAAAGACTTCGTTGACCATGCTCTTCCTCTTTTTTAAGTTTTTCTTCGAGTTCTTGAGAAGTTAGGTAAACTCCATCATCCAGTTCCGAAAGTGTTTCAGATACATCTTCAACCAACGGATGCAGGGCGTTTATCTCGCCTTCAGCGCTGAGATATTCCATCATCTCGTTGACCTTTTCGTACAACTCGTACCACTTGCGTTCCATGTGAGCTCCTCCATTAACGTTTTGTCTTGTAAAATCAGACAGATAAAACAAACTCCTCAACTGCTTTCGAGCAGAAGATACACGCTCCACGCAAAATCCAACTATTCGGAATTTCCGAATCGTTGCAAAATGGCGTCAAATTTTAACGCATTCAAATTTTGCGTAGGGGAGTAGCCGCCGCCCTCTAGATTTTAAGCCTACACCCCAAATTTCAAGTTTTTGAAGGTGTTTTTTGCCCCTTCTCAGCCTCGAAAACAGACGTCTCACGAAAAGCGTTGTGTTGGCATTTCCGACAAAGGTCACGCTGTTGGTTGTTCTCGCACCACGTCAGGCTGACCATAAGCCCCCGTTGCATCGTGCATTTTCGTTTCTGTTGGTCTTGTGTTTTCTGCGAATTTCGCATACTCGCCTCGATGGTGAATCAGGTCCTGGACCTTTTGCTGCGCCTCTTTCCCGTTCACCCCTCCAGCCTCAATCCGGCGAAGAATGGCCTGAAACTCGTCCCACTCTTCGGGCGTCGGTTTCTCATCCAGCGAAGGCGACGATGCCCGATGGGTGATTGCTCTCATCTGCTGGTGCATCACGCTGCGCCATCTACGGCCGAAGCGGATCTCGCCATTCTCGTCAACGCCCCGAATGTGCCAGGCGTGTCGGTTGAGATTCTCGATTATCTTCGCTGCAAGAGCGCGATCTCTCGCGGGAAGATCCTCTTGCCTCCCTGCTGCCCATGCGGTGACGTGGTTCCGCAACATCTCCCAATCTTGCCCGATTATCTGGCGAGGAGTGACCTCTGGCCAGTCGGTATCCGGCGGGGTTTGATAGGTTTTCTGCTCACGCATATCCGACCTCCAGCTCTGCCATTCGAGCCCTGAAAAAGGCCAACTCTGCTGGTGTTTGCGGTCGAGGATGTTCCCGAAAATACGCAATAATTTCCACTTCTCTTGGAAAAAATTGACTCTTCCTTCGGGCTCCGGTTACGGCATGGATGAAGTCGGCATCACTCCAGCTCAGGCTGCTGAAGGTCTCGAACCAATCCTCCGCCACGACTTTCAGCGTTTCCGGTGTGTGCCTGCTTTGCGGGTAATGCGCAGACAGGCGGAGAAGCAGGTTCATGACCGTGTCCGGTTTGAGCTTTTTCTCCGCGAAGGATGGCGTAGGGATTGAACCCTGTTGCGGCTTCATGGGCTTTCCGGGCAAGTTGCAGTTCATCGTTCGTCTCCTGGATGGTTTTCGGGCGTTTGTGTCCGTCGTTGTCCTTTTTGCGGTCTTTCAGCGCCCAGGCAAGAATCGTCGCATAGTGGCTCTTGTAGCGTTTGCCGCTACTGCCGACGTAGAGGCTCAGGCGGTCAATCCGCTCGTCTCGCTCCTCCTCTCCGAAGCGCTCCGTCAGCTTTGCGAACTCCTTCGCTGTCAGCATCACGTTTTCGAGCTGACCGAAGGGTGATTTCCTGTCGGGCTTCTTCCGGGGGGATGGAGGGTGTCTCCCCCTCGTCGTCTTCGCTGACGACGGTGGGGGGGGGACATCCCCGAAGGGGATGGGGGGGGTTTTATCATTTTCATTTTCATTATCATTTTCATTATCATTAGGGTTGTTTCGGTTGTTTTCGGTTGTTTTGGGTTGTTTTCGGTTGTTTTGGGTTGTTTCGGTTGTTTTGGGTTGTTTCGGTTGTTTTCGGTTGTTTTGGGCGTTTCGGTTCCCCTTCGGGGCGCCACCTAACTTCCCATTTTTCCGATTAACTTCGCACTTCGCCTCATACCGGTCGTTCATCTCTCTGCAGTCCAAAAGCATCATGTTGAAGTACGCTTTAACCGTTCCATCTATTAAATGAGTCGGCATCTCCCCAGCGGCATTGTAGGCATACAACGCTTTTATCAAGATCCCGGCCTGTTTATCAGACAGTTCGTTGAACACTTCAATCCAATTGCTTTTGAGCAGAAAAGTTCGACGTTTCATTCCTCAAAACCTCCCTTTGCCCCACATATATATATAGGACAACCGGCAACAGCCTGAACCGCTACCTTAAACGCTGCTTCGTCTGAATTGTCATCAGACAGGTGCAGCAGGTACACCTCTTTCAGCAGCCGTGTATCCTGGGCTTTGATAAACTCCAGTACCCGCTCCAGGCTAAGGTGGGTCTGGCGCAGCCGGTTGTACCTCCCGACCTCGAAGATTGCCTCGTTCTGCTCCAGCAGTTCCTCGCTGTAATTACACTCGATCATCAGGCTGGCCATGCCTTCAAACCGGTATCTGCAATATGCTGTGTCGGTGATGAAAACAGTCCTCTCTCCAGAGGCAGTGTCCTCAATTTGAAAACCGACCGGTTCTGCTGCATCGTGCTCCACGTCAAAAGGGGTAACCTCCCACCCCGGAATTTGCCGCACGGTCTTGCCTGTTTTGATCAGAAACAGGTTGTGCAGTTCGTTGTCCGGGGAAAGGTGCAGCGCGTCCGCTGTTCCCTTCGTCATGAAGACATCAATCCCTGCTCGCAGCAGGTCTGAAGCAGCCCTTGAGTGGTCACCGTGTTCGTGGGTAACAAACACGGCGTCAATCCCGGCGAGATCATAGTCAATCCCGGCGAGGAGCGTGGGCCAGGGGAACCCACATTCAATCATCAGCCGGGAGGAACCATTTCCAATCAGGAAACAGTTACCGGCTGATGAGGAACCTATGTTTTGAATATCAGCCACGCCTTAAAACCCCGGTTCAGGCAGAGGCTGTGGCTGTTGCTTTTTCTCCTCCGTTTCGGGTTCTACGTTCAGCATTTCACTGTTCGCGTTCGACTGATACTCCGCTTCAAAATCCGGCTCATCAACATCTGCGGCCATTGCTTCGGCCATATCGACGGTCATCTGTCCGTATCTGCTCAACAGACGACGAAGCATTGTCTTCTCCGCCATTGCGTTGAAGTCCGTCTGCCACGGGGAACTCTTGCTTGAATACGACTTGCTGAAGCGTTTGGCGTGGGCGGTGATTTCCTCAAGGCTCATGTAGAGAGCTTTTCGGAACCCGTTGGTCGTCTCCATATAAGAAAAAAAGCCAACAATCTTATCAGATGTTTTCTCCCCGGAAATATCCAGTTCTCCCGTGAGTTTTGAATGCCCCTGATATTCCCCTTCAAATACCGGACCGGCATTCAAATACCGATAAACCCCGCTCCTCATCGCGAGCTGAATCATCCCTTTGTACCCAATCTGGAATTGAGGCGTGTCTTTATAGGGAACTATGTAAGCAAATCCCAATTGCCTGTTAATCGGGAGATTCAGCGTTGCCGCCTTTAATGCTTCGAGAACGATCAAATTCGGATTGCACTTTTGAAGGCCCTTGTCGCTGGCGACCAGGTCAATCAGGCTGGCCGTAAATTTATCCGCGTGTTTTTCCAGAGCATTTTGGAACTGCTCCTTCACCGTCGGTGACGACAGCGCTATCTTCAGTCCATCTATCGGCTTTTTTACGATTGCCTTCGTGCCCATTATTCCCCCTCCTTTTCAATATGGATTTCTTTGTAGTCCCCGTCCACTATCAGCTTGAACATTTGAGCCCCTCCAATTTCGGGGATGCTGGTGATTGACTCTGCGTTGTCAACAAATATCGGGGGGTAGCAATTAAAGTGTTCCTGCAGAACTTCAATAATTTCCAGCCCCACCTGAATTTTCCCTGCGGAGTTCAAGTCCTGATAAGGAACTCCATGAAGAGACGCCTCGCACACCGGTTTGAGTCCACCGTTGATTTGCTCCTCGTACATCCTGAAGCGAATGTTTTTGAACAGCTCCGCGACAGCTTCATTAAGTGTCTCGACCTTTATCTTCGTGAATAGATCGAGAAGGCTCAGGTGTCCCTCCAATCTCGCATATTCTTTTCCAAGATCCTTTTGCTCCTGCTTCAGTTCGGCAACACGCGCGGCAACCTGCTTCACTCTCTCTGTAAGGGCAAGCGCTTTCTCGTGAAATTCAATCTCTTCGGCGATTTCAGAGGCTTCTGCTTCCCTCTTTGAGACAATGTCAGAGGAACCCTCGTTGACTGCTTCGAGCTGTTTTTCAATGTTCTTCAGCTTGGCATTTGCCTCCCGATATTTGACAAGCTCGTTGACGCCAGGGAGTTCAAGCTGCGTTACTCCTTTCTTGTCCTGCGTCAGTTCATCAACCAAGGATTGTATGCCTGGTATTTCCTTCTCAATCTCGGACAGGCGGGCGGTAACTGCCTCCAACCGTTTTTTGTTGGATTTTCCATTTCTCTGAATAACCTCAAGTTTGTTTGCCCGATCGGTGTTGTACTTCTCCCGAGCTTCCTCTATCATTATGGCAGGCAGCGGCTGTGAGCAGGTTGAGCAGAACTCCTCGTCTTCAAACGTCTCCTCAAGATTGATTTTCTTCCACTGCTCTCGAAGGCTGTCATTCGCCTCCTCCAGCGTCTTTGCTTCCGCTGTGAGTTTATCGTGCTCTCGCTCTGCGGCCAGCAGAGCGTCTTTCTGTACGGCGAGGGCCATCTCTATCTTTTCCGCCTGTTGCCTCGCTCTGCGTATTGCAGCTTCAACGTCGGTGTTATGCTTCTCTTCAATCTCAGTAAGAACTCGCTTCTGTTCAAGGAGCTGTTCTTTCAAGGCAAGTTGCGCCCCTCCGTTCTTCGCGGCAGCAATCTCGTCCTGAACCTTCTTCAGATGCTCTCTGCACGTTTTCAGCCTTTCCTCTACGACCTGCGGGTCTGCAGGAGCAGCTTCAGGAGTGCTTTTCTGTGCTTCGTCAATTCTGGCAGGTATTTGATCCAGCTTCTTGTTGAGTTCTTTTCGCCGGGCGGCGATGATTTTATAGGCGTCCTCAACAGAGTGTCCGTCGAGGATTTGAGGGAGGGTCTTGAGTGCGTGATTTGAGGCGATCAAGTCGTCATCGCTGATCGTCCCGCATATATCAAGCAGCAAGGCTCGCTGCTTTTGCCACGGAAGCGTGGGGAACGCTCGGACGTTCAACAAGAGAGACAAATCTTCAATTGATAGAAAGAATTCCTCAATGGTTGATGTGTATTCTTTCTTGGAGACAGGCACTCCGTCCACATAGTGGTCGGTAATGTGCCCGGTCATCTCGGCTTCCGCCGCGCCTCTTTTCTTGGTGTATTTTTCCTTGTAGACTTTCTTGAAGGAGTTTTGGGTTCCGTTGATAACAAACGTTGCTTCAACGGAGTGTTCCAGGTTGTGTTGCTCCGCCCCCGTTTCGTCCTTCTCTTTGATCGAGAAGTCGGTCGCCCCGCTGCTGTCTTTGCCGATCAACAGCCAGGTAAAGGCGTCGTAGAGCGTCGTCTTTCCTGTCGCGTTGTCGCCACGGATTTCCGCGCTCTCTCCTGCAAAATCATACTCAAAGGTCGCTATTCCCTTGAAATTCTCTATCTTGAGTTTTTGCAGCGTAACAGGTACTATTATCTTATTGGTTCCCATTGACATTCCCCTTGGATGTGCTATATTCATTCTTGACTTCCTCTGCGCCCCTCGACGAAACCCTCCAGCCGTCGGGGGGCGCCTTTTTTGTGCTTACTCGACAACGATGATGTTGTTGAGTTGGACATCTCGGTGGGACATCTGCTCAAGCAAGTAGGCTTGGATGTTTTTTGTGGCCTCCTCCTGCCACGCTCCTCCATCGGCCTCATAGAGGGCCGCCTCCAAGCCGTCGCTGGTGTATGCCCGAAGAACAAATTGAGACTCTGGCTGTTTAACCTCAGGAAAAGTCCTGTACGGTCGCAACGTCACGGGGTTCGGCACCTGTTCCCAGCCTTCTTTGGCTATTCCCTTCCTGACGGTAACGCTTTGAGTGACGCCATCATCTTCCGTCATTTGCTCGGTTCCTGCTTTGATTCTCCCAAACATTTTAAGAATAGCGGCGGTCGTCTCGTCTTGGATAAATTGAGACTGCATGGCGATAATAAAAGATTCAATAGAGAGCCTGCGACCAAAGGGGTATGACGTCCTCTGTCTGTGTACGTCAACAATGGTTTCCCGCTGCCGGGTTGTAGTATTTAGTGGGGATAGCAACCGCACCTGTTCGGGTCCCTCAACTACTGCGAGGAAATTTTGGTCTACGCCCAGGGCTTCTGAGTGAACGTCGTGCATTAAAAATTCGGCACAATACTCAATTAAACCACGAAGGGAGTGAATCTTTATTGGTTCGGGTTCCGGGCGCTTTATCGGGAACATTTCCTTGTTGCAGTAAAGAAGCCCGTTTGCTTCCCTGAACTCTGGTTTCAGATGAGAAATCAGTGCATTTACAAATGAACCGTCCATGTTATTCAACCTCCTCTTCTTTGTTTCCTACGGGGAATAATTGCGGCTGCATAGAGACAATCTCTTCTGCGGCCACCTCTCCTGTCCGGCGGTCAAGGCCAACAGACAGTTTTGACACATACGCCTTCACCGGGGCCAGCTTGCTGGTGGCGGCGACCTCCATCTCGCAGTAGGTTCTGTCTTCAGGGTCAGGTTTGATTTTGACTTTGATAATCACCTCGCGAGCAGGCTTTGCCTCAGTGTTGATGTCGGTAATGTTCTCAACTACCTTCGTCAATTCGTCTTCGAATTTCTCGGCAATTACTCCATGACCGATTTCTTCAATCTTGATCATACTCTCCTCCTTAAAAGTCGTTCTTTTTTACGACTTTTATTTTTATGGGCGCATACAAGTCTTCAACTTGTTTTTTCGTTCTTTTAAAGGCGTCTGTCTCAACACCCTTGACGTCAATAAACTCAACGTCTCCAGACCTCCAGAAGACCTGAAAATCCGCCCGGTAAATGACCCCTCCCGATAAATGAAAGGCTGGTTGTCTCAGGAACACAATGACCTCTCCAGCTCGTTTCCAGAGGCAGAGCCTTTTGTAAAACTCTGCCTCCAGTTTGGAAGCAAAATTGATTCCGTCGTACTCGGTCCTCTGCGCCCGGTATTTATGCTGCAACACCTTCATTTTCCTCGTTTTCAATCTTGACAGTCACATCCTCTTTTAAAACTCTCATCTGCTCCCGCAGCTTTTCGAGAGATTTTTTGATGTCAGGTTCCATCATTCGATTCTTGCCACAACGCACACAGCCCGTGCAGGTAATCCCATTTTTATTCCGTCCAGACCATCTGCGTAAACGGTCTTCCGAAATGACAAGACTCCCCCCACAGGAACAAATACCTTTCCAGAAAACTTGCTTGTTGTTGTAGATTTTTTTGACCAGAGTTATATTACCCAGTATCTTGCCGACCTGAAGATTCATCATTCTTTCTCCTCCATCGGCTGCTTAATAACCATCTGAAATTGATCAAGTAGCCAATTTATGAGAAACTGACGGCGCTCCTCTTCGAGGAAGAGTTTTTCTTCTTTGAAATAAATACCTCCATCTTTTATAATATAAAAAAAACCTTTTTTCTTTTCGCTCATAACTCCCTCCGAGTTTTTAGAAAAATTGTAAGAGCCCTTATGCCTTTTCAACGGCACAGACTTCCTCTGGATTCAAAGAAAATCGTTCGAGTTCTCTGCCAACCTGGACTCCGTAGCGGAAGCCCCGAGCAAAGTCATCGTCTTCGTCAGCAGGGGAAAGAAAAGACTGAACTGTTCTTTCCCTTTTCAATAAAGACTCCTTCTCTCTGCGAAGACTCTCCCTGATTTCAGCAAGTTGGATTGTTTCTTTCATACTTCCTCCTTTGTCCTTTAAAGTTTTCCTACGACCTGACCGGTGACATAGACAAAACCACCGATACACCCTGACCAGAGACTGCAGGCAGCCAACATCGCTACTGTCCGGGCAAACTTTCTCTTCATGACTTCTCCCTCCTCAACTGTCGTTTCCGCTCCTCAACGATCTCCAGCGCCGTCTTCCCGGCAGCCCTTCCCCTCTCAATGTGACACTTCACATCGTGAGGATCTGAAGTCAGGCCGGCGAGCGCTGACCGAAGTTCCTCCCGTATGATCTGGCGGAACTCATTCTTGGTCATTTGCTTCTCTCCGCAGTGCTTCCCTCAACTCCTGCGACGATCGCTTTTGTCATACCAGCCCTCCTCATGGATAAATTTCTTCCAAGCGGCTCTGCGCTGCTTCTCCGTCCAGAAGACCCAAGCCTCCTTGGGTATTTTCCCGCGTGTAGCTCTCTCCAGCCGTCGCGCCGTCTTCTCTGTGGCGTTGCGATCTTTGCGGAGGAGTTTCTCCAAGTGTCTTTGCGATATGCCCGCTTGGGCCAAGAACCTATCCTTCATATCGGAAGCTTATGCGAATATCTTATGAATTTCAAGAACTTTTTGGTCGCAAAATATTCGTATAAAGTTATCTGTTTGTTCTTGCGAGGCTTTTGACATTGAAAAAACGTACAATCAGGGGTAATTAAAAATGGGAGGATACCGAATGCAGACTCAACACAGAGAATTCAAGGCCGCACTCCGTCACTTCATGCAGGCAAAAGGATTGGGTCAGAAAAACATCGCAGAAATAGTCGGATGCACAACGAGAACAGTCCAGAAGGCTCTTTCAGATGATGACAACGAGGGCTTTGGAAGGAAGAAACAAGCAATAACTGCTGAATTTTTTGGCTTGGATCGCCTGCAGTTCCTCTCCCTCGGCCAGCACCTCATAGATGGTGGCAAATATACTGACTGGGAAAAACCCGTTATAGGGCACCTCAGCACGAAGGACCCAGCTCCACAGACAAAAATGGCCGCCAGTAACATACAGACTGGCAACATCACACAGGTCGGAAGAGACCAGCTAAACGCACCCTTACCGCAATCTTCGCCCCTTATCGTGGCAATCAACGCCATGCTGAGAGACAAAAGCGAAGATGAACTGAAAGCAATCATCGAGTTTATAGCTAGAGGTACAATCATGACATAGCAGCGTCCTCTGCCAAGCTGCCTGCCCACAGGAGGAGACGATGAAATTGACGCACGCAAGAGCGGATGAGATCACACAGATTGGAAGAGACTCCAACAAGCACAGCATACCAATGGAGCAAGGAGGCCACTCGACCAACACCAATATTTATCCGCCGATAAATGGATCAGCTCCCTCTGGTTCTGTGGTGATTGTGCTGGCAAGTGTCATTTTGGTGTTACACATCGGCATCTTCGTGATGCTTTGTTTTGAGATAACAAAGACCAGCCGGATAGAACGGGAATTATGGGAGCTGAAAGCAGTGATAAAGGCGATGAAGGAGTGATCGTCCCTGAGGGGATGTGATATTGAGAGAAGCAACAAAGCGATGCCTGAAATAATTACACTGCCCACAGACGTAGAAATTTCCTCCGATGGGACTGGGCACTTTGCAATGATCCCGGGACTCGATTTCTGGGGACCATGCTCTTTTTCTCCAAACCATAAATATCTTCTCGCATGGAGAGATCTGGACATTAGCACAGGAGTTGGCGGACGTCGCAATAAAGGTTACGGAATTATTCTTCTTTTGAGAGGAAGAAAAGTATTACTTTATGCCCCTGAAACAGTGCAACGCCCATTTTGCGGGAAAGTTTCAAATACCGGTAATTTTTGTATCTCTGATATGACTTTTTCAGATGGAAGAACTGGCCAGTTTTTCATCTTTGACAAAGCAGGAAAGGAAGTCGTAAGACACAGAACAGGTGCGAATATCTACTGGAATGACATTTCAAACAATGGGGCATATGCTTTCTGCCAATGTGCAAGCAACAATGGGAGAACGTTGAGCATTATGTTTGATGCACAAACCGGGATGAAACAATGGGAAAGGCAAGTTGAAACGGGAATGCCTGAGGGAATAGATTTCCGAGCGGGTAAGAACAGGGTTGCTCTCCTGTATAATGGGGGAAAGCGTTGGCTATACGGAGACACTGACGGAAAATTTTTAAACAGTTCTGAGTGGGAAGAAGAAGTCGAATGGAATCGTGACGCATTTTCCCTGTATAATGAAGCTGTATCTCTGACAGAACAACTGAAAGCCGGTGGCCCGGCCACGTTGCGTAAGAAAATATACAACCTTCTCAAGCGGGCACTTCATCAAGGAGAATTCTCAGATTACCCACATTATCAAGCAAAATCATTTCGCCTTTATGGTGAGGTTTGCGAATATCAGAATGATATTACAAATGCAGTTAAATGCTATCGTAAGGCTTTAAAAATTGATCCGAAAGTTGGGGTAAAAAGGAGGCTCTTAAAATTGCACAAGGAAACGGCAGTGTAGCGAACACGGAAAGGGCTATACCGCTCAACTCCGATTGGGGTAATCCCATAGATGTGACAGGGCGAGAATTAAGACGTATTAAGGACATCAGATGAGAATACTCCTATGAGCGTCAACCGGCATCCCACCAACCCGAAGTGGTGGCAGATCAAATACTACCCGGAAGGGAAGAAAGGTGGGTTGAAAGTAATCTCCATGCCCGGTGGGACGTATGAAGAGGCGCTTGAATATGAACGGCTTTTGCGCCGGGAGAGTCGGAAAGAAATTTTCTCTCTGGACAGTTTTCCGACCATCGGACAGGCAATCCCTCATTTTATGGCCGAATATGGGCTGGAACACCTGCCCAGCGGGATAAAAACCATGCACCGCTATATGGCAACAATCGACAGGTATATGGGAAAGTTTAAATTTCCGGCCATTGGTGAAGAGCGGATCCAGCGATTTAAACAGGAGCGGATTGATGCCGGATTGAAACCGACAACAGTCAACAAGGAGCTGTCCGGGCTCTCCATGCTGCTGAAATGGGCGGAGAGAAAAGGTTACTGCAGCGCATCGCCGAAGGTCCGACGGTTCCCCGCGAAAATGACAAAGGCCCCTCTGCCCGATGTCCCGACACGGGAAGAAGTGCTGGCACTGATCAACTGTATGATCTGGCCCCGCTGTGGGCTCTTCTTCTGCTTGTATTACGCAGGCCTCCGCCGGTCAGAGGCGATCTACATGCAGGCGGAAGATGTCTTCCTGGACCGCTCAGTTATAATCGTCACCGGGAAGGGAAATAAACAGCGGGTTGTCCCGATCGTCGATGAATTGAGACCGGTGCTGGAAAAGAGACTTGAAGAGGTCGAAAAAGGGTACCTGTGGACAACACGGCAGGGAATCCCCATTACCGATCTGCCGCAGATAATCCGCTTTGCAAAAGCACGGGCAGGAATCACCCGGCGCATCCATCCCCACTTGTTGCGCCACGCCTTTGGGACCCACGCTACCATGGCCGGAGTCGGGATGCGCCAGTTGCAAAATATCATGGGGCATAGCTCGGTTACAACGACCGAGATTTACACCACTCTTGGCAGCGAGGCTTTGATAAAGGATTTAACCGAAAAGTTTGGAAAAACGGGCGAATGATGGAATTGGTAGACATCAGTGACTTAAAATCACATTACACATCAGGGATTATCCCGAGGATAAAGAATAGCACAAAGAAAAAACAGAAAAATAGATAGATAAAGAAAAGGTGTTCGGACTTAAAATCCCTTGGCCTTTTGGCCGTGCGGGTTCGATTCCCGCTCCGCCCACCAGATATTTTTTGCCGGCAGCTCTTGTTTGCTGCTCTTCTCTCGACACACCTCCGGCAAGATTATCAGCTGAAGTAAAACAGGAAATCATACTCCGCTGCGTTAACTCCCCCGGCAATGCGTTACCCATCTTTATCACCTGGAGAAAAAGAGGAAAAACTGTTGTTTTGAAGGGGCCGGTGCAATTTCGCACCCAATACAATTATAACTGAGGCAAAACCAATGAAAAAAATTCTTGCAACCACTCTTCTGCTCACATCTTTTGTTCTCCCCGCTGAAGCCGCCCGCCCGGTCAAAGACGGGATCGTTGTCAGTGCAGATATCAACCGGATCAGAGTCAGACGAATGGACACGTATGTCGGCGTAATAACCGCCGGTCTCGGGTACAAATTCGATCTCGGAAAGAACTTCTCTCTGATCCCTGAATACAGAATCGGAACCGGTTTTACAGAGGGGACAATGGACGTTGGCGGTGAGTTAACTGCAGGAACAGGTTCCGGTTACCTTGTCTATCGTGAAGACATTGACGTTGAGGTTGACAGCTTCATGGCCTTCTCCGTCAGGGGGCAGTACGATCTGAACAACGGCATATACGCGTATATTGCACCGTCCTACTCCCGGACCAAAACATCGACATCGACCGCCTTCCTCAGCACCGATCCCCGAAAAAACTCTTTTGGTAAGACCTATACAGGGTTTGGCTACAGAGCAGGGCTCGGTTTTCACCTGACCAGCCGGCTGGGAGCAGATGTCTCGTATGAAAGATATTCAGAGATCACAGGTCTCTCATTTGGGTTACATTATACCTTCTAACGAGAACGGAGAGTCTTCTGTAAAGAGCCGGCACGGTGGCCGCCGCTGCCGGCATTGAACGGCAGAGACATGACATCATGACCACAATCGGGGTAAAATTTGCCTGCACCTGCCGCCCTCCGCTCTTTGAGCCGACCCCGGAGTTGGGCGCCCTTCACAGCAGCGCGTATCTCTTTTCCACTCTCGGCCTCGCTCCGCTCCACCCGGAGGGGGCCTACGGGAACTTCTCCTGCCGCAATGACAGAGAGACGTTTTTTATCTCAGTTTCGGGGATGTCACCGCAAAAGGAGTTTGCAGCGCACCAGTTCTGTCTGATCGAAGAGTGCTGTCTCACCACCATGTCACTGACCTGTCAGGGCTGTGCCCCGCCATCGTCAGAGACACTCATGCACTATCTTATCTACCAGAAACGCCCCGAAATCAGGGCAATCCTCCATGGGCACTGCGAACCGATGACCCGCGCCGCCGACGCTCTCAAAATTCCGCAGACCCCGCATTTTCACCCCTATGGAACCCGGGAACTGGCCATGGCCGGGGCGGAGCTCGCAGCGCGGGAAGATCTCTTCGTTCTTCGCAATCACGGTTTTATCGTCCTCGGAAAGGATGTCGCCACCGCAACCGCTGCCGCTCTGCGGGCTCTCCGGCGGACCATCACCCACCTCGAACAGAATTTTCAGCGCTGCTGTCCGACCTGACGCAGTGCATCAACAGCACCAAGCAGTGCCACAACCGCAGTATCGACCTTGAGAATACGACGGCCAACGCTGCAACAGACAAATCCGGCCGCGATAAACTGCTCGACCTCATAGTCAACCCAGCCACCCTCAGGGCCGACAGCAGCAACAACTTCGCCCTGCCAGCCACTGCTCAGTGCGGCAAGAGGACGCCCACCGTCCGGATGAGCGAGCAGCTGGAGCACCCCCTGAGCGCACTGTTGCGGCCGGAACTCTTTGATAAAGGGTTTGAACCGCCGATGAAACACAACCTCGGGAAGACGGGTATCGACTGCCGCCTGTTCGAGTCCGTGGAGCAGATGCGGGATATACTCCTTTTTCTCGAGCAGGCCGCTCTCCCAGAAGCTCTTTTCGACCCGTCTGCTGTGGATGATATGAAAGCGGCGCACGCCAAGGGCCGTCGCCTGACTGAAGATGCGTTTCAGCATGATCGGCCGCGGCAGCGCAACGATAAGCTCAAGCTGCGGAGACGGCGGCGGCAGCCGGTCGAGCGTAACTTCGAGTCTGGCGAAAAACGGATACTTCCGCTGCAGATCGACAACCGTCCCGGTGCCGAGAGGCCCGCCGACAACTCCCAGCCGTACCGAGTCGCCCGGCTGAACCCGCAGCACCCGAACCAGATGCTCGGCACGGCGACCACCGACAGAGACATTGTTGTCTTGTATTTCGTCACGGTTGAGGAGTATTATGTTCATCTCCGCCTCACAATGAAGCCCTCTTGAACCCACCCTGCTGCCCGGGCCGCCGAATGATCATTCTCTACAACGCTCTTCAGCTCCTGCTGTTTCCTCTGCTTGCCCCTGTTCTGCTGCTCACCGCCCTGGTGCACGCAAAGTATCGCCGCCGCACCCCGTCCCGCCTCGGTTTCGGAATCGCAAAGGCTCTGCAGGGCCACCCCCCCGGACAGCCGACCTTCTGGGTACACGCGCTGTCCGTTGGAGAGACGACCTCGGCAATCCCCCTGCTCAAGGGGATTCGTGCGACCTGGCCGGAGTGCAGAATCGTCTTTTCGGTCACCACCCGCAGCGGTCGCCGGGTCGCCGACAGCACCCTCGGCGGGCTGGTTGATACCGTTATCGACAGCCCCTTTGATCTGCTCCCGGTGGTACTGCACTTCTGCAACCATATCCGTCCGGAGTGCTACATCCTGGTCGAGACCGATTTCTGGCCCAATCTGCTCCACACCCTGAGACGGCGCGGTGTGCCGTCACTGCTTGTCAACGGCAGGGTATCCGATGAAGCCCTCGCAGGCTACAGGAAACTGGCGTTTTTCTTCTCCCCGATGTTTGCCGACCTTTCGGCGCTGACCCTGCAGACCGCAGCTGATCGTAACAAGTTGAAGAGCCTCGGGTTACCCCCAAAACGGCTCCACACCCTCGGCAATTTGAAATTTGACACCGGCAGACACCACAGAGAAGAGTCTCTGCTCAAAGAGTTGAAAGCCCTGATCCCGCCCGGCAGGATCGTCTTTATCGCCGGGTCCACCCACCGCGGAGAAGAGGAGATCCTGCTGACAGCCTGGCGCAGATTGAAGCAGAACTTTCCGGAACTGCTGCTGGTCATCGCCCCCCGCAATATCGACAGAGCACCGGAGCTGGTCAAACTCTGCAGTCAATTCGGCTTTCCAGCGGTTCTGCGCACCGCCAACGTCATTGCCAGGGAGATCCTGCTGCTTGATACCATCGGCGAACTTGCCGCCTGTTACACCCTCGGCGAGCTCTCGTTTGTCGGTGGCTCTCTGATCAGAGAGGGCGGGCACAACCCTGTCGAGCCGGCCCTTGCCGGGCATCCGGTCTTTTTCGGCCCGTCAATGGAGGATTTCAGCGAAATCGCCGCCGGCCTCCGCCAGGCAGGCGGAGCCGTAACCGTTGCCGATGCCGAAGAGCTGTCAGCAGCGCTGCTGCCACTGCTTGTTGACCCTGATCGCCGCCGACAGACGGGCCGGGCCGCCCGGAGATGGGTGGTTGCGCAACAGGGTGTCATTGACCGCCATCTGCAGTTGATCCGCACACTGCTCGATGACAGGAAAGAGCGGTGAACCTGTCTCTGTTCTGCCGCCATTTTGCCCTCATCCCCTTTACCCTCGCTTTTCTCTGCGGGATTACCGCCGGTTTCCACCTGCCGCTCGCCGACCAGTGGCTGTGGCCTGCGGCGGTGACGACAGCGACCGGCACGGCCGTTCTCATTGCGCTCACCCGGCGCGCAGCGCCGCCCTCCCACCTCCCTCTCCACCTTGCAGCCGCCGCCATCGGCTTTCTCCTCGTCTCAGAGGCGGTCCGGATGCCCGCAGAGAGCAACATCTTCCACCTCTTTCCGGAGAAGAGAGAGGCGGTTGTCGTCGGCACCATGGCAGAGATGGCAAAAAGAGGCGAACGAACCTCTGCCGCGGTCATCATCTGCGAAGGGGTCGCTTTTGCAGGCGAAGAGAGCCGGGGATTCATGGCGGTGACCGGCAAAGCCCTTGTCCGCCTCGAAGGAGACTGGCCGCAGCAGATCGCCCCCGGCGACCGGATGCTGGTACGCGCCAGTTTTAAACGACCGCAGGGCAGCCGTACCCGGGGCACCTTCGACTATCCGTTTCACCTTGCAGTTGAGGGGATCACGGTGACCGGCTTTGCCCGCTCGCCACTCTTTTTTGCCCGCCTGCCGAACGCCCCCAAAGGGGGTGCTGCCACCCTCTTTCACCACGCGGAACGGCTGCGCTCACATCTTGCAGAAGCGATCGACAACGCACTGCCACAGCAGAATGCCGCCCTCTTCCGCGCCCTGCTGCTCGGTGACCGCAGCGGAGTACCGCCGCCGCTGCTTGACGCCTTCAAGGGTGCCGGGATACTTCATCTCTTTGCAATTTCGGGGTTACATCTCGGCGTCATTGCCACCCTCCTCTACCTCCTCTGCTACCATCTGCTGAGCCGCTCGGAGAACCTGCTGCTCTTTACCCCGGTCCATCTGGCTGCGGTCTGTGCGACCCTGCCACCGCTGCTTTTATATGCCGTGCTGACCGGGCTGAACCCTCCGGTACTGCGGGCACTGGCAATGGTGTTTGTGGTCGCCTTCGCCGTTACTCTCAGACGGATCACATCACCGTCAACTCTGGTCGCAGCAGCCGCACTTCTGCTGCTGTTTTTCAACCCTCTGCGCCTCTTTACCGCCTCGTTTCAGCTCTCTTTTACCGCAGTGTGGGCAATCTTCATGCTCCTGCCCCTGATCCGTCCACTGGTAAAAAAGAGGACCAGCCTGCTCGCCACCGTTGTCTGCCGAACCGCTGCCGCCCTGCTGATTTCAATCGGGATCACCCTCTGCACCGCCCCGCTGACGATTTTTCACTTTCAGCGTTTCAGCCCGATCGGGCCGGTGGTCAACCTGCTGGTGGAACCGCTCCTCTGCATTCTGGCGCTGCCGCTGGCAATGACGGCCCTGCCTTTTCTGCTGCTCGCACCGTCGCTCGGTCAGCTGCTGCTTGAGGCGGCCTCCGTCCCTCTTGAGGCCGGAGTTCAGCTGGCGCAGTGGGCGGCAGCTCTTCCGGGCGCATCGCTCCGCCTTTCCGCCGCAACTCCGTGGTTTGGCGGCGGCTGCCTGCTTTTCTACTGTG
>PDWI01003140.1_pt1 | contig 23760 bp, 22 predicted proteins | sample 1430891 | NCBI WGS metagenome assembly PDWI01 (sample SAMN01162508, study PRJNA174530) | Oral metagenome, whole genome shotgun sequencing project. | biome: Marine environment; feature: Marine mammal; material: Swab sample of the gingival sulcus; isolation source: swab sample of gingival sulcus... | reverse complement strand
AAGAAAGCGTACTTAACCGCCGCCAGCACCGCCGACTCATCGTCTTTGCCCGTAGCAGCACGGTTTGCAGCGCGCGCCGCAGTAAGTACGTCCTCTGGAATCAGCCCGTTGCCTAGGCGCGAGCTCATCTTGACGCCGCCAGCCAGCTTGACGTTGCCATGGGTCAAATGTTTTGTTCGCTCGGCGAGCTGAGGCTCAAACTGCTCGATACTTTTTAGCACCACTTTCATGTATTCCACGATATCGCTGCCAGTAATAATCAGCGACTCGTCAAACTGGTAGTCTCGCCACTTTTGGATAGACAGGCCAACGTCCTTGGTCTCATACGTCGGCAGCCCTTGAGAATTGATAAACACGCGGGTGTGCAGGCCATATTGCTCACCATCAAACACCACAGCTCCATCACTGCGCGAGTAAACACCCTTCTGCAACTGCTCAAGCACCACACGCAACCCTTCTGGCGCAGTCACACTCTCTGGATAGTAGCGCTCGAACTGGCTAACCTGCAGGTCATCATAAAACAACTTAAAATACTCGTAGCTCCACTCTCGACATGTCCAATAGATATGCGCAAAAGCCGACGAATGGTCGTCTTGGTCGTGCAGATCGTACACTCGGCGATTGGTGCTTATGATCTCCGCCTTCGCCGCCTCGTCGCTGTCGTATGCCTGACTGCCCTCCACGTAGCGCGCGCTGAGCCACGCCATACGCTGGCGCAAATCACCACTCACCTGCTCAAGGCCTTCTGGGTTCTCGCCGCCCAGAAAGCGCAATATTGCCCACATGTTCTTGGCCACGTGCAGCCCCACATCCCCGCCGAAGTTCACGCGGTGTACCTGAGCGCCCGCCGCTTCGTATAGTCGCGACAACACATCGCCAACAATGGTGGTATACAGATGCCCCACATGGGCTTGCTTGAAGGCATTGAGGTCCGAATACTCCGCGACAACCGTTTTACCGCCATATAGCTGCGGCTTGCGGGTGGCCGACGACGCCTCGTCTACTAGCACAGCATCCCCCAGGCGCACATTGATAAACCCCGGCCCGGCAACACTAGCATCTATGCCGCGTTCCTGCAGCTGATCGGCAATCTGCGTAGCGATCTCCCGCGGCGGTTTAGCGAGCGGCTTGGCTAACTGCAATGCCACGTTGGTGGCGTAATCACCAAACTGCTCATCGGGACGCGTCATATCAACAGACACATCGGTGCCGTACAGCTGTTTACAAACAGCGACAATATCAGCTGACAACTGCTCCATACTTGTACCAAGTATATCACGCAAGAGACAGCCTAGCGCACAGATACAGCCCAAACGTCACTGGAGGGCGCGCAAGTAACACCTACTGGCGGCGTGTGTGGTATACCTTGGTCAAGCGAACGGTATCGGCCCCAAGCAAACGCAGCGCCTGATACAACGCCGCGTAAAACGTACCGATAAACAAGAAAAAAGTTCCGGTCGTCATAATCACCTGCGGGTGCGCCAACGGATTAACAATCCCGTCAGTTACGTCAAATAGCAGCCCCGCTGGATTTAGTAGTACATCCCAACTATTCCAGCGCAATACCCTACCCAAATAAATCGCAAAACCGCAAGCCAGAAAAACTACCGACAGCACGGCGCCCGCCTGCCATTCCCGCATACGCTTGAGCAGCTGGCGATGCACCGCATAGACACTGGTGTATCCCAGCAAAAATCCGTTCGTCACAAAAGAACTCAGCAGCAATGCGTCATACAGCAAGCTAATCTCCCCCGTAGAGCGTAAGTGAATGAGGTCAGTCAGCATGTAAAAACAGTTTGGCAAAAACAAAAGCCAAACTACGAACAAGCCTACAACAAACGCATCACTCCAGCGTTCCCGCACTTTGCGCAGGCGCGCCAAAAGCACCAAAACCGCCAAAAGCGCCACCCAAGCCAGAAACAGGTTCCACAACATAAACCAGTACCGATAGGCTCCCGTTGCCCACATTCTTGCCAGAAGCAAAAACAACGACAAAGCATTGGCTATTAGCACAGCATCAATCAGCGGACGATAGTGAGCAAAAAATTTTGTATACATTATGTTTACCACCTACTATTATACCGCACCGCGAACAGCTGCGCCGCCGCGCACACTCCGCCCGATACGTGGCCATTTTTTGGCGCAGTAGGTATACTAGTAGCAATGACATCTCTGCTAGACGCCGTACGGCAATACATACGCCGCCACCTCAAAACAGTCGCCCGGCTACTCAACCGCCTAAGCGGCGGCCGCGTAACCCCCAATCAAGTGACATGGATCGGCCTACTGATGCACATCCCTATCGCCCTGCTTATTGCCAAGGGATATTTTGTCGGTGCGGCCGGGCTGCTTGTCGTGTTTGGTCTTTTTGATGTCCTAGACGGCGAACTCGCTCGCTTGCAAAAACGCGCCTCGTCCGCCGGTATGGTGCTAGATGCCACGACCGATCGCCTCAAAGAGGTGCTTCTCTACACCGGGGTAGCCTACTCCATAAGTACTTCTGACGATTCGGCAATGGCCTTTTGGGCGGTACTGGCCTGCGGCATTAGCCTTAGCGTCAGCTACGTCAAAGCCAAGGGCGAAACCGCGGTCGCCAAGACCAGCTTAAATGTCCAGCAAATAAACCGCTTGTTTCAGGATGGGCTGCTACGGTTCGAGATCAGAATGCTACTACTAGTTATCGGCCTACTTGCCGACAAGCTGCTACTGGCAGTCGTCGTGATCGCCATCGCTTCGCTTGGGACTGTTCTGGAGCGGCTCATACGCATCACAAAAACCCTGCAAGCCGAAGAGGTCAAATAGATGCGCACTCATTCGCTCAAGCTAGACCTGCACACCCATTCGGTAGACTCGCCCGACGGCGGTATCAGCCGCGCCCAATATCAAAAATTGCTCCATAACGGCACCCTAGACGTCATCGCCGTAACCGATCACAACACCATCCGTTTTGCCCAGCTGCTACAGCGCGAATTTGGCAACCGTATTATTGTTGGCGAGGAAGTAACTACCACTGGCGGCGACCTGGTCGGCCTTTTTCTAGAGAAAGCAATCCCCAAAGGCCTCGCCCCGCTAGAAGCCGCCCAACGGATAAAAGATCAGGGCGGCATTGTCTATATCCCCCACCCTTTCGAGAGTGTTCGCAGCGGTCTGCAAGCCAACGACCTAGAAACAATCGTAGACCTAGTGGATATTGTCGAAATCTACAACGGACGAGCGCTATTCCAGAATAAGAGTAAGCAGGCGCTTCTGTGGGCGCGGCTACACGGCAAAGCCGGCGCCTCTAGCAGCGACGCGCACGGCGTACGTGGCGCCGGACGGGCCTATACCGTCGTCGGCAAGCAACCTACCGCCCACAATATCGTCCAACTACTACAGCGGCCAGAATTTGCACTTGGCAAACCAACGATACGTTCTGTCCTCTACCCTAAGTACCATCGTATCCGCCAACGGGTGCGCCAATCTAGGAGCGCCGCGTGATTGTCTTGGCTGCCCTACTATTCTTCTTGCCGGCTGGCATTGCCAACATGCTGCCCGTGCTCGCAGCCAAAGCACCACTGCTCCGACACTGGAACACCCCCATCGACTTCAACGCCAAGCTGGGCGGCAAGCCAATATTCGGCTCGCACAAAACCTGGCGCGGCCTACTAATCGGTGTTATTGGCGGCGCTATCGTCGGCAGCTTGCTGCCGTCAGGCATCATTACTGACTACTACCCAGGCTGGTCTGCCGCTGCGGCAGCGAGCATGAGCTTTGGCGCGCTAGCTGGCGACGCTATAAAAAGCTTTTTCAAACGGCGCAGTGGTCGGCCATCTGGAGCCACCTGGTTCCCATTTGACCAGCTAGACTACATCGTCGGCGGGCTGCTTTGCAGTCTGCCGTTCGGCGTACCTTCGCTGAGTCTAGTCGCCACAGTTTTTGGGTTATACTTCTGCCTGCACGTTGCCAGCACACACATTGGCTACTGGCTAAAACTAAAGTCATCGCCCCTGTAGCAAGGCTCGAACCCGCAACCACACAAGCTCGCACTCTACGCAGCGCCCGTTTGGCGATAGCTAGGTTTACGAATAACCCGCCGCGGCGTCTGTAGCGTCATCGTAAAACGCGCCCCGCCATCTGGCACATTTGACGCCGATATCTCGGCATGGTTAGCCTGCGCAATACGACGAGCCAACGCCAGCCCCAACCCATGGCCCGACACCGCGCTGCTACGCGCCTTGTCCCCGCGGTACAACCTCTCAAAGACATGCGGCAGATCAGCCTCCGGAATACCAGGCCCCTGATCATCTACAACCAGTGCATAGCCGCCATCCTGTTTCTTACCCGTAACAGTGACACGAGCCGAATCGCCACTGTATTTGCAGGCATTCTCTAGAATGATAGCTATCATTTGCTGAACGCTATCGCTATGCACCAGCACCCTAGCCGGCTTCAGCGAAACAGCTATTTTAGCAGCAGGATAGGTACGCTTGGTTTGAGTGACCGCTTCGCCGACAATTCGTTCAACATCTTCTAGGGCAATATCTAGCTGCGCAGTCTCATAGTGCGTCAATACCAGTAAATTAGTGGCCAGTCGCTCCAGCCGATCAACTTCCTCCAGGTTGCTTTCGATCAGCTGGCGAGCCTCGTCCCCGCTAAAGTCTTTTTGGCGCAGAAAAACCTCGTTCTCCAACTTAATAGCGGTCAGCGGAGTGCGTAGCTCGTGGCTAGCATCCGAAGCGAAACGTTTTTGGGCATCGTGCGCCAACTCTATCGGGCGCAACGTGCGGCCAGCAAACCAATAGCTAAGCGGACCACCGATAACCAACGCACCAAGGTTGATCAATAACACGTACTGGTCTAACTTGGCGCTGACCTGCGCCTGCAAACGCTCCTGAAACCCAAAAGCATCCTCGTTATCAAACGGATCGGGCAGCCCATACAGCCGCGTCATCATGACGCGCAATGTCCCCCGCTGGTCCAAGTTACTGCGCTCGTACTCGTGCTGAGCTAACCACCGGGTACCCAAGCTCATAGTTAAACTGACTGCCAGTACGGCAGCCAGATAAAACAATGTCAATTTAAACCTTGCGGATCGAAACACGCGCTAGTAGTTCCTTAACCTATTCGATAACCATACCCTCGAACAGTTACAATTAGCTTATCATGTGGGCGCAGTTTTTTGCGCAAATGTCCGATAAACGTCTCCACGGTGTTTGCTTGGACACGGTCTTCGTCGGACCATACGTGCGTCAAAATACGCTCCTTGCTCACCACTTCGCCAACATGCCGCAGCAAGTACTCTAGCAACTGAAACTCCTTAGCCGTTACGTGCACCTGCTTACCATCGACAATAACTTTCTTGGACACCACGTCAACTTGCAACGGACCAGACTGCAGCTCGTTGCCAGTGTGCGCCTTGGGCCGGCGCAACAAGGCCCGCACCCGCGCCAATAATTCGTCAAACGAAAACGGCTTAGACAAATAGTCGTCAGCCCCCGTATCGAGCCCCGCAACGCGGTCGCCAATAGTTGACTTGGCGGTCAGCATCAGTATTGGCGTTTGATTCCCAACCCCTCGCCATTTCGCAATGAGACCGGGGCCATCATGCTGGCCGGGAATCATCCAATCCAGTATTACCAAGTCGTATTCTGTCGCGTCTACCAGCACATCAGCCTGATCACCGTCGTACGCAACATCAACCACATAACCCTCGGCCTCTATGCCGCGCTGTAGGCTAGTTGCAATCTTAACTTCGTCTTCTACTACTAGTATCCGCATAAGGTCATAGTACGCGCAAAAACTGGACAATCACTGAATTATCATCGGCGCTCGGTATATTGTACATATAGCTAGTGTAGAATATGTCTATGAAGAACAGTGATTTTCAGAAACCATATCTAGTAATTCCTAAGCTTGTCGAGCAGCCCACTTGGGGCGGCCAGTACATCGTCACCCAAAAACAATGGTCGCAGCACAGCGAAATGCTCGCCAAGCGCATCGGCCAATCATACGAGCTATACTCTGGCACTAACCTTTCCCTGCTGACCGACTCGGCCGACCCGAAATTCGTGGGCGAACTAACCGATCGCGATGCGGTTGAATCCCAAACTCGGCCAGACAACGCCGTGGCACTATCCGATCTACTGGCCGCCGACACCTTGAGCGTACTCGGACAAGAACACCTCGACCAGCGCGGCGATACGTTTGGCCTACTCATTAAGCTCACCGAAGCGCTGGGCAACTCGTTTCAGGTGCATATCAAAAGCGACCAGCAACACCCCAAGTGGCTACCCAAACCAGAGGCATGGTACTATTTCGAGCCAGGCCTGATTACCCTCGGCGTCAAGCCAGACGCCGACTGGGATGCATACAAACAGTCGCTGCAGACTATCCAGGACACTATGATGAACATCAGCCGCGCTATGACCGCCGGCAATCTGACGTATGCAGAAGCTCAGACTCAAGTTGCCGACCTACTGGCGCAACAAGACCCCTGGCAATACGTCAACACCGTACGCGTCAAGGCCGACGACCTAGTCGACCTTTCGTGCGGCGGCCTACACCACTCGTGGGAAGAAGACAGCGCTCTGGCCCCCAAAGGCAACATCCTCTACGAACTACAGTCCGAAGCGTTAGACAAGGTCTCGACCTTCCGCGCATTTGATAAAGGTAAAATTGGCCCGAGCGGCGAAGTGCGCGACGTACACCTAGACGAATACTTTGAGTTTATAGACCGCTCGCCAGAGACAAATGACCCCCAGAGCCACCTAAAGGCTCCCGAACGCCTAGCAGCTACCGACGCCTACACTTACGACAAACTCCTAGATTCCCCCAGTTTCTGCCTAGACAAACTGTCGCTAAGCCAATCTGGGGCAACATTTACCGAGCGCGTAAATCGTTACAAGCATTTCTACGCCCAAAGCGGGTCATTCCGCATCGCCACGCAACACGGCAGCGTCACCGTCACAACCGCCCACTCCTGCTTCTTGCCAGCCAAGGCAGAGACGTACACCATCACCAGTATCGCCGACGACACCCAAATACTCGTCAGCTACTAGCACGCAGATAAAAAACATCGTCGGTTGGCAGCGTGCAGGTGTGTGCTATACTACAATCTATAGATCATAACCATAAAACGTATAAAGGTGGGGATATGTTTGGACACTCGACCAATAACACAAACGACCAGCCGCATGCCGCAGCCGAAGCTGCTGTTAATGCCGCAAAGCCAGGCGTAGCCCCGGCAGATATGGGAGGTTTTAGCTTGCCAACGCTACAAAACAACCCGTCCAGCCCTGCACCAAGCCCCACGGACGGCCCAACAGAACCGTCACCCGTACCACAGGTAAGCCCCGCCGCCAACCCGGCAGCGCCTGTAACACCCCACGATCCTGCAAAACCCAAAACCCCAGATACCGCGTCCGATACCCACCACGCGCTAGCCGTCAACGACGCACTTCTGGACATCAAGCAACAAGCCCTGCAAAAGCTATCTCCACTTATAGATCACCTAGATCAAACACCCGAGGAAAAGTTCCGCACCACCATGATGATGATTCAGGCCGCAGACGACCAAACCCTCATCAAGGACGCCTACGCCGCCGCCCAGAGCATCACCGACGAGAAGGTTCGGGCTCAAGCACTGCTAGATGTTGTCAACGAAATCAACTATTTTACTCAGCAACAAAATAAATAACCCACTGCCTCTGGCAGCTGCCAATAAAAATAGTCTGTAGCTGGTTTGGTCGCCTAGACCCATACAATTGCTACAGACTATTTGCTTTTTGGCCACTAATTGCCAGCGCGCTAGCTTGGCTCGTACACAAATTGACGCTTGCCAGCCACATACCCCTCTGGCAACGGCACTACAATACGCTGCGACTGGTGCGGCTGTTTTAATGAATGCCGACAGACTTGCATGTCGCGTTCCAACTGAGATAACCGCGTTTCAAGCGCCATAGCACGATTCACCAATTGTATGCGCTGCGTCTCCGCCTGGCGCAATAGCTGCTGGTTTTGCTGCTCTATGTTTATAAGCGCCCGGATGTTGTCATTCAGCGACTGGATATCCTGTTTCTGTGCAACCCTATCCAATATCCTGCCCTTGGCGTTTTCTACGATCGTTTGAATATCTTGACGTGATGGACCCATGGCATACCCCCGCTACTACATTTAGTATTTATTGGCGGTTTGTATTGGCTGTAAGATCTGTTGGTTTTAGTCGACCCTCGAGTCCCCTGCTTACACTTGCCCATCCGAAACATCCCGAAACATATAGGTACTTAATCGTAGTATACGCCCAAAACACGATGCTGTCTACACATGTTAGCCCACTCACTCCCCCTGTTAGATAGCTAACACTGTGTGTAGGGACGCCTGGTTTCTGCCCGTCATCCGCCCACACAAACAACCCTTCGCACACAGGCTGCATGCACCAAAAAGCCGCCCAAAAGCAAAAGCCCCCGCCAAAAAATGACAAGGGGCCGCGCTACGCGCTCGTCAACTCGCTACCTAAAAAAGTTCGTCAAAAAGACTAGCTATTGTAGCGACGATACAATACCGAGTGGCTTATTACACCAGCAACCGTCACTGCTACAAAAATACCAACTACGTCGGCCGGACCAGTATTAACCAGCGCCGATGCAACCTCTGCCCCGTCATTGGGTGCCTGACCCTGATCCTCAACAGCAACACCATTCGCATCTTCAGCCGAACCGACACCGCCCGCAACATCGTCCGCACCCGCAGGAGCCACCTCGTTCTCGACATCGCCGTTTGTGCTCGGCGTATCAGTACGCGTGCTACTCATCCCCTGCTGGTCAGTAGCATCATCTTGTCCAGCATCGTTTGCAACATCTGAGACATTCTCGGTGGTGGCATCCGCACCGTCAGCAGCACCAGCCGACGAATCTTCCGCGCCGCTAGCACCGGCAACTACGTCATCCTGTGCGCCGTTTTGAGCATCGTCCTGAGTATTTTCTGCCGCCTGGCTAGTACCCGCCGTGCGAGCAGTTTTCTTGGTATCGTCGCTACGTAGCGTCGTATACAACCAGCGGCCGCCAAAGAACAACGCTGCAGCCAACGCAATAGTTACCGCCAGAGTTGCCAAAGCCAGCAACCACGCCAAACCAGTACGCTCTCGGCGCTCTGCCTGATAATATTCCTGTACCTCTGCCGGTAATTGATCTGCGCGACTACGATCCTTGCCAAATAACGCCATTTACTACTCCTCGCCCACCCGTCACATCACATATACTTGTGACTCTATATGCCATTGATTATACAACTCTGCAACATTTTTTACAAGCCCGCCAACTGGAGATATTCACAGGCATCCAGCCGCCATACCGCTAAAGCACGAACACGCACAAGCAAGCCAATCAAAAACCACCCCTACCTGCTAGCGATATGGGGTGGTTTTGTCGGCGTCAGACCTTAGGGGCTAGAAGCCCATGCCTCCGCCCATAGCGCCCATATCTGGAGCGCCAGCCGGAGCAGCCTTTGGCTCGGGCACCTCTGCCACCAAAGCACCCATGGTCATGCTCGTACCAGCAATCGACACTGCGTTTTGCAAAGCCTCTTTGGTAACACGAGCTGGATCTACAACACCAGCGGTCTTGAGATCTACCAGTTTAACTGGGTCGTTAACATTTACACCCTGCCCTGCTTTGGCAGCGCGCACCTGCGGCAACCACTCATCAGCGTTCAGGCCAGCGTTGGTTAGTAGCACGCGGAACGGCTGTTCGAGTGCGTTCTTCAACAGCTGGCGACCAGCAGTAACCGTAGCGTCGTCCGCCGCCTTGGTCTTGATATCGCTAGCCAAGTTGATAAGCGTTACGCCGCCGCCGGGCACAATACCTTCATCCAGAGCAGCCTTCACGGCAGCTACAGCATCGTCAACGCGGAACTTCTTCTCCTCTATCTCGGTCTCAGTAGCACCGCCAACCTTGATTACCGCCACTTTACCGCTTAGCGCAGCACGGCGTTTTTCTAGGTTTTCTTTGTCGTATTCGCTGGTAGCAGCCTTAGCTTGGCTATTGATCTGGTCTATGCGTGCCGCAACTTCTGTGGCCGAACCGGCGCCCTCTATGATGGTCGTCTCGTCCTTAGTCACAATAACCTTGCGGGCCGTACCGACCATGTTGAGCTCGGCAGACTCAAAGCTATACCCCTGGTCCTCAGTCAGAACCGTCGCACCAGTCAGAATAGCAATGTCATTGAGGATGTCCTTGCGGCGATCGCCAAACGACGGAGCTTTAACGGCAACACAGTTAAACGTACCCTTTAGTTTGTTCAGCACTAGGTTGGCCAGCGCGTCGCCTTCGACGTCTTCGCCAATAAGTACCAGATCCTTCTTGCCAGACTGTACAAGTTTCTCTAGCAGTGGCAGAATGTCTTGGATAGAGCCAACCTTTTTGTCGGTAATGACGACTGCCGGCTTGTCGTAAACCGCTTCCATGCGCGCCGTATCGGTCACCATGTATGGGCTAACAAAACCGCGGTCAAAGGTAAAGCCCTCTACCACTTCGCTCTCCAGCGCCAAGCCCTGACCCTCTTCTACGGTGACAACACCGTCCTTGCCGACCTTGTCGATAACGTCCGCAATCAGGTTGCCAATCTCACTATCACCAGCAGATATGGTGGCGACTTCGGCTACACGGCTCTTCTTGCCCTGAACATCTTCTGCCATGCCGCTCAGCTTACCAAGTACGTCCTGCGCAGCAGACTCCAAACCCTTGCGTAGCAGCATCGGGTTGTGGCCGGCAGCGATCAGCTTGTTGGCCTCGTTGAGAATGTGGTAGGTCAAAACCGTTACGGTGGTGGTGCCGTCGCCGGCAACATCATTCATTTTGCTAGCGGCCTGCTTGATTAGCTCAGCACCAACTTTGTAGCCCAACGTCTCGTCATCTACGTCGGCCAGCTCTACGCCCTTGGCAACTGTTACGCCGTCGTGCGTAACAGTTGGGTTGCCAAAACTCTTGCTAATTACGACGTTACGACCCTTTGGCCCCATAGTAGTCTTAACTGCATCGTACAAAATTTGCGCACCGGCCAATACGCGGCGGCGGGCATCATCATCATAAAATACTTTCTTTGCCATCTGCTTCTCCTTGTTGCCGGCCTATGCCGGTTGTCTTGCTATCCGTGCCTTACACCTCTAAGAGGTTGCACCCATTTTTAGTACGACGTATCAGCGCGCCCCTGCGGGCACTCGCGGCGTACACCAAATTATCACTACTTGACCGTAGCCAGCACGTCTTCTTCTTTGACCAAGAAGTACTCGTCCTTGCCCAGTTTTACGTCAGTGGTGCTATAGCCCTTGTAAACAATACGGTCACCAACCTTGACCTCTTTAACAGCCTTGCCTACAGCCAATACTTTGGCCACTTTGGGCTTTTCCTGAGACTTCTCTACCAGATACAACCCGCTAGCAGTCCGCTCCTCTGCAGCCTCCTGCTGGGCAACAACATAATCAGCGAGTGGCTGAATTGGTACACTCATTGCCTTAACCTCCTATTATCATACTTATATATGTGTACAGGCACGATCCAAGCGTCGACCCATAAGCTCGACACAGCCTTGGTAATCGCGCCGGGATTAGCACTTTAACCATACGAGTGCCAGACCCATCAGCACTCACTATACCCGACTGCTAAAACCCGTGTCAACAACATGTTTCGCCAATACCGCGCTCCACCAAAAGCCGCCGACACTCCACGCCTGAACACCAGTTTTGAGCGCTGCCGACAGACGTTCGTGCCACCCGCCACCGTCAAAAAAGCCACATGACAGCGCCAAAACAACGGCACCCATAAACGACATTATGTAACTACAACGTTATACGCTACTATGTATTGCAGCATGAGCATAACTACTTTAATCGGAGCGCCCCTTGATCTTGGCGGAGCAAGCCTGGGCGTCGATATCGCACCACAAACCCTCCGCGACCATCATATAGCCGAAAAGCTAGAAAGCACCGGGCTGAGCATACAGGACAACGGGGATATCGCCATAACACCCCGGGATCAACTACAGCCGGGCAACCCGCACCTCAAGTATGCCGACGAGATCATACGCGTCAACGAACAACTAGCCCAGCAAACGCACGACGCCGTCAAAGCTGGTCAGCTGGCCACAGTACTAGGTGGCGATCACGCGGTCTGCCTAGGTGCAGTCGCTGGAGCATCCGTAGCGCTAAACGGCGAGTTGGGCCTGATATATCTTGACGCTCACGGCGACATGAACACCGACAAAACCTCCCTCACCGGCAACATCCACGGTATGCACCTAGCCAGCCTGATGGGCTTTGGCGCTCGCGAGCTTGTAGACGTATTTGGCAAAGGCGCCAAGATACAAACTGGCAACCTCGTACATATCGGCGGCGCCGATTTAGACGAAGCCGAAAAACAGCTCATGTCGCAACAGAACTTGCACACCTTTACCATGTTTGACCTGCTGACCAGCAACCTTTCGCCCGCCCTACAGCTAATCGACGACCTAGCGAGCCGCGTCAAGCATCTGTGGGTCAGCCTAGACCTAGACTGCATAGACGAGGTCTACGCACCCGGTGCCGGCATGCCCAATAAAAAGGGGTTAACCTACCGTGAAATCGCCACAATAGCCGAACGCATCGGCAGCACCAACAAGGTGGTCGGCGTAGACGTCGTAGAATACAACCCACACCAAGACGTGGACAGCAAGACGGCGGAACTGTCCATTGAACTTATCGCCACTTTCTACGGCAAATCATATAGTTGGTACACCAACTATCTGGCCAAAAACCAATCGGCTTAGCCGCCAAACATCCCAGGCACCAAGAACGATCCTACAGAGAGCGAAGAACAGCGCGCGCAGTAGCAACCTCATCCCATGGATGTTCGCCGTCAGCACGCTCTATGGTCTTTTCGTGCCCCTTGCCCAGCAATAACACCATGTCGTCCGGCCCTGCCTGCTTGAGCGCAAATTCAATAGCTTCCGTGCGGTCATGTACCAAAAATAAATCATGGTCTCGCTGCTTGCCGGACTCCTCTGCCCCGGCCGCGATCTGATCCATAATCAACTGGCCGTCAATATCGCGGTCGTCCTCTTCGGTCAACACAACTACATCGGCATACTGGCCAGCCAACTTACCCTGAGCGCCGCGCTTGGCCTGATCTCGCCGGCCAGCACTGCCAAAAAGCACAATCAGCTTGCCGCGCACCACTGGACGCAAGTCCTTAAACAGTTTCTCAAAACTGTCTGGCGTATGCGCAAAATCAATCACTACGCTAAATGGCTGGCCCTCGTCAATCCGCGTCATGCGCCCCTCTACGCCGTCGAGCGCCGCAATGCCCTCGGCTATCTGCGCCGGCTCCAGCCCCACCGCTTGGCCGGCGCACACCGCCGCTAGCGAGTTGTAAACACTAAAACTTCCTGGCACGTTACAGCGAATGTGCGCCATTTGACCACCAATCGGCACGTCATACTCCACCCCGCTAGACGTCAGCTGTACATTTGACGCCCGCACGTCGCCAGCATCAATGCCGTACATAACCGGGTGCGCAATAGCCGCCGCAAAATAGTCCGCTTGCGGATCGTCGGCATTGATCACCCCCAGGCGCAAACCTTTGCGGTTAGCATTGACCCGCTCGAACAGCCGGCGCTTGGCGGCCGTATAACGCTCAAACGTCTTGTGATAATCCAAGTGTTCATGCGTCACATTAGTCATTACAGCAATCGAGTACGGAACCCCCCACGTGCGATTCTGTGCCAAGGCGTGCGACGTCGTCTCCAAAACCAGCCACTCCACACCCTGGCTGCGCATCCACTTTAGGCGCCGCATAAACTCTGGCACTGGCACATTTGTCATATGCTTGATCTGCGGCCGAATATCATCGCCCACGCCGTACGCCACCGTAGTCATCAACCCTGTCTTATAGCCAGCATGACACAACATACGATGGATCATGTAACACGTACTCGTCTTGCCATTGGTACCAGTAACGCCAATCACTTTCATGCCGCGCCCCGGAAAACCATGTACTACGTTCAAAAACACCGACTCCGCCAAATGACCATACGGCTCTACCGCCTGGAACGCATGCGCGGGTATAACTTTCTTAACTATTTTTCGTGGATTCATATACTGCTAATCATACACGCATTTTTGCGCAAGTGTTATAACCCAACGCTCGCCAAAGAACAGCTGTTTGCTCGGCGTCTCCAACGTTGACATGCCGGCGACTCCAGCTATAGTCTGACGTATGACGGAGGAAGGGCTAGCAGACAGCGAACGACTACTCGCCATGGAGCGAAGAGCGTCTGCGGTATGCAACTTCCCCACACAACAATCCTGGCGCAAAGACCAGACCGTCGCACCGTACCGTGAGCTCATGTGGGCCGCCATAGAACACGCCAGCCCCGGGTCTCAGGAAGACCCAGTCGATTCAGCAGACATTCGCGTCACACCCCCATCAGCATCACCCGAAACAGCCGGCGCACTAGATGCCGTCATCACCGCTACACGCGCCGCAAGCAGCGGCGAAGCCGCCAGCGATGGTCCCCCAGGTACCGCAGAGCTAAGCGAGGCCATCGCACGCGGCTCCATCAGAGACGACCTCGGACCGGACGACCCAGAGAAAGTAAAACCACGTCGCACCATCGGGTCGCTAAAGCTCGTGCGCCAGCTGATCGAAGAAGAAGTCAGCGGCAACACCCTAAACCCCGTCCAAAAAGTTGGCGCCGGAGTATTTGCCGCCACTTCCCTGCTCAGCATCAACGCCGCATCTCGCATAGGCAGTTTCCGAGACCGAATGCTTGGCGCCACTAAGCCAGAGATTCGGTCGGGGTACATCAGAGCAACATTTGCCGTGGGCGCCGTAGCTGTAGCCGGGTTCAACTTGTACCGATCTCTCAAATTTGGCAGCACACCCAACACCGAAAACAGCGGTGCGGCCGCCGAGCTTACCGCCCAAGCCACCCCCACAGACTCGCCCAGCCCAACCCCCACGCCGACTCAGACAACCAACATAGGCGAAACGCCGAACCCGCCAAGCGAAACCGGCGCAGAGACACCAGCCGTGGCGGCACAAAACATCACCGTAAAGCGCGGCGATACACTGCGGGAGCTAGCGATTGACCACTGGCGTAGCAGCGGCAAAATGCCCACTAACGAGCAGCTGCAGCAATACATCATGGACACCGCGGCTCAGAACAATATCAAGAACATGGACCTGATACACCCCGGCGACAGCATCACCTTTGGGCCAACCGAGAGTGTTCCAGAAGCAGCAACACCGCCGCACAGCGGCCCCAAGACCAAGCAACCAATACCACACACTATCACCGAGCAGGCTGCGGCCAACACAAAACAAGCGCTCGCCGACCTCCCTACCCCAACCGCCATGACTCATGCTCTGCATAATCATCACATCTCGCCCGGCGAAGGCGTTCTTGAGCTGCTAAAAGAAACTGGCGTAGATAACCCCGACGTCCGCCGCGCCATGACAAGTGTTATGTCGGGCGACGCCGCTATCAACGATAGCTTAACCAAAAGCGCCAACCCGCTGATGTACGAATATGGGGCCAATTCGCCGCACCTTGCCAACGAACTACGTATCATGTACCCAGGCAACATGATCCCAGCCCACGAACAAGACATGACAACCGTCTACGGCAAGCTGCTCGGCATGCGCCAACAAGAACAAGTGCTCTATCAAGAAACGATGCGCAACATGATATTGCACGGCATACTGGACGCCGGACTAGACCCCAACAATTACGACTTAGCCTCCTAGACCGCAGCCCGATTACCTGTTCTGTGCTATCCTAGTACCCTATGAGGATACTGGGAATTGAGTCCAGCTGCGACGAGACCGCGGCTAGCGTCGTCCAAGACGGCAAAAAACTACTCAGCAACGTCGTTGCCAGCAGCGCACAGGCGCATATTCAGTACGGCGGCGTCGTGCCCGAAATTGCCGCTCGCAGTCACATAGAATCTATTCTGCCAGTTATTCATCAGGCGCTCGACGACGCGCGCTGCTCCTGGCAAGACATCGACGCCATCGCCGTTACAAAAGGCGCTGGCCTTGGCGGCTCACTACTCGTAGGCGTCCTAACGGCTCGAACCCTAGCCATCGCCCACGACAAACCCCTATATGGCGTCAACCATGTAGAGGGACACATCTATGTCAACTTCCTGACTACAGCCGCCCCCTGGTTAGACGGCACTTATCAATTGCCCAGCAAACAGCCAACATTCCCCATGCTAGGACTGATTGTTTCTGGCGGGCACTCGCAGCTCGTACTGTGGCAGGACCATATGGACTACAAGCTCCTCGGGCAGACCCATGACGACGCCATCGGCGAAGCGTTCGACAAAGTTGCCCGAATTATCGGACTCCCCTACCCTGGTGGTCCAAGCATCAGCAAAAAGGCGCTAGAGGGCAATTCAGGGGCTTACAAGCTGCCCAAAGCCAAATTACGGGGCAAGTATGATTTTTCGTATTCCGGGCTGAAGACGGCCGTCCTACGTACCGCACAGGACATCATCGGCAAAGACTACTCCTTCCCTTCGCTCGAAATCGCTCCGCTACTAACCGATCAGCAAAAAGCCGACCTCGCGGCTAGCTTCCAGCGCACTGCCGTAGAAACCATCGTAGACAAGACAGTCCTAGCCGCAGAGGAGTTCCAGCCCAAAAGCGTCGTTATCGGCGGCGGTGTCGCCGCCAACGGCGAGCTTCGCCGACAGCTCTCCGACCGCCTACCCCTCCCTGCCGAATACACCGACATCAAACTCTGCACCGACAACGCCGCCATGATTGCCACCCTCGGCAGCTATCACCACCTACTCGGTAGCTCACCTGATGATCCTTTCACGTTAGACATCGCCCCCAACCTCAGCATGTAGCCCCCTCAGGGACAGTTTCTTTGGCTAAATTACAACACCGCTTCGACACAATCTATCTTATAAATCGTTGTTTTCAATACATCGCTAGATGTTGTATTTATTCCACGCTTATGCTAAAATGCTCGGTACAAAAACAAAAACTCGGTTGGCTGTGATAGCCTGTCACCCCTGGTGGGAAACGAGAAACGTTGGGGAAATTGCAAACCGCTTTTCACGTGAAAGCATTATTTGTTGTTTGCCCAATTTTTGACGTTTACATCTGTTATGGCACCGTTATCCGGCGGATGGTATACTAGTATGGAAAATTATGTGTCTGGCGTCGACTACGAGGTGGTGCCAAGACGTAACAGAGGAGAGCTGCCACATCCGCTATGCAACTGCCTAAAGTATATGAGCCGTCCGCCTACGAGGCTGACATATACGCCCTCTGGGAACAGAGCGGCGTATTCACTGCTGATCCTACCAGCAAGAAACCCCGATACTCTATCAGCATGCCGCCGCCCAACGAAACGGGTACGCTGAGCTTAGGGCACGCCTTGTTCCTAACGCTGCAGGATATCGCCGTCCGCTATAAACGTCTGCGCGGCCACGATGTCCTATGGCTACCCGGGACCGACCACGCCGCCCTAGCCGTAAATGCCATCATAGAGAAAAAGCTAGCAGAGGAGGGGACCAATAAGCATGCCGTCGGCAGGGAAGAATTCCTGCGCCGGACCAAGGAATTCGTAGCTGGCAGCCGCGACACGATGCTTGGACAAATGCGCGCCATGGGGGCAAGCGCCGACTGGTCGCGTCTCCGTTACACACTAGACCCTTCACTCAGCAGGGCGGTCAATGAAACATTTGTCAAAATGTACAACGACGGCCTGATTTATCGCGGCCACCGTATCGTCAACTGGGACCCCAATCTAGAGACCACAGTATCTGACGACGAAATCGAGTATCAATCCGAAAAAACGACGTTCTACACCCTGCAATACGGACCATTCCAGATAGGTACCGCCCGTCCAGAGACCAAATTTGGCGATAAATACGTCGTCATGCACCCCGACGACAAGCGGTACGCCAAATACAAGCACGGCGACACCTTTGAAGCAGAGTGGATCAACGGCACCGTAACCGCCACCATCATCAAGGACGAGGCGATAGACCCATCTTTTGGCACCGGCGTGATGACCATCACACCCTGGCACGACCACACCGACTTCGATATTGCCGAGCGGCACGGACTAGACAAAGAACAGATTATTGACTTTAAGGGTAATTTGTTGCCGATAGCGGGTGACTTTGCGGGGCAACCCATCCATGAAGCACGCCCCCAAATCATCGCCAAACTACGAGAGAAGGGGCTGCTAGTCAGCGAGGACGTCAACTATGAACACAACATAGCCGTCAACGAAAGAGGCAAGGGGATTATAGAGCCGCAAATCAAATTACAGTGGTTCGTAGACGTCAATAAGCAGGTCGTCCCCTGGAATGGCAAGACTATGAGCCTCAAGCAGGTGCTGCAGTCAGTGGTCAGAGAAGGGGATATTACGATCATCCCAAACCGTTTCGAGAAGACCTACTTCAACTGGATAGACCATCTACACGATTGGTGTATCTCGCGCCAAATCTGGTGGGGGCACCGCATACCAGTATGGTATCGCCAGCACGCCGACGGGCAAGAAGACGTCTATGCCGGCCTGCAAGCGCCAGAAGACGATGGTGCCGAGGGCTGGAACCAGTGGGAACAGGACCCAGATACGCTAGACACCTGGTTTAGCTCATCGCTCTGGACCTGGAGCACCCTGCTGGATCCCAAGCTAGCCGAGGACACTTCGCTATCGCTAGAGGACCTACTGCGTAAAAGCCCTGACTTCAAGGCCTACCACCCGACCAGCCTCCTAGAGACCGGCTGGGATATTATTTTCTTCTGGGTTGCCCGCATGATCTTGTCCACGACCTATGTCACCGGTCAAGTGCCGTTCAAGACCGTCTATCTGCACGGCATGGTGCGAGCAGCCGACGGCAAGAAAATGAGTAAAAGCCGCCCGGAATCAATCGTTGACCCGCTGGACGTCATTAGCAAACACGGCACCGACGCACTACGAATGGGTATCATCATGGGCGTCAGCCCTGGCAACGACCAAAACTGGAGCTGGGAACGCATAGAGTCCAACCGTAATTTCTGCAACAAGCTATGGAATATCGCCCGATTCATAGAAGACAAAGTAGGGGACGACTTCACCAAAAAGGGAAAGCCCGAACCCCAAACAGCAGCTGATCACTGGATGTTGTCCAAGCTACAACACTCCATAAAATACATCCCTGAACTTCTAGACGACTACCGCTTTGGCGACGCCTACGACCACCTATATCACCTAGTATGGGATGACCTAGCCGACTGGTACATCGAAGCTTCCAAGGCCGATACCAACCCCGGCATCCTAGCCTATAGTCTCGAAACCATCCTGGTGCTGCTACACCCCTTTGCACCGTTTGTAACCGAAACGATCTGGCAAACCCTAAAATGGGAGAACAGCAACGTTCTCGCCGCAGCATCCTGGCCAAAACCAATCAAGACTAACCCCGCACAGGTCAAAGCCTTCGACGAAGTACAACGCATCATCAGTGAAATACGCTTTGTTCAAGGTGTCTTGCGCATCCGCAGCGGACTGACCCTGTACCACAAGAATGTCGAAGCCCTAGAGATACACGGCAAGACCATTACACGCCTAGCCCGCCTAGAAGCCATACGTACCGTTCAGGACGGCTACGGCCTACACCTGACCGACACCAGCTACGACTGCTGGCTAGACCTAGACCAAGAGTCCATGCACGCGTTTATGCTGCAGCTAAAACTCCGGCGCGACGAACAGGCACAGATAGTCAAACGCTTGGAATCTAGGCTGCGCAACAAGTCATACGTCCAAAACGCGCCAAAAGCCGTCGTAGACGAAACGCGCAAGCAGCTAGAAGAAGCCAAGGCTACGCTGGTTAAGATCACCAATCAGCACGAGCGCTTCGCTAATCGCTAAGAGAACCGGGGCAGGGCAGCAAACCCTGCCGCAGGCCGCCGCAAAAAGCCGTAAACGACCTCAACCAACAACACGAGTCCTAGCCCAGCTGCAAAGCATCCCTGATACGCTGGATGGTTTCGTCTGGGCGATAGTCGTCAAACCACAATACATGCCAACCTATGTGCTCGGCAGCCATCAGGTTCTGGCGCGAATCATCCACCAACAGTATCTCTTGCGACTGCATACCGCTACGCCGCGCTGCGACATCGTACATCTCGTCATCCGGCTTGATAGCATGCACCACAGACGAGTCAATAATCTGATTGTAGGCCACATCTGGGATAGTGCCAGCGTCGCGCATGGCATCTATTAGCCCCGGCATGATATTGCTCATCAGACCGATCTGGTAGTGCTCGGCTGCCCAAGCCACTATATCGGTCATGCCAGGCATCGGCTCGGCCGCCTCTAAGTAATACCTAGTCCAGTCAACGGACGAAACGCCCAACCGTTCAGCCAGCAGCATATTAAAATCATCCAGCGAGATATCACCGCGGCAAACTGCGTCATTGTAGTGCCAAAAGGTACTCTCCACGATATCGGAAGAGGTGCTCGTGTCTTCGGCCAACATCGTAAAAGCCCGGTGGAAAAAACGCACCAAACAACCATTGATGTCAAAGTATACAAACCGCACACCGCTCTTGGCGGTGTGCTTAGCTGGGACGGCAGGCTGGGGAACCCCAACTAGCTCGTTCAAGGAAACACCCAACCCCGCTGCAATGCTTTGCACCGTAAAAAACGACGGCGACTTTATGGCACCGCGCTCTATCTTGGCGAGCGTCGAATAACTTATATCAGCCCTGTGGCACAACTCCTGCTGCGTCAGGCCGGCCTCTCGGCGCGCCTTCTGGAGGCACTTACCCAGTCCCACTTCATCCATAGCCATATCATACCAAACAACCGCCCACAGAACCAGACCAAGCTAGTACTATACGGCTAGTTCTAGGCTTCTGGTACGACGGTTGTCAGGATAATCATCATGACAATAAACAGCACTACGCCAGCAACACCCGCCAAAAGCAGAGACGATTGCTGGTTGCCGCCAGTAGTCCGGAGCGTACGCGAATAAATCCAAGTGCCGGCGCCCACGGCCAATAGCAACGCTACAAATATATTAGGCATACTGCTAGTGTATCATGTTAGCCGTCGATACGTAGCTTTTCTGCTACTCGCGCAAGCTGCTGATGGTCAGGTTCGGCCGACATGTCTGGCGCAGACCGGAACTGCTCTCCCGTATCAATAGGGAACAGCTTGACGTGAACATGCGGCACATCCAACCCCTCCACCTGAATCGCTATACGGCGCCGGTCTGCGTACACTTCGCGTAAGCGTTGCGCCACTACACGAACCGCAGACCACAGCGCAGCATAGTCTTCGTCGCCAAGATCTAGTACGGTTTCGGCTGGCGTCTTGGTAACCACCAGCGTCATACCTTCTTGTACGGGATGAATATCTAGAAAAGCAAAGGTTTTTTCGTCTTCATATATTTTGTGACAGGGAATATCCCCTCGAATGATTTTAGTAAAAATGCTACCTTCCATACCAATCAGTATACAACTCCTTAGAAAAATTGGGCACAGCCACCCCTATCACGTATACTGTACGCATGCAAATGATACGATGGATGGCGCGCGGCCTGTTAAGTGTGGTTTTTAGATTTGGTTTTATAGCCCTACCGGTACTTATCGCGACGCTATTCACCATCCACAACCCCGACACGCTCAAACAGTCGCTAGCCCAAAGTGGAATCTACGACAACACTGGCGCCGAAACACTGCAAATTGCCCAAAACCACGCCCCGCGCGACGCTGGTAACATTCTAGGCGACGCCGATATTCAACAAGTGGTGCTACAAGCGTTCTCGCCGCAAGTTATCCAAACAGCAAGCGAACAAGTTATTGATGACACTTACGGCTGGCTAGACGGCAATCGCAACACGCCCGAAACACAACTCGACCTGTCGCAGGCTCGGAACAGCCTGCAAGACGGCCTGCAGCAATACGCCGCCACTCGGCTTGCCGGGCTACAACCCTGTAGCTTCTTGCAGCTACGCCAAATGACAGCCACACCGCAAAATGTCCTATCATTGCCGTGCATACCGCCAGGCTTGGACTACCAACAAGCTGGCAACGAACTGGTTGCCGAGGTGACACAGAATGTCGACTTCTTACAGAACCCCACCATAGACGTTACGCCGCTGCGGTCCATTACTGGCGCTACCGCCGACCAAGAAATCGCCAGGCATATACCAACACTACATCAGCTACTACCCATCGTGACTGTTTTGGTCACTATAGCAACTGCGTTCTGTCTTGTAGCTTACGTGGCCATTGCCAACCAAAAGCGCCGCGCCCAAAAGACAATCGCCTTATCGCTTATCAGCACCAGCATCCTGCTGGGTATAGGCCTGCTACTATGGCTGGCCATCGGCACCAACAACATCGACCAAGCCCAAATAGGAGCTACCGCACCGTTCCAGTCGTCGGTACAATCGGTAATCAGCATTTTGACGGAGCGTTTTATGCGAATAATCATGCTGTTTGCCGGCGTATACCTAGCAGTTGGAGCCGTATGGTGGCTGTTCACGCGTAAAATACCGCCGCGCAAAGTAGAAAAGTCTAATCGATAAGTGTAGGTAGTATATGCAAAAGATCGGGATACTCGGTTCGGGCGACGTAGGACAGTCACTCGGCAGGGGACTGGCCGCTATTGGGCACAACGTCATGATCGGCTCTCGCCAACCAGAGAGCGAGCACCTCGTAGCTTGGAAGCAAAGCGTTGGCCGACGAGCCAGCACTGGATCAACAACCGACGCCGCCAGTTACGGTGACATTCTGATCGTGGCCGTCAACTGGTCGGGCATGGAAGACGTACTACACGACGCACGCCCAGAGGCAGCCGGTAAAATCGTCATCGATGTCAGCAACCCGCTAGATTTTAGCGGCACAACCGACCCAACACTCGCCGTAGGACACAATATGAGCGGCGGCGAGGTAGTGCAGCAACTCTTACCCGACAGTAGCGTCGTCAAAACACTCAATATCGTCAACCACTTGCACATGTGCCAGCCCACGTACTATCAAGGCACACCCTGCATGTTCTACTGCGGCAACAACCCCGCCGCCAAGGCGCAAGTCGCCAAAATACTGGACGCCCTTGGCTGGAAAGACACGACCGACCTAGGCGGCATACAGCAAAGCCGCCTCCTGGAGCCGCTATGCCTGCTATGGGTTACCTACGGCATGGTGCACAACACATGGGATCACGCCTTCGGTATCCTCAGGCAGTAGCAGCAATCTATGCGTTGCCATCAAAAAGAAGCGCCCCAGCAAGCCGCACGGCCTGCTGGGGATATACCTCTTTTCTTGGCGGTGAATTATTAGCCCTTGTCCGAAACCACTTCGCCCGCGCCTGCGTTGCGGGCGGCTTACCCTATGACAAGAACTTTTCGTATTCTTTCGGTAGCAATATGCTGAATTTTTTACACAACGCTAAAACGTGTTGGTTTTTTGGTGTTCTGCTTGGCGGAGAGAGAGGGATTCGAACCCTCGATACGAGTCGCCCCGCATACACGATTTCGAGTCGTGCGCCTTCAACCAGCTCGGCCACCTCTCCGTATCAAGCTTGCATGCATTGCTGCCGCAAGAAAAATCCAATGAACAACTACCATCGTAGAGGTTCACGCTAAGCAACATTATACAACCGCGCGGGTGTTAGGCCAACTAGCGACCAATTGGTTCATTAAACTAAAACGGAACAGCCAGTAGAATTGGTAGTGTAAACAAACTAATTCGAAAGGGCTGTTCCAATGACTAGTCTAGCAGAGATACCGGG
>PDWI01003137.1_pt1 | contig 23762 bp, 22 predicted proteins | sample 1430891 | NCBI WGS metagenome assembly PDWI01 (sample SAMN01162508, study PRJNA174530) | Oral metagenome, whole genome shotgun sequencing project. | biome: Marine environment; feature: Marine mammal; material: Swab sample of the gingival sulcus; isolation source: swab sample of gingival sulcus... | reverse complement strand
TGAGCAAGCGCGTCGTTTTAAAGCCCGTGAAACTGACCCACTTAAACAATACAAACTCTCCCCCGTTGATAAAGAGAGTCAAAAGTTATGGGACAAATACACCCTTGCAAAATATATGATGCTTAGCTCAACCCATACAAACCACGCTCCATGGACCATAGTAAAAAGTAACGACAAGAAAAAAGCGAGGCTAAACACCATAAAACATATACTTAATTTTGTTGAATATGACGGCAAAGTAAAAGATAAAGAGATAGAGGTCGATAAAAAGATCATCATCTACGGACGAGATGAATCTATCAATATGGAAAAAGATATGAAATTAAAAACCAGCCATAGTGGCTAAGTAAGGAGATAGAGGGTTTAAAGTAAACCCTCTATTTTTCACATGTATATTTACATGTAGATTAACTATCAATCTGCTCTTTATAACTCTCATAATCCCCACGAAAATCAACAATATCGCCATTTTCTTTTACATGTAGTATTCTATTTGCAAAAGCATCTATAAGTTCTCGGTCATGGGTGGCACAGATGACATTTCCGTCAAACTTATAAAGACCTTCTCCAAGTGCGATGATTGATTCAAGGTCAAGATGGTTGTTTGGTTCGTCTAGTATCAAAAAGTTACCACGCTTTAACATCATATGGCTTAGCATCATACGATGCTTTTCTCCTCCGCTGATATCTTTTACACTTTTTTGCTGCTCCTCGCCAGAAAAAAGCATACGTCCTAAACATTTTCTAATCTCATCTATATTTTGAACACTATCTTTGCTTTCAAGCCACTCATACAGGCTCATATCACCCTTTATAAGCTCTGTTGTGTTTTGTGGAAAATAAGTACTTTGTATCGTAGCGCCCCAAAAAACTTCTCCGCTACTTGGTGCTAACTCTTTTGTTAATAGTTTACAAAGAGTAGTTTTTCCCACACCATTTGCGCCTATTAAAGCTATCTTGTCACCCTTTTCTACTTTTAAACTAAAATTCTTATAAACCTCATTTTCTCCATAAGCAAAGCTGATATTTCTAACTTCAAGTATCTCATTGCCAATATCACGCTTTTTCTTAAAAACAATGCTTGGATCTCTCCTAGAAGATGTTTGAATCTCACCAATATCAAGCTTTTCAAGCTGTTTTTGCCTTGAAGTTGCTTGTTTAGCTTTTGAAGCATTTGCAGAAAATCTTTGGATAAATTTTTCCAATTCATCTTTCTCTTTTAGCTTTTTGCTCCTCTCCATCTCTTGCTGTTTTTGAATTAAAGTAGAAGCAATATACCAATCATCATAACTACCGGTAAATTCACGTATTTTTTTAAAATCCACATCAAGTATATGTGTGCAGACTGAGTTTAAAAAGTGTCTATCGTGGGAAATCACAACCATCGTTCCCTCATGACGTTTTAACTGCTCTTCTAACCAAGCAATAGCATCAATATCAAGGTTGTTTGTTGGCTCATCTAAAAAAAGTACATCTGGTTTTGGAAAAAGTACTTGAGCTAGTAAAATCTTAAATTTTTGCGCACTTGTTAAAGTACTCATTAGTGTTTCATGGGTGCTTGCTACAAAACCTAAACTTTCAAGTATTTTTTCTATGCGCACATCGCACTCATAGGTTGGGTCTTCTTCTGCGGAGATGATTTCAAGTTCAGCTAAACGCTCATTTACTTTTTCATCTTCAAAATCACCCTCCATATAGAGTTTTTCTTTCTCTTTTAATGTATCATATAATCTTTTATTACCAATTAAAACCGCATCTTTTAGGGTAAAATTCTCATAAGCAAATTGATTTTGACTTAAAACCCCAACCTTTAAACCACTTTTTATTGAAATATTTCCACTTGTTGGCTCAAGCTCATTAGAAAGTATTTTCATAAATGTACTTTTTCCAGCACCATTTGCACCTATAAGACCATATCTTTTACCGCTGTCAAGTTTTAAATTTATATCTTCAAATAGAAGTTGCGAACCAAATCGCATAGTTATGCTATTTACATCAACCACAAAATTTCCTTTTTTGATTTTTATATCTATTATATCATATTGTATATAAAATTATTTTTTTACATGTAAAATAATATCAATAACTATATACATGTAATTATTATAAAATAATACAATTTCATATATTTAAAATTCTCTTAAAATAAGCAATTTTTAAGAGAATTTAATTAAGACAATATATATCCTTTTTTTAAAAAATTATTAAAAAAATAAGTTATTATTGCTTCTTTATATTAAAAAATGATATTTTTTGATGTTTAAACTATTTTTTTAATAAATTTAATAAAAATTTTTGGAAACTTTTATTATCATTTAGGATAAATTTTAAAAAGGTGGTGAAGTATGCTATATACTATTCTTTCTTTTTTACCAATTGTGGTAATTTTGGTGATGATGATTGGTTTTAAAATCTCATCTAAGTACTCCTTATCAACTGCTCTCGTACTAGCATTTATTATTGCTTACTTTGTATGGGGTATGGACATTAAGGATTTAGGTGCATTTACGCTGTTTGGATTCTTAAAAGCATTTGATATTTTAGTTATCATTTTCGGTGCTATTTTGATATTAAATACTCTTAAGGCTTCCGGAGGTATGGGTGCTATAAACCGTGGATTTAGTAACATTTCAACCGATAGACGCGTTCAAGTTATCATTATCGGATGGGCATTTGGTGCATTTATAGAGGGTGCTGCTGGTTTTGGAACACCTGCTGCTCTTGCTGCTCCACTACTAGTTGGTCTTGGATTTCCAGCCTTAGGTGCTGCGATGACCACTCTTATATTTGATTCAACTTCAGTATCTTACGGTGCGGTTGGAACGCCAGTTTTTGGTATTCAAAACACCATAGCTTCTCAGATAGAAGCGTCAGGAACTACAGTTGATGCATTTATGCATGATGTAAGTATCTATACAGCTATTATCCATGCAGTTGGTGGTTTTTTTATACCTATGTTAGTTGTTGGCATGATGGTTAAATTTTTTGGTGCAAACAAAAGCTTTAAAGATGCACTACCTATTATCCCATTTGCAATTTTAGGCTCTGTTAGTTTCTTGGTTCCTTACATTTTTGCTTCTTTAACTATGGGATTTGAATTACCATCTCTTCTTGGTGGTATTATATCTTTAGGTATATTAGTTTATGCTGCTAAAAAAAGAATATTAACTCCAAAAGAAGACTGGAACTTTCCTAAAAAAGAGGCTTGGCCAGATAGTTGGAGTGGAGATGCTGCTTCAGTATCAGCTGAACCAAAAGTAAAAGAAAACTTAACTCTTTTCAATGCTTGGCTGCCTTATATCTTAATATCATTAATATTAGTTATTACAAGAATTCCTGCTCTTGGCATCAAAGGTATATTAACTTCACTTAAAATTTCATTCCCTGCTATTTTGGGTGTTGAAGGAACTGCTTATGCGTTTAAATGGGCATATCTTCCAGGAACCATTCCGTTTATATTGGTAGCCCTTATTACCATAGTTTTACATAAAATGAGTGCCGAAGAAGTAAAAGAGAGCTGGAGCATGACTTTTTCACAAGTTTCAAAAGCGGTTATTCCACTAGCTGCTGGTGTTGGTATGGTTCAAATCATGCTTCACACAAACCTAAATCCAAACGGACTTGGCACAATGTTGCAAATAATGGCTAAGTTTTTTGCTGATATTAGCGGTCAAGCTTATGTGGCAGTGGCTCCAAGTATCGGAATACTCGGCGCATTCTTCTCAGGAAGTAATACAGTTTCAAATATTCTTTTCTCAGGACTTCAGTTTGATGCGGCAAATCTAGTTGGACTAAGTCCGGTTATCATCATAGCACTTCAAAATGTTGGTGGTGCAGTTGGTAATATGATATGTGTAAATAATATAGTTGCAGTTTCAGCAACAGTTGGACTGCTTGGAAAAGGTGAACATAAACTATTAACCTACAACTTATTACCATGTATTTTATATATGATAGTTGCAGTTGTAGCAGGTTCGATGCTATTAAGCGTCGTTTAAATTTGGGACATTTTGTCCCATTGTAACTTTGAGGTTTTTTACAAAAACTTTAAAGATAATTTTTTACATGTAAATTAACATAAAGGCACACTATGAAAAATAGAGTCTATTTTTTTGCAACCTGTTTAGGTAATGCAATATTTGCAGATACTTCTGTAAATGCTATCAAGCTTTTACAGCAAGAGGGCTTAGAGGTGGTGTTTAAAAAAGGGCAGACCTGTTGTGGTCAGCCTAGTTACAACACTGGATATTTTGAAGAGACAAAAAAAGTTGCTCTTTATAATATGGATCTTTTCAATGAAGATATACCACTTATCTTACCATCAGGATCCTGTTCTGGCATGATGAAACATGACTATGTTGAGCTTTTTAAAGGTACTGAACACGAAGAAAAAGCGATAGCTTTTAGTAAGCGTGTATATGATTTGAGCGAATACCTAGACCAACATCTACATGTCAAGTATGAAGATAAAGGTGAAAAAGTTAAAATAACATGGCATAGCAATTGTCACGCTTTAAGAATACAAAAATGTATCGAATCATCAAAAAATCTCCTAAAACAACTTAACAATGTTGAACTAGTTGAACTCGAACACGAAAATGAGTGTTGTGGATTTGGTGGAACTTTCTCTGTTAAAGAGAGTGAAATATCAAATGCTATGGCGCTTAAAAAAATAGAAGATATAAAAAATCAAAACGTTGAATATATTATATCTGGAGATGGTGGCTGCTTGATGAATATAAGTGGCGTTATGGATAAAACTGGCGAAGATGTAAAAAGTATGCATCTATATGATTTTCTATACAAAAGAATAAATGGAGAACCGTTATGAATCATGAAAAATTAGTAGATGAAAAACTTCACGACGAACAACTTCGTAAAAATCTCTATTCGGCTATGCATACGTTGCAAACAAACCGTGAAAACCTTATCAAAAACAAATACAAAGACTGGGAAGAGCTAAGACAAAAAGGTCAAGAAGTAAAAGAGAATGCTTTAAATACCCTTGATGAGAGATTGGAAGAGTTTGAAAAAAATGCTACTGCAAATGGCATAAAAGTTCACTGGGCAAGTACACCTGAAGAGGCAAATGATATTATCTTCAAAATCGCAAAAGAGAATAATGTTGGTAAGATTTTAAAAGGTAAATCAATGGCGAGTGAAGAGATACACATGAATGCTTATATGAAGAAAAAAGGCATCGAAGCGGTTGAAACAGACCTTGGAGAGCTTATCATTCAGCTTATAGATGAGCCACCTGTTCATATCGTTGTACCAGCTATTCATAAAAATCGCTATGAAATTGGAGATATTTTCCACGATAAGCTAGGTGCAACAAAAGAGAGCGAGCCGGAAAAACTAAATGCAATTGCGAGAAATTACCTTAGAAAAGAGTTTGAAGTTTTAAAAATGGGTATAAGCGGTGTAAACTTTGCAATTTCAAGCGAAGGTGCTATTTGGCTAATAGAAAATGAAGGAAATGGACGAATGTGTACCACATATCCTGATATACATGTAGCAATATGTGGTATAGAAAAGATGGTTGAAACCTTTGATGATGCAGTAGTACTTGATACTCTTTTAGTACCATCTGCAACAGGACAACCAGTAACAAACTACAACAACATTATCACAGGACCTCGTAAAGAGGGACAAAAAGATGGTCCAAAAGAGGTACATGTAATCTTACTTGACAACCATAGAACTGATATGTTAGCACACGAAGAGTACAATGAAGCGTTGCGCTGTATTAGATGTGGTGCTTGTATGAATTACTGCCCAGTTTACGAAAAAATTGGTGGTCACGCATATCAAGCTGTATATCCAGGACCAATCGGAGAAGTAATCTCGCCTCAACTTTTTGGCATGGATAAACACGGCGATGTACTATCATTTTGTTCACTTTGTAACCGATGTAGTGAAGTATGTCCAGTTAAAATACCATTAGCGGAATTTATACGCAAACTAAGACGCGATAAGATGGGTGAAGGTAAAAATCCACCAATAGGAAGCGATAAGATAAAACACAGCAAACAAGAGAAAAAAATATTTGAAGGCTTTACATTTGTAGCTACAAATGCTAAGTTTTTCCATCTTGGAGTAAAAGCTGGTGCTTTAGGATTGCCATTTATCGCTCCATTTGCTGATAAGTTACCAATTCTTGGAGATTGGTCTAGACATAGAGGAGTGCCAAAACTAGACAGCTCTTTGCATGGAAAAGTTAAAAAGCTTGAAGGAGTTACCTATGAGTAAGAGTGCTATTTTAGAAAAGATAAAAAATATAACTAGCCAAAAAAGCTATGAAAAAAAAGAGGTTAAGCCAGCATATCTAAATATCAAAAATGAAGGAGATATGGTAGAAAATTGCCTAAAAAACCTCACCGCAAACAAAACTGAAGTTCACGAATGCGATGAAAAGAATATAAAAGAAAAAGTAGAAGAGATATTAAAAAATATCGAAGCTAAAAAAGTTCTATTTTCATCAAATCTTCCTTTTGATGTGGATTTTGAAGAAAGTGAAAATATAAGTTACGAACAGAGTGTAAACGATATACACGAAGAGCTTTTTAAGTGTGACACTTCCATCATACAAGCTAAGCTTGCCGTATCAAATCTTGGAATCTTTTGTGTAACAAGTGACGACCAACCTCGTCTTTCATCTTTGCTTCCACAAAATTGTATCATTTTGCTCAAAAGAGAAAGCATTGTTAACTCTATGAATGATGCTTATGAAGTTATCAAAAAAGATGAAAACCCAACAAATATCATCTTTATAGCAGGGCCTTCAAGAACTGCTGATATAGAACTTCAAGTAGTACTTGGTGTTCACGGACCTCAAAAAGTACACGCTATAGTGTATTAAAGTTTTTAAAGGTAGAGGATTTTTCTTCTACCTTTAAAACTAGTAATTAAGTTAAGAGTATTTTTCATCGATTTTTTTCATTCGCTCATAATTATCTTTACTTGACTTCACAGCTTCTTCAAATACTAAACCTTTCATAACAATATTATAAAGATTTGGTTTATTTTTTTTCCAATTATATAATGTTTTAGTATCAATATTTAGGTAACCCGCAATATCTCTTTTAGTCATACATGTAGCCTTTTTTTCGAATAAGATTACATGTATATTTATAATAAAACAACAAAGGAATTATTCTATGTTTTATATATTTTTTAAGGAATAATTGTATAAAAATAAGATACAATAGTGGAATAGTTCTACATTTTTATAATAAAATATAGAATAAATACAATAATAGGAGTTTTACATGAAAGTTGCAAATATATGCATAGCTATATCTACAAGTATTTTGTTGATTAGTTGTGGTTCAGGTGGGGTTGGTAGTATTGCAAATGCAATTACTACGCATAAGCTATCCAAAGAAGCCGAAAAGCTAAACAAAGAATACAAAAAGCAAAAAGAGCAAGTTGACAATAGTTCTATTGATTTTACTCTATATACAGGCAAATCCTTATCTATTCCACAAGATAAAGGAAATTTAAAATTTGATGCTGAAGGCTATCCTATCGTAAATGGCAAATATAAAATTTTCGTTGAAAACATGGTTACTCAATGTAAAGATAGCAATGCTAATGTGGAAAATAAAGAAGACAGCGATAGGCGTGATGTAGATAATTTGATAATAGTATCTGGAAGAAATGACAATATTATTAGTATGGATTTTGAAAACGAAGAAGAAATAAATGAAAATGTTGCTGTTGAGTGGACCGCTCAAAGCAAAAATCTAACATACTTTAGAAAAAATGGAACATTTAGAGAAGAAAATAATAGAAAAGGCACAATGACTATAAATGGTGTAATTTTTGACGGTTATGAAGAACAAATAGCAAATGGTTACTTTACTGAAAATGGGTTTAAAACACAAATCATATATAATACCATAGTCACTACTAGATACGACACGTATATAAGAATGTGCCAAGCACGTATAAATCTAAGTGGTACAAAAATTAAATAACATATTTAGTTTAGTGAACTGTTTAGATAATACAAAACAGTTCACTCAAAATAACAATTTTAATCATACACAAAATCTTTTCTTAAAACTAAAAAACCTTCTTGAAATTCACTTATAATATCTTTAAGCTTACCATCGCAAAGTCCATTTAGTAGTTTAGCTTTATGCTCTAAAAAAATCTCCACTTCAAAATAATCACTCAAATTTCCGATTTTGAATTTTACATATTCATCGGAATTTTTTAACGTATGTTGAAACTCTTCTTCGCTTAAAGAATCTATCTTCTCACTATAATCAATAGTTCCAACTCCGTGGCCAACTGAAGTGGAAAAGAGCACAACTTGCTTATACTTATCAGGAAGTGGACTATCTTTTTTTCCATCCACATGTCTTTTTGTAAGCTTATAAACTTCTATCATCGATTTGCCCAATCAATGCTTTTTAAATCTATCTTTTCACCATCACTCTTAACAGTATCAAGATAGATAGTATTATGAAGTATGCCCATACATTCAGCATATCTTGGATCATCTTCAACTTTTATAAACTCCTTTACAGCAAGCGTGCTTTTTTGAGCGTCAAGTACATCTTCACTTGATTTTAAAGCATTCATATATTTTTTATAAAGCTCTCTACCAAACACATAACTCATAAGTCTCTTAGCTTCTGCTAAAACATCTCTTTCAAAAAATGGATTATGCTTAAAAATAGGCTTTTCAACCTCCAAGATAGGGTGTGTGTCATTAGTGTCATTGGTTTTGTGAAGTTTTTGATCAAGCAAACCAAGTCCAACCGCAAGTCCATATATGATAGAAGCTGGATGAGGAGGACAACCTGGTATATAAACATCTACATCTATAACCTTTGGAACTCCACTCCAAACACTATAACAATCGTGAAATATACCACCACTTATGGCACATGCACCGTGAGCCACTACTATCTTTGGATCAGGTGTTGCTTCATAAGCACGCAAAAGTGGGTAATACATCTGTCTAGTAACTGGGCCTGAACAAAGTAAGATATCTGCATGTCGAGGACTTGGAACTAACTTAAAACCAAAACGTTCTGGGTCCCACATAGGAGTAATAGCTGCAAAAGTTTCTATCTCACAACCATTACAACTTCCAACGTCGATACGATAAACACTAAAAGAACGCTTTATCTGCTTTAAAAACTCTAACTTTGACTCTAGGTCATTTGAATTTTGAATATCTTTTGGAACTTGGTATAAGCTACTCATAATATCTTACCCTCCTCTTTTCGTATTATCTTACCATTTGATCTTAACTTTTTACAATCTGGGCAAATTTTTAGATAAGTTTGTGCATCTTTAAGTCTTTCTTTGCTTAAATTTGCATTTTTAAGTCTTTCGTTTGTAAAATCTATAAGCCTTTTTGTACTAAAAGGTTTTTTACATTCTGTACAATACTCCATATCAAGTTCACCCCTTTGAATAAGGTCTTCTTTATCCATACTTATAGCAAGTTCAAACTCATTTGAAAGCCTTATAGCAGCCGTTGGGCAAACCTCATCGCAACGTCCACAAAATATACATCTACCACAATCAAATTCCCATACAAGCTTATCACCACTCTCATTTGGCAATATCTTTATTGCATTTGGAGGACACGCAATTCCACATGCAGAACACCCAATGCAAAGGTCGTAAACATATCTTGGTAGCCCACGATAGTTTTCATTTACGCTATAATCAGCAAAAGGATAACCATAAGTTGTATTTCCGTATTTTCTAGTTATATCTATAAATTTCATTTTCGTATATCCTTTGTCACATCAGTATCAGGATTTTTACATATTTCGTTTAAATCCTTCTGGGTTAGGATTTTGCTTTTTTTACTTTTTACATCCACCAAAGTTACCCTATCTGTACATGAATAACATGGGTCAAGCGAACACACTATCAAAGCAGAATCCGCTATGGTGTTTCCACGAAATTGATACCTTAAACTTGGCCAATTTGCATAAGTAGCAGCTCTACATCTCCATCTATAAACCTTTTGAGTTCCTCCTTGCATTATCCAGTGAACATTATCTCCTCTTGGAGCTTCAACATAACCTAATGCAAAACCAGTTGGTTTTATTCTAAATTTTGGATCTTCAACTATGGCAGTTTGAGGCATATTTTCAAAACATTGTCTTATAATGCTAACAGATGCTTTTAAATCCTTATATCTAACAGCTTCTCTAGCATATACATCTCCACCTTCTTCCACAGAAACATCAAACTCAATATGTTTAAAAAAGTCATAAGGATGGTCATATCTTGTATCTCTTTTTATACCACAACCTCTTATATTTGGTCCAACAGTAGAAAAATCACGTGCAACTTTTTTGCTTAAAACTCCAACACCTTTCCATCTATCAACAAGGCGCTTATCATCCATAACCGCACTCCAAACTTCATCAAGTTGGACATCGATGATATTTATCATCTCTAATGCTTTTTTAACCTCTTTTCCAGTCATATCGCGTCTTAAACCACCAAGTATAACATTACCATAAGTTTTTCGTCCACCAGTTACAAGTTCGGCTAATTGCATTGAGTACTCACGAATTCTAAAAATGTGCATAAAAGCTGTATAATAACCTGTAACTTCACATGCAAGACCGATATTTAATAAGTTTGAGTGAAGACGCTCAATCTCAAGACAAACTACCCTTATAGCTTGAGCACGAAGTGGAATTTCAAGCTGCAAAGCACGTTCTGCTGCTTCTATACATGCGGTTGCGTGTGCATATCCACATATTCCACAAACTCGTTCAGCCAAAAAGCCCATTTGATCATAATTCATTCTATTTTCAGCAAGTTTTTCCATGCCACGATGCTGATAAAAAAGTCTATAATCCGCATCAACAATAGTATCACCATCACAATATAGTCTAAAATGCCCTGGTTCATCACTTGTTATATGAAGTGGACCTAAAGGAACATCCACTACTCCTGAACCTTCGGGTCGTAAAAATTCATAATCAGGCTCATCTGCATGATCCACTGCATCAGGGCGAAAACGATAGTCCATAGACTCTTTTCCTTTTCTTAAAGGGAATAAATCCTTTGGCCAATCATCTGAAAGCAAAAGTCTTCTTTTATCTGGTAATCCTTCGGCGATAAGTCCTAACATATCATAAGCTTCCCTCTCATACCAAACACAAGCTGGAACTTTTGGTGTAACACTTGGATAGGTTGGATCTTTTGCTGGAAGCAAGGTTTTAACAGTAATAAAACATTTATCTTCTTGAGCTATCTCATCATCTTCACTCATCTTACCACCCTCCATAGAAAGTGCATAATAAAGAGCAAAGTGTTTATTTATCTCCCTTTCATCATTAGCTATCATATTGACCAAATATCCGCCTATATCATAATACAAAATCCTAACAGCTTCTGGCAAATCATTCCTATCAACCAAAATGGTGATTTGGTCATCACATTGGCGTGTTGTTTCAAGCACCTTAATCTTTTCTTCTACTATTTTTACAAATTTATCGCCTCTCATCAAACACTCCTATTAAATATAATCTCTGTTGCATTTTCAATCAATGTCCAAAAGTTTTCAAATTGCCATACACCAAATGCAACTATTAAAAATGCCAAACCAATAAGGGGTAAATTCTCCTTTAAACTAATGTGATGATTTGGCTGTACTTCTCCTTCAACTTTTCCAAAACTAGACATAAAAAAGTGTGAAAAGTCTGCTATAAAAATAATACTAAGTGCGATAGCAAATATTACCATTAAAGTATATTGCCCAGTAATAGCCGCTGCTTTAAATGTTAAAAATTCACTGACAAATATTGCAAATCCTGGAACCCCAACCAAAGAACAGATACTTATACCAAAAAGTACAGCTGTTAAAGGTGCAACTTTTATCATAGAACCCATTTTATGCATATTTTTTGTTCCGTAAATTCTTGCGATATTTCCTGTAGTACAAAATGCTAATGCTTTAGTAAAAGAGTGAGCAAGTGAATGAAAAAGTGCTGCTAATACTCCCAATCCTCCAACTCCTAGAGCAAATGCAATAACTCCCATGTGAGCTATGGAGTGATAAGCAAACATTCTTTTAACATTGTGTTGAGTGATAAGAAAAAATGCTGATAAAAACAGAGTCGCAATTCCACTTACTATCATCACATCTTGCACAAACTCAAACCCTACTCCATTTCCAACAATAGCATAAAATCTAACAAGTGCAAGTAAAGCACACTTAAGCAATATTCCACTTAGCATAGCACTTGTAGGTGCTGGACCTTCTGCATGTACATCTGGAAGCCAAGTATGAGTTGGCACAAAACCAGCCTTTGTACCATAACCAATAAGTGCAAATACAAATATAAGTTTTAAAGCATCTTTATCGATATTTCCTGCATTTTCCATTATAGAAGTAAATAAAATACTATCTTTACTATCAAGCAAAACAGAGTGGTTTGCTGAATATAAAAGAACAGTCGCAAAAAGTGCAAATGCAAGTCCGATAGAGCAAAGTACGATATACTTATAGCCACTCTCTGTTGCTTTTTTATCTTTTGTAACAGCAACTAAAAATACAGATGAAAGCGTAGTTGCTTCAACTGCTGTCCATAAAAATGCCAAGTTATTACAAATACAGCTTAATGCCATAGTAAATATAAAGATAAAACTTAAAGCAAAATAATTTTTCTTGCCCTTTTTTGTTACATGTGAGCTCTCAACTTCCCACTTCATGTAAGTAGTTGAGTAAACATTTACCAAAAATCCAGTTACTGCTATAAGAGATATAAATATAGCTCCTAAAGAATCAAGAAACAAGTTATCATGATAAGCGTATAAAGTTCCAACTTCTAAAACTTGGCAAACATTATATAAAAGAGTTGCAGATGTGATAGTAGTTAAAACTACATGTAAAGCATTTAAATATTTTGAATTTTCATTCATTAAAAACATAATACATGCACTAATTAGTGGCACAATTAAAATCAAATATAAACTATTCATCCTTAACCCCTTAAACTTGAAGCTTTAAAGGTATCTAAATCCCCATAAGAGTTATAAAATCTTATGGCTAAAATACCCATGATAATAACCGCAAAAATTGCATCTGTTAAGATACCAATCTCAACTATCTTTTCCGAATCATAAGCCATTAAAGCAAGGCTTAGATGAATACCATTTTCAAATAAGCAATATGCTAAAATTTGTTTGATAAACGAACGTCTTAAAATAAAACCCATTATCCCCATCATAAAAACAAAGCCTGAAGCCATTAAAGGAAGGTTATCTTTTAAAAGTGCAAATTGCATAAAAACGCCACTTAAAGAAGTAGCAACCGCCAAAGATACACTCAAAGCTATAATAGGAGAAACAAAAAATCCAGCAACTGGCTCAAATTCGTGCACTATTTTTAATTTTTTTATAAGATAATACAATATGGCAGGAACAAAGATCACTTTTGTAAAAAAAGCGATTATCGCCCATGATTTTAACTCTCCAACTCCATATTTATTATAAAGTAAATAAAATATGCAAACCAAACAAAATGTTCCTAATTGATACGAAACTACGCTCAAATCATACCGTCTTAGACCAAATGTTCCAAGTGCAAAAACCATCATCAAAATTGTTAAAATATCCATATTACGCTCCGATTATATATAAAGAAACAGCGCTCAAAGATATGCCAAGTGCAATTAAAGCACTAAGCTTTAAGCTCGATGTTATCGTAAATCTTGCGGTAAAGTTATCTATAAAAACCGCACCTATATATAGCGCCCCTGCTTCTAAAAGAAAAACTATCAAAGCTAAAATTGGGTTTGAAAAGTTCCAAGGTTCAAAAAGCATAAGGAAAAAACCTATCATTACAAATTGCTTTACAATCAAAGATGCTTGCATAAAAGCTAAATCTCGACCAGAATATTCAGCCAATAAACCCTCATCAAGCTCTTGCTCAGCCTCTGCAATATCATAAGGTTTTCGTCCAGACTCCACATACATAACCCACAAAAATGATACGGAGGCTATAGCAAATGAAGGCAAAGCATAACCAAGCTCACCGCTTTGGACCATTTCTTTTATGAGTGGAAGTGAAGTTGTATTTGCATTTAACATAATAACAGCAAGTGAAAGTATCAAAGTTGCCTCAACAAATATACCCAACATAAGCTCTCTGCTTGCGCTTACTCCAGCATAAGCATCACCACTATCCATACCAGCGAGTGAAAAGAAAAATCTAAATGCAGCTCCAAGATAGATAAGTATAAAAATATCGCTTACTCTTGACGTAGTAGCTGTATCTCCATATGTAATAGGCAATAAACAAAACATCGTACATATCAAAGAAAATATAATATATGGCGTCCATCTATAAAGTGGCGACGTATGGTAAGGTAAAGTACGTTCTCTTTTGTAAAGTTTTACAAAATCCCTATAAGTCTGCACTATCGGCGGTCCTATACGAGACTGTCCACGAGCCCTAAGCTTTCTAGCAATTCCATCAAACAAAGGTATGATAAGAAGTAAAGCAACAAGTTGTAAAATCATAAAAAATATAGCTTCCATCACGTCCTCCTTATAAAAAATAGTGAATATAAATAAGCATCACACAAAGATAAAGCAAAATATACGCTGTGTAAACCTGCGATAAACCATTTTGGAAACCCTGTAAAAAGTGTGCAAACCTATCAACAGATGATACAATATATCTATCAACCCAAGAGTGAACTACATCTTCAGTTTCACTTTTGTAAGTTACTTTTCCAAAATATCCATCTTGCTCTATAACCTTGGTTTTATGGCGATAAAAAAAGCCAAACATTCTTCTTAAATCCCCACTAAAAGGATTTGATGCTATTTGCATGTTGCTATCATACTTATATCCGCTAGCCCAAGGTTCAGTAATACGAGCCTTTTTAAAATTGGCTTTAAATAAAATAAGTCCGATATAGCCAACAATCAAACATAGTATAAATATAATCGAAAGAAGTGGTAAATTTAAACTTTGAGTAGAAGTTTCTAAATTTGCAAGATTTAGTTTTGTATCTAAAATACTACTTATAAAAGTAACAACTTGCTCAAAACCCAATCCTAAAATAATACATGTAAAAGCTAAAAAAAGAAGTGGAAATTTTAGATAAATATTATCTTCGTTAATCTTTTTATATATCTTTTTATCTCTTGGAAGTCCGCTAAAAACTGCCCCATAAACCTTTGCAAAAGCAAAAAGCGCCATCACTCCACCAAAAGCTAAAAGTAAAATTGCAAGCACAAAAACAGCTCTTGCTGATACTACTTCACTAGTTCCTGACAAAAGCAATGACTTATATGTAAGCCACTCACTAGCAAATCCATTTAGCGGAGGAAGTGCAGTAATAGCAATAGTTGCTATAAGAAAGCTAAATGCCACAATAGGAGCTTTTTTCGCAATACCTCCTAGTTTATCCATGTTATTTGTACCAGCATTTGCATATATAAAACCTGTTCCTAAAAACAACAAAGACTTGAAAGTTGCATGGTTAAGAGTATGAAATAAAGCAGCTAAAAAACCTAAAAGTGCGATAGAAACAGATGAAGTTGCAAGTCCGTAAACACCAGCACCAATACCTAAAAATATAATACCAGCATTTTCACATGTACTATAAGCTACTGCCGACTTTGTCTCATTTTCCACTGCTGCGTACATTGCACCCATAACAACACTTATACCGCCTACAATCAAAAGAATATAAGCTAGATATACATGTAAAGGCAAAAATAAAATAAACTTAATAAAAGCAAAAATTCCAACTTTTATCATAACCCCACTCATCAAAGCTGCTACGTTTGAAGGGGCTTGCAAGTAAGTATCTTTAAGCCAAAAATGAAAAGGCCAAAGCCCAGCTTTACTGCCAAAACCGATGAAAAGTAAAACTAGTATAAAGCCACTCATCAAAGGTGAAACATCTAGCATTTTAAAATCAGTAAAATAAAAGCTTCCTACGCTGCTTCCCATCAAAGCTAAAGCTATCAAAATACCAAATGCTCCAACTTGAGCAACGCCTAGATAAGTCATAATAGTTTTGGTTGAATTTTCCTTATCGTGAACCATGATAAGCATAGCTGAAAGAAGCGTCATTATCTCCCATAAAAGAATAAATGAAAAGACATTATTGCTTGTTATGGTTAAAAGCATACTTAGTATAAAAAAGTTATACATGGATGAAAAAACACTTAAATTTGCTATCTTTTCGTAAGTTCTTGCATATCCTATACCAAAAAATGAAGCAAAAATTGAAATAAAGCTCACAATACAGGCAAAATAGTTTTCAAGTGGTGAACTTACAAATTTCGTCGTAAACAAAAAATTACCAAAAAGAGTAAAAGAGTTTGTCTCATTTACATGTAGTATAAAAAATAAAAACGAACAGATGGAAGCTAAAAAAGCTAATCCAAAACCAACTACTGCACCGATAGTGGGCTTTTTATACAAACAAATCGAAATCACACCAGATAAAAAGAAAAATAAAAATATACTTTGCATCTTTAATTCCTTTATAAAATACGGCTTAAAAATTCACTCATATCGGCTTTAAGTTTTTTGCCAAATACGTGATTTCCGTCCACTGGGTCCACCAACACTAAAGCACCCTTAGGACAACAAGTAACACAAGCAGGATCTTCATCTGAACCGTCGCATAAGTCGCATTTTATTGCGGTTGATTTAAAGCCACTAACACAACCAAATTCAAGATTTATATCAGGTTTTTTTGAAACCGAAGGCAAGACTTCTGCGTCCATATGAACTGCTCCATAGGGACAGGCTAAAGTACAAAGCTTACACCCAATACAAATCTCCTCATGTAACTCCACATAATTCTCACCTAACCTTAAAGCTGAGGTTGGACAAACATTTGCACACGGAGCATCATCGCATTGACGACATTGATTGGGCATTTTGCCACCTTCTTGAGTTAGGACATCTAGTCTTGATTTGTCAAGTCTTCCTCGTACATAGGCGTTTTTTATGCACTTTTTCTCACATAAATTACAAGCTATACACAAATCAGGATCGCAAATCACAAACTTATAATGTTTCGACATATTCACTCCTTTTATAAGCGGATAACACCTTATAATAATTATTGAGCGGAATTATAACATAAAATACTATAAAAAAGATTAAATCTTAAAAAAAAATTTAATTTTGATATTGAATATAAAATTAACTGCTTCTAAAGTTATGAATAATGTTAGATACAATTATAAGTAACAAAAATACTCCAATCAAACCAAATACAAATATGCAAATTTGAGCCATATTGAGAAAATGGTACGATGGGACAAGATACCAACCGTCTGCATAAAGAGCTATAAAGTACTGCTGAATAGCATCTAGCTTCTCACCACTTGGAACTATAGGATTATCAAATCCACAATCACCTGTCTGTAAAAACATATCAGGATACCACTTGTGCAATGGTAAATCAAATGGGTAATGTGGTATCATAGAGCAACCTTCAAAACCAAATGGATTTCCACTCCTTATAGCTTCATGAATTTGATTTAATTTATCAGAATATAAAAAACCTTTAATACTTCCATAAAAACAAAACACAAGTGTAACAATTTTTAACATCATATTTTTAGGATTAATTAAACATATAAGCCCTCCAAAAAATATACACAAAAAGGCAAAACGTATATATACACATTGTTCACATGGAGGCATAAAAAGATACACTTGAAAAATAAAGTGAGCTATTAAAACAAGGCTTAAACTTCCAACTGCAACAAGTAACCACAAAAACCTGCTATTTTGATACTCATATATTCTATCTAATATCTTTTTCATTATATAACCTTTCGCTCTTCAACAGGGATGAATAACTGATAATTATCTTCTAGTTTATAAGACAATCTATCCATATCCGTTGAAAAAATATCTAGTACACTTTTTTTTGTAAGTCGCTTATAAAATGGCACAAATTGAATAAAATCGTTTCTTGATTTTAAAGTTAAAAGTGGATTTTTATCATCACTATTGATGATATTTACCTCTTTAGAAAAAAGTTTTGAAAGATATTCAAAATGATCCAACAAACTTTTTGCATCATCTGTATCGGATGGATCAAAACTATAAAGGTTTATCTTTAAATCAAGCTGTGAACAAAAATCTAAAATAACAGAGGACTCTTTTTCTATATCTTTATTATCTGTTGCTAAAATTGCCCCCATCTTTATAGCTGAGATACCACGTAACCCTATCTTTAATACAGGTAATTTTTCTTCTTGCAATATTGCCATATTTTCATTTAAAAAAACCCCATCTGTTACCACTAAGCCAACATCAAACATAGGCATATCTTCTCGTATGATACTTTTTATATCTGTTTGATAATACTCCACATTGATACTGATATTTGACTTTTCATAACTACGAATTTTATCAAACATTTTAGAATATGTTGGATTAATTACTCTTACATGTAGATTTTTATTATTTAGGTTGGAGTGCAGAATTAGAGCATCATTTAAGATGACTTTTATATTTTCCTCGTTCATCTTTTGCATATCTATAATAGCATATATATTGTTACCAAAAGGTTGAGGAAACTGACCTGATTCTTGATTTATACTTTTGTAAACATTAGCCAATATATTTGGTTCGCCAACTAAGAGCAATACATCACTAGGTCGTATCATAAGTGTTGGGCGAGCTAAAAGCAAGTTTTTATTTCTATAAACAGCGACTATTCTCCATTTTTTTTGTTCGATACTAGCTAGGTGTCTATATAAAAATGAGCTTCCAATAGGAACACTAACTTCCATCACTTCGCCTTGATTTAAACCAACGTTTCTTGCTATTACTGGACGATTAGGTAAAAAATCTAAAAATCTAGAAACTGTTAACTCTTTTGAACATAAAATAGATAAATTTGCATCCTCAAAATCATCCATTCCCCATCTATCTATTAAAGATATAGCTATATCTTTGTCAATTCTTCTTATATTTTCATACGTGGATAATAGATCGATTTTTTTATTCATAACTACCATAATTTTATAAAAATTATTTTCATTAATCAGTTTTGATAGCTTAGAAAAACTAGTTGGATCAAAAAAATAAACATCATATTTTTTCGATATTTTTTTAGGTAGAGTTTTATTTCTATACGCTAAAATCGTATATAAATTCTTGTTTCCTTTTAAACCCATAATCTTTTCTAAGAATTGTTTTGCTAAAATACCATCAGCGATGATAAGAATTTTCTTCATTTAAACTCCAAAATTAAAAAGGTATTATAACCAAAATGAAATTTACTTTACTTAAAACAGATAAAAATGCACGTAGAGGGCGTATAAAAACTGCTCATAGCATCATAGAGACACCGGTTTTCATGCCTGTTGGCACAGTTGGAGCAGTAAAAGCACTTGACGCTCATGATATGATGAATATATTAGGTGCACAGATAATCTTAGGCAATACATACCATCTTTACATGAGGCCAAATGATAAAATTGTAAGGGATTTAGGCGGACTTCACAATTTTACAGGCTTTAAAAACAGCTTTTTAACAGATAGTGGAGGCTTTCAAGCTTTTTCTTTAAGAGGAGCAAAAACTGACGAAGAAGGGGTAAGTTTTAAAAGCCATATAGACGGCTCTTCTCACCGCTTTACACCAAAAAAAGTTATAGATATTCAAAGAAATTTAGGAAGTGATATTATGATGGTTTTAGATGACCTTGTTGCACTTCCAGCCACTAAAGAACGTATAAAAGCATCTATAAAACGAACAACCATCTGGGCAAAACAAGCACTTGATTATCATAAATCGCTTCCAACAAATCATCAAAATCTTTTTGCTATCATTCAAGGTGGAACCGATTTTGAGTATAGAAAAATCTCGGCTAGTGAACTCACATGTAGCTCCTTTGATGGCTTTGCTATTGGGGGTTTAAGTGTTGGCGAAGAAAATCAACAAATGTACGATACGGTAGAATTTACAACCCCACTTATGCCAAAGGATAAACCTAGGTATCTTATGGGCGTTGGAACACCTGAAGATTTGGTTGAAAACGTAGAACGGGGTGTTGATATGTTTGATTGTGTGATGCCAACAAGAAATGCAAGAAATGGCACACTTTTTACAACCTTTGGCAAAATAAATATAAAGGCTACTCGTTTTAAACTAGATACTAAGCCCATAGATGAAAACTGCGACTGCTTTACATGCAAAAACTTTTCACGTGCTTATCTTAACCATCTTTTTAGAGCAAGTGAGATAACCTATTTTCGTCTTGCAAGTTTGCACAATTTACACTATTACCTGCGTCTGATGGAGCAGATGCGAAGTGCCATAGAGAAAGAAAAGTTTAGCGAATTTAAACGAGAATTTTACGCAAAAAGGTCATAAATGAAACTGCCTCAACTTTTAAAAGGTCGCCTTATAAAAAGATACAAACGCTTTCTTGCAGACATAGTTTTAGAAAATGGCGAACCCATAACCGCTCACGTTCCAAATAGCGGAGCGATGACAAGCTGCATTGAGCCAAATTGTGAAGTATATGTAAGTTTTCATGACAATCCAAAACGTAAACTAAAATATACTCTTGAGCTTACTGACATAGATGGCTCACTCATTTGCACAAATACAAATTATGCCAATAAAGTAGGCTTTGAGGCGATAAAGCAAAACAAGATAAAAGAGCTTTTAAACTACAAAAGCATAAAAACTGAACAAAAATATGGAAAAAATTCTCGCATTGATATTTTGCTTGAAAACGAAAATGAAAAATGTTTTGTAGAGATAAAAAGCGTAAGCTTAAAACTTGGCGACACCCTAGCCTTCCCTGACGCCGTAACCACAAGAGGAACAAAACATCTTCATGAGCTAATAAATATGAAAAAAGATGGTCACCGCGCCGTCATGCTTTATATCGCCCAACGAATGGATAGTGATAACTTTCGCATAGCAAATGAAGTTGATAAAACATATTTTGAAACATTGAAATTAGCTATAAGTGAAGGTGTGGAAGTTTTAGCATACCAAAGTAAGATAAACACGAAAGAGATAATTTTAAATCAAAAGATGAAATTTATCATATAGATATATCTACAAGTAAAAATGATACAACTTTCCATTTTTTACATGTAAATCTTTTTCTCCCTTAAATCCCCTTTTTACCAACTCTTTCATCAATACACTTATAAAAAGTCCGTGTGAAACAACTAAGATATTGTCTTCTTTATGGGCTTTATCTAAGAACTCAACCGCTCTTTTAGTAGTATCTTTTCTAGTTTCGCCTTTTTTTAAATTTAAAAACCATAACAATCTATCCGCTAAAAGCCAAAAATCTTGTGAAAATTTAAAATCAGTTTTCATAAATGAACAAGCACCAACCTCTTTTAAAAGTGAAGTTTTTTCATACTCTAGTTTTAAGTATTGTACAGTTTTTAACGCTCTTTTTTGCTCACTTACATATACTTTATCAACTTTTGGAATATCTACATGTAAATATTCCAAATCTCCATCATCATAAGCTTTTTCCCACTTTTCAAATTCATAAGAATTTAACTTTTTAGAAGAAAAACTTTTAACTCTAAAATGACGTAACATATAAATATTTTTCACAATATTTTCCTGTTTTAATTTTACATGTAATAAACTTTTAGTATATTTTATACATTTTTTTGTATAAAATATACTGATTTTAATCTTCCAATCTTACCCTAACACTTCTCTCATGGGCAGTCAATCCTTCGCAATTTGCAAGCAATGCACACTCATGTCCAATCTCTTTTATACCCTCATCACTCATAAAAATAATAGAAGATTTTTTCATAAAATGTTCAACATTTAAAGGTGAATAAAACCTAGCAGTTCCACCAGTTGGCAAGGTGTGATTTGGGCCAGCAATATAGTCACCTATGGGTTCAGGGGTATTTGAGCCAAGAAAAATAGCCCCTGCATTTTGAATTTTAGGTAAAAGTTCATGGGGGTTTTTCGTCATTATTTCTAAATGTTCAGGTGCTAGTGTATTCATAATTTTTATCGCTTCATCTTCATTTTGAGCATATATGATAGCGCCTCTATTTTCAATAGATGCGCGAGCAATTTTTTCTCGCTCTAGTGTTGGTAAAATTGAATCAATCTCTTCTTTGACCTTTTCGCCTAAAATTTTACATGTAGTAACCAAAATAGAACTTGCCATCTCGTCATGTTCGGCTTGAGAGAGCAAATCATAAGCTAAAAATCTAGCATTTGCACTATCATCCGCTATAACACCTATCTCACTAGGTCCTGCTATCATGTCTATATTTACCTCTCCATACACAAGCTTTTTTGCAGTAGCTACGAAGATATTTCCGGGCCCTGTTATAACATCAACTTTTGGGATATTTTGTGTTCCATAAGCCATAGCCCCAATCGCACTAGCACCTCCAACTTTAAAAGCCTTTTTTATACCACAAATGTACATTGCCGCTAAAAGCAAATGGTTAAGCTCATTTTTGGGTGCTGGAGTACAGACAACTATCTCTTTTACACCTGCTACAATCGCCGGAATTGCATTCATCAAAAGTGAACTTGGATACGCCGCTTTTCCACCAGGTATATAAAGTCCTGCACTTTTTACAGGAGATACTTTTTGGCCAACCATAGAACCATTTTTTTCATACTCCATCCATGATTTTGGAAGTTGCATTTGGTGGTATTTTTTTATTCTATCGTAAGCTACATGTAAAGCGTTTTTCAGTTCATCATCCAATGCTTCATACGCCTTTTGCATCGATATTTCATCCACCAAAAGTGCATCATCACTATCAACACTCCAACTATCAAACATCTCAATATGGCGCTTTAAAGCAACATTACCCTCTTGTTTTATCTCTTTAAGCATGGTGCTAACTTTATCCGTAACACCATCCATATCCATATGCCCACGCTTTAAAAGTATGTCCATTTGGGCTTTAAAATCACTATCTTGGGTTGAAAATATCTGCATGTAAACTCCAGTTTTTGTTTTATTATATCAAATTTTTACGAAAATATAAATTTTTTAAACAAATTAAGCATTTTATTAGTATTGTTTCTATATAATTCTTCTCTTTTTAGTGGACAGATGGGTGAGTTGGCTGAAACCACACCCCTGCTAAGGGTGCAAGTCTTTGCGGGCTTCGAGGGTTCGAATCCCTCTCTGTCCGCCACTAAACCCCCAATTTTAGGGCTTTAAACAGTATTAATCAAACAAACTAAAATATTTAAAATCCTCTTTCCTATCCGCTGGAGGAACTATTAATTATAAACAGTTATAGAACGGTCAAAATCATCAAGATTTCTTTCAAGATATTGAACATAAACCTCATAAATCATCTTTGTAGAAGAGTGACCAAGAAGTTGAGCAAGTTGAACAGGTGTTACAATGTTTTTATATAGCATATTAGTTGCATAAGTATGACGCATGTCATAAAGTCTTCTATATTTTATTTTTAAATCTTTTAACATTGGTCTCCAAAAATTATGCGAAAATACATAGGTATCACGATAAGGTTTACCATATTGAGTTGTAAGCATATAATTATTTAATGAAAATTTATAATGAAGTTTTATATATGGAATTAAATTATCTAAAATAGGTATAGTACGACGGCTTTTTTTGGTTTTTGGTGTATTTTCACCATGTCTTGACCTGGTTGAATTAATGGAAATAGTTCTATTTTTCAAATCTACTTCATGTTTTTTAAGTGCAAGTATTTCACCAGTTCTCATACCAGTATAAAAACCCATAGCTAAAAAATATTGAAA
>PDWI01003136.1_pt1 | contig 23764 bp, 24 predicted proteins | sample 1430891 | NCBI WGS metagenome assembly PDWI01 (sample SAMN01162508, study PRJNA174530) | Oral metagenome, whole genome shotgun sequencing project. | biome: Marine environment; feature: Marine mammal; material: Swab sample of the gingival sulcus; isolation source: swab sample of gingival sulcus... | reverse complement strand
GGAGTCAAAGTCCCCTGCCTTACCACTTGGCTATACCCCAATAAATTTAAAAAAAGCCCTAGAATTATAGTGAAAAAACAAAAAAGTCAAATGTTTTGACGGCAAAAATAAATATTTTGGCAGAAAATTATTTGCAGTTTCCAAAAAAGTATGGTACAATAGTGCTGGAATGCTTCTATTTGAATCAAAAAAATGAATTCTCAAAATATTCTCCAGAGTTTTCAAGTTTCTTCTCTCTTTTCACAAAAGATGAAAAAAGAAATTATTACATATTTTCAAAAGCTCAATCCAAGACAGAAAAATCTCATCATACAGGCAATCAAAAGTGAGAAAAAAATCGCACTCCACTTTATCAAATCCCTCAAAAACAAAAAGGCTGTCCGATTTGAAACAGTAAAATCTCAGGTCGAATCTTTGCAAAGAGGCAAAATTGCCGTTCTCGAACAGCAAGAACAAAACGAAGCACAAAAACAGATTTCTCTTCTTTTTAATTCTTTACAAACTCTCTAAATGGATACGCTCCAAAAGCATAAACAGCGTGAGCACATGAGTCAAATGAGCCAAAGTCCACAAGAGCGTCAAGAGGCTGCAGTAGAGAGAGAATTTGACAGGATGTTTGCTTTTCTCTCTTCTCCTGAAGTGACAGTTTGAGATATTCAGAAAATATTCGTAAGTCTCTCTGAAGAAAGTCCAGAATTTCAAAGAGAGCTTGCCACATTTCAAGAAAACAATTCACAGGCTCTTGCCAAAGAACTCAAAAAAGCAGCTCAAACTCCAGAAAGTTCAAAAGAAAAATCAGAAGAAGAAACCTTTATCCAAGAAGTCAAACTCTTTCTCTATGATGAGCTTTGAATTCAAGAGGATATGAGTCAGAATAGTAGCTTTGAGAATTTTCTAAAATGAATTATTGATGAGCTTATTGTCAATAACTATGATTTAGCCGTACAAATCTGGGAAACAAAATGAGAAATTATTCTTGATGCCTTGGGAGAACTGGCAAGTTGGGAAGGTGTCAAAAGTATTGCAGCTGCCCTAGGGGAAAGTCTTTGGACTCTCTGGGATGGAAATGCTTATGAAAAATGAAAATCAGTGGCAGAGCTCTGACTTGTATGAACTTGAGTCGGAGCAGGAGTCTATGTTTGAAAGAAGTCAGTCAAAGCAGGAATCAAGCAGGTTATGAAGGTAAGAAAAGCTCGCAAGACATCTCCCTCTTCTTCTCTTGGGTCATTTAATTTTGAAAAGTGACTCATAGAAGATATTACAAAACTATGAGATAAAGAGAGAATAGAAGCAGCTGAAGCTTTCCTCAAAAGGAAGATACCAGAAAACCAACAAAAAGCTATATTAGAAGCTCATAGGATTTGAGACAAGAGAGATTGAGCTTGAGTCTATACATACTCTCGAAGTGAAATAGCTGAAAAAGTACGAATATTACAAGAGGCTTGATTGAGTGAAGAAGAAAGGAGAGTTTTATTGGAAAAGGGGGTTTGTGGGAGAGAAGTTCCAAAGTAAAAAGTAAATATATATGAAGATTCTAGGTATGAATTTTTAGAAACATATAAAGATGTGCTATGAGAAACATTAGAAATGAAAGATGTACTCTGAGAATGAGTAAATGGTATAGTTATAAGACACCCTAAAGAATGAACCGTTATAAAAATAAGAAAACCTTGAATGCATGTAGATGATATATGAGTTGAAATTAGAAATCACAATAAAGTCCTGAAAATTATTAGAAAATGACAAATGCAATGAAAGATATCAAATAATATTATAATTCCAAGAATACTGCAAAGTGATAATGCTGATTATTTAAAAACTTATTTTATAATGGACACAATAGAATGACAAACACTAAATTCAAAAATTTTTAGAAATGAACACCCTTGATTAAAAACTGAAAAACCCGATTTTTTAGATACTCTTACAGATAAAGAGATTATTGAGCTTATGATTGATAAATATTGAACCTCCACAGAGTCTCTTATTTCTCTTATAGAATCAAATAAAGAAAAATACTTAGAAAACTGAATAAATAAAAAATGAAGTCCTTTGAATAATGCACTGAATTATTTAAAAGAAAACGGGATTGAACATACTGACTTACACCCTGGAAATATTATGATAGACAAAAAATGAAATATCTATATAATAGATTTTTGAACTATGAAAAATACAAATTAACTTTTTTACTTATGAAATTTGAACAAAGAAACATCACATCTCTTGAAAATGATGGTACATATCTTGATATGAGAAAAAATGATATCAAAGATATGATCGATTGAAACTGGTACCTTACTAATCATGAAAAAGAAGATACTATTATTCATTTTGAATGAATGAAAGATTTTTATTTGCTTAAATGAGCAGATTTTGTACTTTTTTTTGATACTAAAGAAGAGAGACAAAAGGTTATAGAGTTATTAGAAGAGAATTTTGAACCAAATTGAGATATTTGGTCAGCCGAAAAGGAATCATGAATCCAGTCTCCTCGAGTTATTGGTCCTTTTGAATATAAAAACAAAATATGACTTTGGATTGAGGCAAAAAATCCTCTTACAGAAATCACATCAACAGAAAAAGGAATCTATAAATGAGTGATAATAAATCCAAATCTATACTACTCAGCTTCTAAAGAAGCAAATGATCTTCAAAGTAAGATACAAGAGAGTGCAAATACTGCAATGGAGTAATTTTTTAAATATGTGAAAAAGATTTATAATTTCAAAAATATGAACTCAAATAACAAAACAGGCTTTCAAGAATTTGCCCATCAAACTGAAATAGAAAGAAATTTAAATCAAGTGGCAACTTATAAAAAATATAAGAATTGAAATCAGCAAGAAAAACAAGAATACTGGAACGAATATATTTTCTCTATGTATTTTCATTATGAGTGAAATGCTTTTCCTATAAAAATACAAGACTTTAGAGAAGAACATAAAGAATTGGAAACTGATTTTGAGAGATTTATTCCAGGAATAATTCGCAGTTTACGCGATTTTTGATATACAATACAGTTAGAAGATATATTTATCCTCGATGAACAAGCAAAGAAGGCACTGAAATCTCACTCTGTCATAGATACCAAACCGTTAGAGGTCAATAATATCCTAGAAGAGTAATTTAAAAAAACTAGAAAAACACCAGAAAAAGTTCAGGGAGTCAGTGTCCACCGTTCAAGCAAATAATAAAACACTCCTTATAAGGAGTGTTTTTTATGCGGCATAAGTCTTATTTTTATCGAATCGAGTTACATTCTTGTTTAAGAGTCTCATCTTGGATAGAACTACAAAAAGCTGTGTTTTTTGCAGATTGCGCCATATCAAGGAGGACAAGATCTCGACACTGTACTTTCATATTTGTATCTACGATTTTATTACAAATATTGAGTTTTTTGTTTTCTTTTGCACTTTTGAAAAAAACCATATCATTTGTATAAGAAACCTGCTGAATACATTTTTGCTTGATTTCCTCGTCCTGAATACCTGTACATGTCGTTACATCTGATGTTTTTTTTGCTTTTTCAAAAAGCTTATTATCTTGACACTTCTGTTTTTCTTTTGGATCACTGCTGACAGTACAATCATCCTTGTCGATAGAATCAATCGTACTTGTATAATTCTTAGCGGTTTTATTTTTTTTGATATGAGTAATACACTCTCGAAAAAAACTATCTCCTAGAGTATCGCAGACTCGCTCATCAGCTGTATCTGATTCAAGGATTGCATTTAGTATATTAGAATCCACATCCTCAATACATCGCAGGTGCTTATCCATATTATCGACAATTTGATCACAGATAACTTTGTTTGAAGTTCGAAGCGCAATAGAATGGAGTCGTTCATTATTACAGCGTTTTTTATCATCCTGTCATGTAAGTGTTTCACAGATTTCCTCACTCCCATCGTCTTTTGCTTTTTGGATAGTAATATCAACTCGGCAGGTTTTTTTGAGTGATTTACTTTTGATATTTGCACAAAGATCTTCATCTTTTTTGCTAATGGCTTCATGATAGGCACGGGCGTCCTTTCCAGATTGGTCTCCAAGAGTATCAATCAGATCCTCTTTGACAACATCAAAACTATAGAATTTGTTTGATTCAAAATCATAGACAAAATCCCAAGGATACCGCTGTGATATCATATAGAGATAAATAATTCCTCCGATAAGGGCGAGTACAAGGAGTGTAAAGAAAGTCCGCATAGTAAAAAAATTAGGATATATCTATACTATAATATTTATCTGAAAAAAGCAAGTTTTCTCGGGATTTTACTCATAAAATCCCTTGTCGGGAACAAAATTTGTTGTATGAATATTTTTTATGCTTGTAATAATCTAGCTAAAATGCTTCAAAAAATCTATTGAACCCGAAAAGTATTTTTTTGAAATTTTGATCTTCTTCATAGAAACCAGTATCATTTGTTTTTTGGGATCAAAACTCTCAAGAAAATTCTTGATCATCTGGGCAGAAGTGCCAGACTCGAAATCGAATACAAAATACCCTGCCCGTTGACTGACTCGTACAATATGAAAATCTTGAAAAGTAAGGCGAGCTTGAAGCAATACAAAAAAATCGGTCACCTGAGAAATATTTTCTAAATCATTTGCCATTGTTTCTCGAATTTGATCCAGCTCCTCTCGACTCTCCACCAATTCAACCTCTCGAAAAAATGCTAGCTTATCGGTTTGAGAAAGGAAAATATGATCTGGAAGAACGTACGAGATATCAAGATCAATCTTTGTTTCTGGTCGCTTTTTTCTGTTTTCCTTGAGCTGTTGAACTTTTTCTTCAAGCATACGAAAATACAGGCTCAATCCTACATGCTTCGTTTTTCCGGACTGCGCGATACCAAGAACTTCACCAGCACCACGAATCTCCATATCTCGCATCGCTATCTCAAAACCCGCCCCAAGGTGATTGTTGTTTGCAAGCATGATAAGCCGCTCCTTTTGACTCTCAGAGAGAAGTCATTTTCGATACATCAAATAGCAATACCCCTGCTCATCTTTTCTCCCAACTCGACCTCGTAACTGATGCAGACTTGCCAGGCCAAAATCTTCTGGATCAACAATACAAATCGTATTGGCTGAGAGAAAATTGACTCAATTTTCTATAATCGTTGTCGTGATGAGTACATCATATTTTTTTCTTTTAAAATCATGAATTTTTTCTTCAATATCGCCTGGATTCATACGACCATGCGTGGTGAGAATTTTTATCTTTTTATTATTCACGATATGGGCAACTTCCTGGGCAATACTTTGGAGCCCAAGAATTCTATTGAAAATAATAATCACCTGTCCGCCTCGATCCACCTCAGCAGAAATTGCCTGACGAAGGGTATGCGGATTCCAAGAAGATACAATGGTATCAATAGGTTTTCGTTTTTTTGGAGGTGTAGCTAAAATTGACATCGAACGCAATCATGAAAGGGCTAAATTGAGTGATCGAGGAATAGGCGTGGCAGAAAGCGATAAAATATCAATATTTAATCGCATTTTTTTGATTTTCTCCTTGTGAATCACTCCAAACTTATGCTCTTCATCAATAATAAGAAGCCCGAGTCTTTTCCATCGTATATCCTCAGAGAGAAGGCGATGCGTTCCGATAACCAGATCAACTTCTCATGTTCACATTTTCTGGAGAATATTTTTTGCCTGTTTTGGTGTACTCATGCGAGAAAGTAAAGCAATGCGAATCCCAAAATCTGCAAAACGCCGAATACAGGTCTCATAATGCTCATCTGCAAGAACAACAAGAGGCGTAATAAAAGCGACTTGATATCCAGAAAGTACCGCCTTATAAATAGCATTCATAGCGACTTCTGTTTTCCCAAATCATACGTCTCATGCCAGCAGTCTATCCATAGGAGTATCTGCTTCCATATCGCCATGAATATCCTCTATTGCCTTGTACTGATCAGGCGTATATTCATAGGGAAATGCCTTTTCAAATTTGCGTCGTTCTTGAGAAAATTTTCAAAAACTGTTTCCCTTTGCAATTTTTCTTTTTGCATTATTTTGCAACAAATCTTCTGCCACTTTTTGGATTTCTTCATCTGTTTGTTTCATCGTTTGCTCCCACTCTTTTGATTCAAGCTTTGCAAGTTTCTGATTTTGATCACCGAGATATTTACTGACTCGATACACTTCTGTAATCGGCACAAAAAGAAACGCTTCATCACGATATTCGATCTTAATGTACTCTCGCTCTATTTCTCCGGTTTTTTTGATGACAGTCTCGATAAACCGACCAATTCCATGATCACGGTGAACTACGAGATCTCATGGCAAAAGCGAAAGAAGGAGATCCAAGTTTTTTGCAACACTCCTTGTTCATCGATTTTTTATAAAAAGAGCTCCGAAAATATCATCAGCAAAAAGCGCATGACGATTTTTTGAATCAACAAAACTTTGGATATGACGATTTTTTGTCTCGTATATTTGTATATTTTCAAGACTGTTATATTCAAGAAAATTTTTCAAAGACTGCTTATATTTTGTGTAGCAATCAATTGTATAGAGGTCATTTGCACACTTTCGCAATAATTCTATCAATTCTCGAGGTTCAGATACTTTTGGGACTTCTATTTCTCTATTTTGACCATTATCAACGAAGAAATCACTGATATGAATATGCATTTTTTCAAGAAGGTCTTTGCGATACGAAAGAAAATCGCAACCCAAAGCGATACGGTTTTCAAAAAAATCAAGAAGCGGAAGAAGATCCAAATTGAGTGTTTGAGTTTCAGGAGAAAGCTCATGATCTTTCTCTGGCTTTTGTGGGCTTTGCAAAGAAATTTGTGAAATAAAATTTCTGCCATCTCCACTCGTATCAAGATGCAAAATGCTATCAATCTCATCATCAAACCACTCAACGTGATAGAGATCTGTGATATTTGATTGTAGAATGGATAGCACACCTCCAGATCGACGATATGAAAACGGCTGAGAGAGAGCATCATCGTGCGTATATCAAAAATCAACCAGCTTCTGGATGAGTGTTTCTATGGAAATATTTTCATTTTGAAAAATTCGCAGTGTATGCGTTTTTTTGAGAAAATGAAGGGTTCATTGTGATTCAAGAATTGATGGATGCATGACAAAAATTCCTGCCTCTAGGGAAGTATCCTGAACCAAAGATAGAAAATGACTCATTGTTTCTACAAGAGTAATTTTTTGCGGAAATATTTTTCTTGCAAATGTTTGCAAAAGAATATAGTCACTATTGTGATCGGTTATAATGAGTGTTTTTCAGTCAAAAGAAAGCAAACGATGAAGAAAAAAAATCCGAGCTGTTGCATTTCATGAACCAAAATATTGTTGCATATAGGCTATACTTTCATAATATCAGCCTCTTTTTCTCAAGAAATTGTATCAATTTCTTTGATACTGGCGTCAATTTGTTTCTGCAGCTGTGTTTCATAATTTTTTGCTTCATCTTCTGATATTTCTTTCTCACTTTTTGCCATATCAACCTTTTTCTTGTATTCAGCACGAATATTTCGGACACTTATTTTTGCTTCTTCGCTCATATTTCCAGCTGTTTTTGTGATCTCTCTCCTTCTTTCTTCTGTCAAAGGAGGAACTTTAATCAAGAGTGATTCTCCATTGTTCGTTGGGGCGAGTCCAATATTTGCATTACTGATTCCCTTTTCTATATCATGGATGAGAGTCTTGTCCCAAGGCTGAATAGTAAGGGTTTGTCCGTCTAGATTTGAGACAGCTGCAATATTTTTGAGTGGCTGAGAAGTGCCATAAGCTTCGATAAGTATTCCTTCTACAAGTGCTGGGTTGGCTCGACCAACTTGTAATTTCGAAAATTCGCTTTTAAGATGAAGAACCGCTTTGCTAAGGTCTTTTGAAAGATTTGTTAACATAAATGAAAAGTTAATTATAAAATATATGTATAAATATTGTAGTCAAAATTGCATTTTTCACAAGCTTTTTTTTGACAAAATGCAAGTTCCCGATACAATGCCTCTTAGATGTTTATTTTCTTTTTTTATTTTTTATGCATAAATCACTCTCGATTCTCGTTGTTGCTGGTATAGCAACTATTCCTTTTGCTTCGGCTCAAAATAACGCTCAAAGCACAAACCTTGGTGAATACAAGGAAGTCAAATGTAGCACTCGTGCCGAATTTACAAAAAATAGCTGTAACCAGTGTTTCGAAGGATGACAGGTCACAATCGGAAAGAAGAAAACAGACCTCTTCGATAACTGGACAAACAATACAAAAACAATTGCAACCGCTTATAAAGATGAACAAAAAACACCAAGTATGATCGCTATAAATTCGAAATGGAACTCAGCACCAACAAAAGAATCTGATGTTTGGGTGTATGACAGTGATGTTGCTTGGACACCAACAACATGAGGAAAAAAGAATTTTGTCCTCACTGCTGGTCGAAAGGTTCGATTCTGGAAATCAGACATTGGAGCTGGATATACACTAGCAAGCACAGACAAAAAAGCAGGAGAACTTGTAGGAATCCTAAGATATCCTGTTGTATTCAAGACAACTGATCTCTCAACTGGAAAAGAAAGCGCAGCAAAAACGCACTATGAATGTGTTGCCTATACACTTGATAAAAAACAAGCAGTGACTCCACCAAAAGATGAAAAGAAACCACCAAAAAAAGAAGAAACTCCACCAACAGAAAACCTCACAAAATCTGAAACTGGTCCTGCTGAGACACTAATCCTTATTGTAGCAGCATTCTTCATCGCATTTGGACTTATGATTTCACTTCGAAAACGATCATAATACTCTCACACTATCTTTAAAAAAATCGATTCAACGAATCGATTTTTTCTTTCAATCTTCTTCCATTTTTATTTATAAAAAATATGTTTCCTCCCCTTTTGACTGCTCATTTCAAAAAAATCCTCTGAAAGTCTGAAAATGAAATTAAAAACATTTTCTCATCTACAAGAATGAGTTCTTTTCGCATCAATACCATAAAACAAAAACAAGAGTTTGTACTTGATGAAATGAAAAATCGAGGAATCAAAGTGATGGCTTTTAAGAGCATTCCTCATATATACACTTTTGATAGTAATGATACCTACAATCTTCGTGGAAGCCAAAGTTTTCGTCAATGATATATATATCTGCAATCTATCTCAAGTATATTACCAATTTTTGCATTTGAGAAGACAAGTAAAAAAATACTTGATACATGCGCAGCTCCTGGTGGCAAAACGACTGGAATATCTGCATATATATGAGAAAACGCAAAAATTATAGCAATCGAAAAGAATCAAATCCGTTTCTCTCGGATGCTTCGCAATATCAAACTGCAATGAGCAAAAAATATAAAAACACTCAATATGGACGCACTCAAATTTTTTGAAAAAAATACACAAAAATTTGATGCCATCCTTATCGACGCACCCTGCTCTGGTGAGGGCACTTTTTCGCTTAAAAATCCAAGAAGCTATGCCCATTGGTCGAGAGAATTTATCGAGAAAAAAGCGCACCTTCAAGCAAAATTACTTCAAAATGCTAGCAACCATCTCGAAAGTTGAGGATATATTATCTACTCAACCTGCACCCTGAACCCAAAAGAAAATGAGGCTATTATCAGTGAATTTCTCGAAAAAAATCCAGGCTTTTCTCTTGAAACGATGGAGAAAATAGAGGCATTTTTATGAGAGGATCTCCATCATGGAATTCCTCGGTTTGAAGGAGAAGTTTTCCATACAGATATTAGCAAAGCAATTCGCCTGATTCCATCAGAATATTTCGAAGGATTTTTTATTGCAAAAATTCGGAAAGGTTTATAACTTCCCTTATAAATAACTCTTCTCCATTATAGTAATAGTTAATTTTATATCAAAATACTCTTTTATAATCTCTTTTACCTTTTTTAATTTTGTAAATTCATCCAATTTTAGTATTTTCATCAAAGGTAATTCTCAAATTTTATAAAATCTAATAAATGAGTTTCATCTTTTAGAAGTTCTTATAAAAAAGTTGCAATATTTTAAAAAAACATATAATTAATCTCAATTATTCAATAATAAAAGAATTATGTTTGAAAAACAAACACCTTGGGATAAACATTATGATATCAGAAAATTTCATGATTGAGCAGATAAACAAATAGATAAAATATGAGAAGCAACTAAAAGAAGTTTGGAAGAAGGAGGAAATGGTCCTGGAATACATCTTATAGATACTGGCCCTAGAAGGAGTGTAAATGAAATACTCGCAAATTGGAAAGGAAAATATTCAAATAATTAAAAACAAGTCAATCTAAAACTATTCAAAGAAGTTGATAAGTGAAAAATTATCAACCCATAGGCATAGAAAAAAATGTCTTTTAGTTATTAAATTCTCTATTATCTTTTTGTCAATCTCTAAAATTCTCATTTCAAAGAGTGTTTTTTGGGATTTTTTCTCGATTTTTCATGGTTTTTTATATAATATTTTGTAACTTTCTGTAAGACTTCCAAGTATTTTGCAAAAGTACTGATACTGTCATTGGCCCAACACCACCTGGGGCCGGCGTAAGAGCAAAGACAAAATCTTTGAGGTTCTCAAAATCAGCATCTCAACAAAACTTCCCATCAACAAAAGTTGACCCAACATCGATAACAATAGCATCCTTATGAACCATCTCTTTTTTGAGAAATAACGGCTTACCAACAGCAACAACAATAATATCTGCTGTTTTTGTGTACTTGGGAATATCCTTGGTCTGACTGTGACAGACCGATACAGTTGCTCCTGCATTCATCATCAAAAGAGAAAGCGGTTTACCAACAATATTTGACCGACCGATAATAGTAATATTTTTTCCAGAAACGGGAATCGTATAAAAATCAAGAAGATTCATAATACCCTTGGGAGTACAACTCGTCAGTCACTTCTCTCAAAGAAAAAAGTTGGCAATTTGTACTTTTGTAAAACCATCAACATCTTTTTGAGGGTCAATAGCTCAAAGGATTTTTTTTGGATTTATACGATCTGGAAGTGGGAGCTGAACAATAATACCATGAATATCTGGATTGTTTGAAAGTTTTTCAACTTCTTGTATGAGACTTTCTTGGTCTATACTTTCTGGCAAACGCTTCACAAAACTCTCAATTCAAACAAATTCTGCCTTTTTCTGTTTCATGCGAATATACGACTGGCTCGAGGAGTTATTGCCTACAAGAACAACAGCCAATTTTGGTTTTTTGATACATTTTTTTTGGGCAATATCTTTTTTGAGTGTTTCGAGAAAATAATCTGACGCGGTGCGCCCTGAAAGAAGTTTTGCAGACATAGAGGAAAAAAGATTCGAGGAAATAAATTCACAATGACCATTGAAAGTGTATTTACGTTTTAAAAAAGAGGGATTTCAATACTTTCATGAGTTTCTTTTTGCTGTGCTTATAGTAGCTTTTTTCTCAAAGGAGGTCAGCTTCAATAAGCTCGACTTTTCGTCGAGAGAGTTCAGATTTTTCTCCTGGCGAGACAAAAATATAATCTCATCATTTGACGGAAATACTCTTTTGAAACTTCTCAAATTCTTCTGGTGAAAGTTTTGGTTTGCGATTATTGGCAATAAATATATGGATTCTTCGACCCACAAATCGCTCAACTTTATTGAGAAAATCAAGTGCTGTCAGTCCCATTGTTTCCCCTCACTTGTTGGTATTGTTTCCAATATAGATAATTTTTGCATTTGTTTTCTGGATACAATTTTGGATTCCTCCGATAATAAAATTGGAAATAGTGGAGGTAAAGAGATCACCTGGACCAATCAAAATATAATCACTTTCCAAAATGGCGTCACAAGCCTTTGTATGGTGGGTGGCATCAATTGATGAATTCATCAATTCGAGGTCGGCAATTCCAGAGCTGTACTCAGCAACATTTGAGATTCTATCCTGTGTTTCGATGACTTCCCCATTTCCTAAAACCGCACGAATAAAGGCTTTTTTTGTAGTGACGGGGATAATATTTCCTCCGACCTGTAAAAGCTCATGCATAAAATCGAGCATTTTGTCATAGTCTTTGTTCAGATTGTAGTAGAGAAGTCCCATCAAAATATTTCCAAACTTATGTCATTTCAACTCGGAAGAAAGTGGTAAAATGTAGTCTAATTTTTCTCAAAACTCTTTTGTAATATACATATATAAATCTCATTTTTCTTCCTCAAAATTTTCAAATTCTTCCTTAAAATCACCAGCCCTCCCAAAAAAGAGAAGCTCTCTGTGGACCTGATCAAAAAGATCTAAAACCGTAAAATTTTTGATTTTTTCTTCGGTGAGAAATGAATATTCAAAAATCAATCGAAAATACGCTTTATATTTTGATTTTGAAAGTGAAAAAAGACATCGCCGCAAATCTCCCGGTGGCGGTAAATGAAGATCAAGCTCATCTTGAAATTTTTTCATCAGACTTCCTGTTGTGCGCCCATCATCACTCATCGACACAATTGCGCTCACCTGAATACTGTCACCCAAATACTCTGAGATGCCGTCGAGGAGATTGGATTGTCCATTTCCTCATCAAATCGTTGTTATTTTGAGCATATTTTTTTAAAAAAGTTTAGAAGAAATAAATTTTTCCTGAAGTTTTTGTTTTGAAATTTTCTTACTCGCTTCAACACCTGGCTGATCATAGGCATTAATACCTAACAATTCTCCAAGGTATGCCACTTGAAATTCAAAAAATACAATCAATGCGCCGATGGTTTGCTCCAAGAGATTTTCAAGAGAAATAGTAGAGTTTTTTCGTCATTTTTGCGTAAGCGCTTTTTTTGTTCCGTAGCAAGAAATACCCAGTATATCTCAAAAAGTAATGGCTTCATCCCTGAGAACTTTCGGGTTATGTCTAAAATTTTCTACTTCCAAAAATAAAAATAATTTATCATTTTTCCCTTCTACAAAAAGCTGTAAATCCGAATGCTGATCGGTCGTACCAACTGAGACAAAGAGATTGGCTGGTATATTATTTTTTCCAAGACTTTCTCAAAATAACTGCTTATACCAAAATCAGAGGCTTTTGAGATTTGAAGCATAGGGAAAAAAGACTGTATTTTCAATATTGCTTTGATAGGCATCAAACTGCACAAGAGCACTTTGTAAGGCAGTGTTTTCTTGTATATCTGACGAGAGAAATCTCTTTTTTACGTGGGTCACTCCGTCAAGAAGTGCGCAAACATCAACTCCAAGAAGTGAGAGTGGCAAGAGTCAGATATAGGTCAAAACTGAGAATCTTCCTCCGATATTTTCTTCCAAAAAAAAGTATTCTATCCCTTGACTGGCCGCTTCTTTATGAAGTTTTGAGTTTTCACCAGTAATCACAACAAAATGATCTCAAAAAGGAAGTCCTGCCTCCTGAACTCGCTCTTTAAAAAATTCATACACAGAAAGCGTCTCGAGCGTAGAGCCAGATTTTGAAATTACAAAAAAAAATGTCTTCGATATATCTATAGCTGATACGATGTCCGAAATCTCACCTGGATCCACATTATCACAAATAAAAAGTTTTGGTGTGGAGAGATTATTGTAATACTTCCCTTTTACCGCATCAAGAATTGCGCGCACACCAAGAGCACTCCCTCCAATTCAAAGAAGAACAATAGAGTCATATTTTCACTGTCTCTCCCGTGCAAATGCCTCGATTTTTTCCCTTTCAACGAGAACATCAACGTCTGGAAAAAGAACACTCCCATTTGTATAAAGGTGAGAAAAATTCTGATGCGCCTTTTGAATTTGAGATGTATAGTTCTCAAATATATGAGAGTCTTGAATGTGTAGAGAAATCATAGATGAAAAAGTTTAGTTCTTTTTACTTTCTTCCATTCGTTTTTTGTGTTCTGCCATTCGTTTTTCTTTCATTTTTTGCTTATATTCTTCTTGATGTTTTTTGTGTTTGACCTCATCTTCTTGGATTTTTTTGACAGTATCAAAAATTTTCTTTTCTACGACTTTTTTTGGTTTTGTATATTTCTGACGAGAAACTTTGAGAATAACATCATAGGACTGCTGATCTGGAAAATCAATACGATCACGAATTGGCGAAAATGTCGTTGCGGAAAATACAGCCGAAGGCATACCATCGATAAGAAGTTTGGTATAGATATCATACTTTCGCAGATTCGTAAAATCCTTTGGAAGGATAATTTCTTCCCCACCAAACGCATCGGAAAGTACTGTTGCATCGGCTTGCCCAACCTGAAAAGAAATCATCGAACCAACATTTCCAAAAACCGCATCACGAACCGTCTCCGGCATTTGAGCAATATACTGATTTGCCATTGTAAGTGAGAGCTTATATTTACGAGCTTCTGAGAGGATTTCTGCAAAACTGTCAGTGGCAAAGTTTTGGAATTCATCGACATACAACCCAAAATCTTTTCGCTCATGCTCTGGAGTATCAGCTCGAGTCATCGCTTCAATTTGAAATTTTGTCACCATCATCGCTCCCAAGAGAGCGCTGGCATCTTCTCCGATTTTTCCTTTTGACAGATTGACGATAAAAATCTTTTCCTTGTCCATGACCCATCGCATCGAAAATGGATTTTTTGGCTGTCCGAGGATATTTCGCAGAATTGGTGAAGAGAGAAATTGTCCAACTTTATTGAGAATAGGATTGACCGCTTCGCTCTGCATATTTGGCGCCATTTTCGCAAATTCCTGCGCCCAAAACTGCTTCATCATTGGATCTTTGAGCTTCCCGACAATTCTTTTTCGGTAGCTCTCATTGGTCAAAATAAGTGGAATCGAAATAAGCGTCGTATCTTGGACCTGCAACAGTGTAAGCACCGTATTTCGCAAAATATATTCAAGACGAGGGCCCCAACTATCAGCAAACATTTTCTTAAAAATCGAAACAAGCCCAGATGCGACAATTGGCGTTAAGGCTGGATTTGGACTCTCAAGCATATTAAACCCAATTGGAAACTCGGTATCCGATGGATCAAAGAGGACAATGTCATTGGTTCGAGATTTTGGAATTGATGCCAAAATCGTATCTGCCAAATCTCCATGCGGGTCAATAAGTCCCACGCCACGGCCAGAGAGAATATCATTGTAAATCATATTTTCAAGAAGGGTCGATTTTCCCATACCAGTCTTACCGACAATGTAGGTATGCCTGGCTCGATCGACTGGTTGCAGTCCAAATTCTATACTACTTCCACGAAAATTAGAAATTCCAATAGGCGTATTTGGGGTTTGTGCTGGTGGAAGATTGTGCGGTGGCTCAAACCGCCGAGTCATAATCCAGTTAATTCCTGGAGTTTTGATATACATGGTCGGCATATGGACAAGCCCTGCAAGCTCTGTCGTCGAGAGTACACAGCAAAATGATGAGTATGATTTGAGCGTATGAGCATAGGGAGATTTTTTTGGAGACTTGGTGACAAATCGGTTTCCTTTTGGGTGAGAAAAAATATGCAAACTCGATGAAAGCTTCTCTACTTCTTGAGTGCTACGAGCGGTACTGGCAACAGTAACTTGTGTCGAGTATCAAAACGTATCAAATTTGATACTCTCCTCTTCCTTCTCACCTTGGTTTTCTCATGCAGCGTCATTTTTTCCAAAAAGAAATCAAATAATACGACCAAAAAATGCAATTGGCACAAGAATAATCTGCATCCACCAGAGTTGTGCGAGAATTATTTTTTTGAAAGAAGCAGGAATCTGTGAACTCGAAAAAATATTTTTTGCAATTCCCTTTCGCCAACTTGTATCGGCAAGTGGCGCAAAATCCACTCGAAAAAATGCAGTTTCATTTTTTGGAGTTTTTGAAAGAGCGGAAGTAATGCTCGAAAGCGGGTCGATCACTTCTTTTTCGGTGCGGTCATCGAGATTGACATAGAGCTTGATTGTATCTTCTCAAATCTCTTTGAGTCGGGCGTGTTGAACGAGAAATTCCTGCCTTTCATCAAAAGGCAAAGCACTTTCACAAATCTCTATATCTGGATAGTGTGCGTAGAGTTGACTTTCGAGAAAATCTTTTTGATCCTTGTCAGTTTCGAGAAAAAACCGAATTTGTCATCAGTGTGAAATGACAAAAAACCGAAACTGTGGACGACGAAACCACGACGACTTTGCAAGACTATCATGCAAGGTTGCCAGCATTTCTCGTGCGACAAAAACTCACTTTTCGTTATTTCTATCCACCGCGATTTCGAGGATGTTTTTTGTATTTTGAGACATTGGATACGAGTATCATTCTGAACTTGATTCAGAATCTATTCAAATAAATATAAGTCAGAGATCCTGAAATAAATTCAGGATGACAGTTCATGCCTATTATACTCAAAAACTCTAAAAAATCCAGAAAAACTTTGAAATCGTATAGAAAGATTTTTATCAAAAAAAACAACTCTTAAATTTAACCACAATAATCTGTAAATATTGCCTTTTTTCAAAAATAAGACATAACTCTACGATTTTTTTACTTATTTTTGAACTTTCGTAATTTTCTTATTTTCAATAAGAAAAAAATCTCAAAAATATTCTTTTTTTCCATCATGAAGTAAAATATATGATCCATCAGGTATACCAAGAAGCGTCCTTCCTACACTCAATGGCAAAATATAATCGTTCATATAATCAATTCATTCATTTAAATAGGTTTTTCAGAAGCTTTTTCCGTCAAAATGGGGTATGATTATATCATCATTTAATCATAAACCTTCAATTATATAATCCTCTGTTTTCCTATTATCTATTTCGTGAAGATATTCTGGAAAATTTGTCATATAATTACATAATGTCATAGCTCCAGCTGAAGCTCCAATAATAAGCCCTGAATAATCTTTAATAAATTCCTTAAGAGAAATTTCCCTAAAGAACTCAAGTTGACAAATAAGCTTCCCACCAGATAAAAAAATCAAATCAGCATTTTCTAAAATAGTCTTATAGTCCTTTTTGTTTCTGTTATCTAATATAATCTTTTCTTTGAAACGCAGTCCTGTCATTTCTAAAGACTGAAAATGCATATAAGATCTTTCATTATTCATTTCAAAATTTGCAGGGTCATTTGCGATAAAAACTACACGATTATATCAAGTAATATATTTTTGTATTTGGGAAAGGTAGAAATTTTTGTTTGTCAGTGGAATAACAAATCGTTCTCTTTTTTCATTAACACCACTTGTCCCAAAATCACCTGCTAATATTATTGTTGCCATACTTTTTATTTAAGGTTAAAGATAAACTTTCTATGTAATGTATCATCGTAAAGTTTTTATAAGTTCACTCAACGGTATGCACTTTGCTTCCTCAGGCAAATACAATTGTCGATTATTTTGTAGTAAATCATATTGCGTTATTTGTTTAGTATTTTCCTGTTCAAGGCTATGTATATTTGATATAAAGTCAAGTTTTATTTTTTGAGACTCTTTGTATAATTCCTGAAAGTCAGCTCTCGAATACAAATCGACTCTTGCCATTTCTATGCTTACTATATAGCCAATAATTTTATCTCTATTTGAATTCATATCTTAACACAATTCTTCTAGTTGGGAAACTTTTTTCTTTGTACCGCTTGCAAGGACATTAATATTTTTTCGATAATCAATAATCTTCTCTACAATATCTTTATTTGACATTGTATGTACATCATTCACTACACTCATTGCATATTCTCTTTGTTTCTTACTTTTTGTTGCATCAATCACCCTCATACCAGCTATATTTTTTAAAAGATTATCTAATATGGGGTGATTTTCTTCTCGATAAGAGGAAATAAGACTTAGGACATCCGTTGAAATTAAATGAAAATTAATTTCAACGGGTAAAATATCTTGAAATTCTTCCCGCAACCTCTGATACATAGAATTTAATAATTCAAAATTTTCCTTAGCTAATTTTTTGTTTTTTGATAAATAGTGAATCATTTGCGTACCAGAAAAATGAATCACACTCACTTGTTTGTGATTAAATCTTTGTACGCCATTTCTTCCTTTGTAAACCTTTACAATGGTAGAAAGAAGAATATATAACAAAGAATTCATAATAATTCCTTGTGGACTTTCATCTTGATTTTTGATGCAGTTTTGAGTTTGGCGAAAATTGCCTATAACTTCATTCACCACTCTCGAATATTCAATAACTTTTTGATGTGAATTTTGGCCATAAATAAAGCCAGTATTTGTTGTATGTGAAAAATCAAATACCGATCAATCTTTTTTTTGATATTTATAAAACATTGAAGGAAAATCGTTCATTAATATTCCTAACACTTTTTGGACAAAACTTTGTTGTTGTAAAAATATTTCAGAACCTAAAGATACATTTGGAAATTTGGACTTTAGTATATGGTAATGGTATTGTGTTGGTATTTGGAAATGTTTTTCGTCTATTACAATATCCTGAGGAAATGAAACATCATGTAATTGAGATATATTTGGATTATTTGAAACTAACTTTTTCTTATCTTGAGTTTTTATATACGCCGGCTCATAAATCGGTGCATTTCCTGTCAGATATTCATGTAAAAGTATCGGAAACTTTTCCTGTGCTAAAAGCAAAGTTGCTTTATTAAAATTACCAATATGAGCACTTCGCAAAACAGCCCCTCCTTCATTTTGGAAATCTTTTATATCGTTGAGTGAATAGTTATTTTTAAATTGAATATTAAACATTGTATTTGTAATTCTTAAGAGCTTTTCCATTTGCAAATAAAAACTGAACCTGTTTTTTAATAAGCCTATACTCATTTGGAACAAATATAGCAGGAAGCAAATTAATAAAGGATAACAATGACTTTTTAGAATCTGTAACAACTATTTCATAAAAATTTCCAGCATTCCAAATGAGCGCACCATATCTAAAAATATTTTTTGCTTCGTTTATTAATTCATCAAGAGTAACGCACTCAGTATGCATAGTTTTTAAAATAGATTTCTCTTTCATTATTATATCCTTTTTATTAAAATACCTTTCTTTAAATTTTGTTTTTAGTACTTCCATGCGCATAAAATCTTCATGAAGAGGTGTATTTAATTTTTCATACAAAAAAACTAAACCATCTGGTTTTAAAGATTCTGCAATATATTGCATTTGTTCTTTTCTGTTATTTCCATACATTTGAAAGGTACAGCATTCCCAAATAATATCAAAACCACTTTGAAAATGTCGACTGTATGGATTTTTTTTAAGAAAATCTGGTTCAATATCAACCCAACAACCACAATGAAAAAATGAGTTTCCGTGAGTAAGTAAACGGTCAAACTCTTTTTTGTTTCCAGTATTTGGAGAATCTGTCAAAGTGATGATTTTTCCGTTTGTAAATTCGGACAATACTCGTTCTCTTGTTCAGTCTGCGGAACTAATTCACCACATTGTTAGGGGTCTATCACTTTTTTTAGCAAGTTCTTTGAGGGCCAATTTCATTCTCACGCCTATATGGAATACTTGAAATTGCATGTTTAAAAAAAGTTCCTACATTCTTTTTGAAAAGTATATCATGCTCTGCAAAATCGGGATGCATACAGATAGAGTCTTTTTGGATTTTTGGATATTCAATTGGTATCTGAGTTCTTCATTGAGAAATTGACTCAAATGCAGAAAACATTTTTGTAAGCCTCGGAGAATTTTTTATTTGCTCTATAAAATTTTTACGATTTTGATTTTTCAAAAATGTTTTATATCAACGAAATTTGTTCATAAAAATTATAATAATTACTTATATATTCACTTATAAGAACTTTTTCAAGAAATCATATCCATATATTTTTATAATTAAAGAAATTGCCAGCTCATTATACTCAAAAACTCTAAAAAATCCAATTGCTTTTTTACTTATTTTTTTTATACTGAGCAAAACATATTTGTACTCTCTTTATTCTCTCTCAATCCTCATTTTTATTCATGTCTTCTCCCCTTCTTCACTCTCAGGCTCTCACCATCACAGAAAATATGACCCTCCTTGATACTGGTGAATTTGAGACCGCTCACATTACAATTGATCCAAATATAAGCCTTCGATACATCTATTTAGGAAATAATCTGCCAAATCGAAAACGAACGCTTTCAGTGCATTCTGGTGCAAAATTGACGGGCTCAGCGATAATTTTTGGCAAAAAATCTGGACTACAAATCGAGTCAGAAATCCTCGGTGACAATGCATACAGTCAGCTCAATCTTCTTGGAATCGCAACTGAAAAATCTGATCTTTCCATTACTGGAAATGCAAAAGTCGAAAAACCCTATCGCAACACCAAAACTCGTGTCGATCAAAAAAATATCCTCATCGGACACAGTGCAAAAGTCCAGGGCATTCCTCGGCTTGAAATTGCAACCGATGATATCGAGTGAGGACACTCATGTCGAGTCTATCGACTTGGCGGCGATGTGATTTTTTATCTGACGAGTCGTGGACTCTCCCATGAGCACGCCGAGCAAATCCTCCTCAACAGTGAAATCCGCTCTCATCTTAATGGACTGGATAAAGAAGAACAAAAGCTGTATTGCCAAAAAGTGCACCAAGCTCTTCTCGAAAAAACATAAGTCACACAAAAAAACTTTTGCTTTTTAATAATTAATCAATATAATGAAATTAATCTAATTAACTATTATGGAAAGTTTTACACTCAATCTCTTCAATACATGACAGGTCACATTACCAAAAAAATGGCGAGACAAATTTGATACAAAAAAATTCATCGCAACTGAAACGACACAGTGACTTGTCATACGTCCGTTACTCGACGAGCAGGCAGTATACTACGAAAATTCAGAAGGATTTGGAGTATACTGTGAAAACGGTATGAATCCAGAGGAATTTATTTCAAAAATTAAACAGCTTCATAATGGATAAAATTCAGAAATTCCTCAAAAAACTTTCTGCTAAAGAGATTCAGATATTGCTCTATCTTCTCGAAAAAATCAAAGCCTGAGACACAAATGATCTTGATACCAAAAAACTGCGATGAAGAGAAAATCTCTATCGAGTCAGAAAGGGAAAAATACGCATCATTTTCAGAAAAGAAAGAGAAAAATTGATTATTATAGATGTAAACTATCGAGGTGGAGCATACAAAGATATATAATCCTCGAAGGAAAACTTTTGCTTTTTATAAAAAAATAAACACAATATTGACGTTTTACTTTTTAATTTTATTTTTATGTCCGAATTTATCGCAAATAACCAAAAATATATAGATATTCTTATAAAATTCTTATCTGATTTTGGACTCAAACTTCTCGGAGCCATTGTAGTTTTGATTATTGGGTTTAGAATTATCAAGATAATCAATCGATATGTCGAGAGACTTTTTGAAAAGACTGATTTTGATCCTATGCTCGAAAGCTTTGCCACAAGCATGATTTCTATCATACTCAAGATCCTCATTCTCATCTCTGCAGCATGAATCGTCGGAGTAGAAACAAGCTCGTTTGCAGCACTTCTTGCTGCTGCTGGTTTGGCGGTCGGTATGGCACTTTCTGGAACTCTCCAAAACTTTGCTGGCTGAGTACTCATACTCGTTCTTCGTCCCTACAAAATCTGAGATCGTATCTCTCTGGGTGGCTATGAATGAGTGGTAAAAAGTATTTATATTTTTAATACAATCTTGCTGACACCAGACAAAAAAACAGTCATTATCCCAAATGCTGATATCAGTAGTGGCTCTATGATCAATTTCTCAACGGAGCCAGTACGACGACTGGATTTGGCTATTGGGATTGATTATAGTGATGATATTGACCTTGCAAAGAAAACACTTCAAGAAATCGTCGACGCAGATGATAGAATTGTCGACAAAGAAAAAGCTACTATTGCGGTCAGTGACCTTGGTGACAATGCTGTCATCATCGCTTTTCGTGTATTTGTGCACAATGAAGACTACTGGACACTCAAATTTGACTTGCTTGAGGCGATCAAAAAAACCTTTGATGAGAAAGGTCTCAACTTCCCTTTCCCTCAAAGACAAGTTCATATCACAAAAGAAGATCCAACAATTGCTTAAAAAAACAAAAAAAATCCCCACTTTCGACCAAAAAGAGGGGATTTTTTTTGAAAGAATATGTCTCTCGTACAAACACTTGGATTAAAGCATACAAAAAGTATAGCACAATACCAAGAAAGAAGCAAAAAATGCTCGATTTTTTGCCAATTTCGACTTGCAATTTTCTTAAATCATCGCTTCAATAAATCCCATCAAGAGTGGGTGGGGTCGAGTTGGTCGAGAGAGAAACTCTGGATGAGCTTGCGTCGCTACCATAAAAGGATGATCTCGAAGTTCGACCATCTCAGTAAGCATGCCATCAGGAGAAGTGCCAGAAATCATAAATCATTTTTTATTCATCGCATCACGATATTTCATATTAAACTCGTATCGATGACGATGTCGCTCAAAAACAGTATATGTACCATCTTTTTTCTCGAAATTTTGAGAATATTTTTTGTAGAGATCAAATACTTTTGTATCCGGACTTAATACGCAAGGATACGCGCCAAGTCGCATGGTTCCGCCCTTTTTGTCGATATTTTTTTGCGTATCCATAAGATGGATAACATTCTCAGTATTTTCTGGTACAAATTCCGCGCTGTTAGCGCTCTTAATACCAAGGACATTTCGTGCAAATTCTATTGCCATAACCTGCGAACCGAGACAAATCCCAAGGTAGGGAATTTTATTTTCACGAGCATATTTGACGGCTTGGATCATTCCATCGATTCATCGATCACCAAAACCACCAGGAATACAAATTCCATCAAGTCAGCTTAGAGAACGGGTTCATTCTGCCTCTATTTTTTCTGCATCAATAAATCGGATTTTAATTCGGTGCTTATAGGCAAACCCAGCGCACTTGAGTCCTTCATTGAGCGAGTAGTATGCATCTTCGAGCGCTACATACTTTCCAACCATACCAATCGTGACAATATCATGCGAATGTTCGATATTATTGATAAGTGTATACCAGTCTTTCATGGTATTTTGAGGGTTTTTGAGTTGTAAATTTTCTAAAATATATTTACCAACATCCGCCTCAAAAAACTCTATTGGTATACGGTAGATCGTATCAAGAGTTGGATTTGATATCACTTGATGACGTTGAAGCCCACTCGTGCTGGCAATTTTTTCGAGAATATCCTCTTGAATATCATTATCGGCACGCACCACAAGAAAGTCTGGAGAAATCCCATAACTCATAAGCATACGGATAGAGTGTTGGATTGGTTTGGTTTTGAGCTCTTTCGATGCCATGAGAAACGGCAGCAATGCCACATGAACAAATCCTACATTTTCTTTTCCATACTCACTTCGCAGTTGACGAGCCGACTCAAGGAAATACTCATTTTCCATATCACCAATAGTTCCACCAATCTCAATAATAGAAATATCAGCACCACTTTCTTTGTGTCCGAGAATAATTTTTTCTTTTACAAGGTCAGTAAGGTGAGGGACAATCTGCACCGTTCCACCAAGATATTCTCATTTTCGCTCGCGGGCAATAATTTCTTCATAGAGTTTACCAGTTGTAAATGATGAGAGATGGTTGAGATGAGTGTCGAGAAATCGCTCATAGTGACCGATATCGAGATCTGTCTCAGCTCCATCATCGGTCACAAATACTTCTCCATGCTGAATTGGATTCATCGTTCCTGGATCAACATTGAGATAACCATCAAGTTTCTGAGAAAAGACACGGTAGCCAGCATCCTTGAGGATAGCACCAATACTCGCTCCAGCAATTCCTTTTCCAATACCAGAGAGGACACCACCTGTAACAAAAATAAGTTTCATACGATTGAAGAAAATAAAATAAAAAAAGGGCTCAAGAAAGAGCC
>PDWI01003135.1_pt1 | contig 23767 bp, 15 predicted proteins | sample 1430891 | NCBI WGS metagenome assembly PDWI01 (sample SAMN01162508, study PRJNA174530) | Oral metagenome, whole genome shotgun sequencing project. | biome: Marine environment; feature: Marine mammal; material: Swab sample of the gingival sulcus; isolation source: swab sample of gingival sulcus... | reverse complement strand
TTAATTCGGGCGGTGAGCCTGACATACTACCAGGCCAGAATCGCCATGGAAAAAATGGTCATTGCCAGGCAGGATAAGGAATTTAACGAGATTCTGGAAGATCATGCCCGTATCCGCTATGAGGCCGGGGTATCCCCGGAATCCGAAGTCCTGAATTTTTCCGTACGGGCACTGACAGCCGGAACCAATTTTTCAGATGCCAGAAATCAGTTCGAAACCACCTGCATGACCCTGGCCCAGCTCATGGGGAGCAGGGAACCCACATTATCTGCTGCCACGATTCCTGCCAGAAACGATGCTGTCATTTCCCTGAATCTGCCGGATCCTGAAAAGGAAATCACCTTTGCCATCGCGCATCGCCCGGATATAAAGGCCCTGGACATGGGGATTGCTGCCATGAAAAAGCAGTACCAGGCATCCAAAGCAGCAGTTTTCCCCAGACTGGCCCTGGTTTCTGGTCTGAAATACCAGTACCAGGATGAAAAATCCCGTATTGACGAAGAAGAACACCAGGCATACGTCGGCGCCACCCTGCAATGGGATCTGTACACAGGAGGACAGCGTAAGGGAGAGACTGCCCAGGCCTATGCCAGATTACAGGAACTCATACAACAGCGGAACAACCTGATATTGACCCTGGGATCGGACATAAAAACAGCGGTTGTCTCTGCCAGTACGGCCTGGAAAAACTGGGAAAAAAGAAAAGATATTGCCTCCATGGCCAATACCATCAGGGATCATGTGGAAAAGGCATACAAGGCCGGAAAAGCCTCCCTTGCACGGATGAACCAGGCCCAGGCCGATTATATCAAGGCAAAAAGTGCTGCGTCCACGGGAAAACTTGCCTATCTTGCCGCCTTGGTGGAACTTTCCGCCGCCTCCGGCAGGAATCTTCAGGGTTGGTACGCGAACAACCGGGGAGAGTCGTGCATTCTCTGTTCAAATGAGTCTCATTGAGACCTGCCGCTCCATGGCTATTGTACGTGGACGTAAGGGCTTGCTTCCACATCCTGCAGCTTGATATTAGCTCCTTTTACTAAGGGGGTGTGAATCGTTATCCGGAATCCGGTTGCGGCAGTCCCTGTCCGGACAGACATGAAGTTTTCCCTCTTTTTTGGTGGTCTTTTCCAGCATATAGGGTGATCCGCAGGCCGGACATTCCCGGTTCACGGGACGGTCCCAGACGGCGAAGGTGCAGTCCGGATAATTGGCGCATCCGAAAAACTCCTTGCCCCGCCGGGAGCGCCGGGCCACGATCTTTCCCCCGCATCCGTCTTCCGGACAGGTCACGTCCGTGGCCTGTCCCCCCTCCTCCACGCTCAGGGATTTGGTATTTTTGCAGGCCGGATACCCGGAGCAGGCCAGAAACATGCCGTAGCGCCCCCGCCTGACCACCATGGGTTCCCCGCATTTTTCGCATATCTCCCCCGTGCTTTCCATCCGCACAGGCTCAATGATCTGGATTTTCCCTTTTTCATCCCGTACATAATCCCGGCTGTATGAGCAGTCCGGATACGCGCTGCACGCGAGAAAATGACCGTTGCGGCCGACCTTGATATGGAGACTGCCGCCGCATTCCGGGCATTTCAGGTCCGTGGGAACTCCCACGCCCTTGACATTGCGCATATTTTTCCCGGCCTGCTCCAGTTCCGAGGAAAACGGACCGTAGAATTCCGTGAGCACGGCCGGCATTTCCGCTTCCGTTTCTTCGATCCTGTCGAGCCGGTCTTCCATACGGGCCGTGAAAGCCACGTTGAATACATCGGGAAAGGATGCCACCACCAGGTCGTTGACAATGAATCCCAGTTCGCTGGGACGAAAATTGCCCTTTTCCTTTTCCACGTATCCCTTTTCCTGGATGGTGGACAAAATAGCGGCATAGGTGGAGGGACGGCCGATGCCGTTTTCTTCCAGTTCCTTGACCAGCCCGGCTTCGGAAAACCGGGGCGGGGGCTGGGTAAAATGCTGTTTCGGGAGATACGCCTCCGGCTTCAGGTCCATTCCCTCGGCCAGTTCCGGCAGGTTATTCCGGCCCTCGCCTTTTTCCGCGTCCTCTTTTTCCCTGTCCTCCACAGACTGGTAGAGACTGAGCCAGCCGGCGAATTTTACGGTGGAACCAGACGCGGCGAACTCGTAGTCCCCCGCCAGCACGGTCACGGAAACGGAATCAATCAGGGCCGGAGCCATCTGGGAGGCGATAAACCGTTTCCAGATCAGGCTGTACAGGGAGAACTGATCCCTGGACAAAAAGGGCTTCATCACCTCCGGAGTCAGGAAAACATCCGCCGGACGGATGGCCTCATGGGCGTCCTGGGCTTTTTTCCGGTTTTTGAAGAACCGGGGTTTGTCCAAAGCATGGTCCGCGCCGAAGCGGGACCGGATGAGATCCGCCGCCGCATGGGCCGCCTCGGCCGCGATGCGGGTGGAATCAGTTCTCATATAGGTGATCAGGCCCACCGTCTCTCCGGACGGGGTTTCCACGCCTTCATAGAGTTCCTGCGCCACCATCATGGTTTTGCGGGCGGAAAAACGGAGCTTGCGGATGGCGTCCTGTTGCAGCTTGGATGTGGTGAAGGGCGGATACGGATTGCGTTTGACCGTTTTTTTCGCCACCTTTTTCACGGCGGCGGCCGCGTTTTCGAGATCGGAAAGCACGGCGTCGGCATCCGCCTTGCACTTCATTTTGAATTTTTTCCCGGATTTACGGACCAGCTTCGCGGAAAAAGAAGGCGGATTCTCGCCGGTAAACCGGGCCGTGATGCTCCAGTATTCCTCGGGATCAAAGGCCTGAATGGTGCGCTCCCGTTCGCAGATGATGCGCACGGCCACGGACTGCACCCGGCCGGCGGACAGGCCGTTTTTCACCTTTCTCCACAAAAGGGGAGAAATCTGGTAGCCCACCAGGCGGTCCAGGATGCGCCGGGCCTTTTGAGCCGCGTATTTGCCCTCGTTCAGGTCCAGGGGACGTTCCATGGCTTCCCGGACGCCATTCTGGGTCAGCTCGTGAAAGAGAACGCGGTGAAACCGGCGTCCGTTTTTCTTGAGTACCTCGGCCGTATGCCAGGCAATGGCCTCTCCTTCCCGGTCGGGGTCCGGGGCCAGGTATACGGTATCGGTATCCCCGGCTTCCTTTTTCAGGGAAGAGATCACCTTCTGCTTTCCGGGAATATTGCGGTATTTGGGCTTGAATCCCTTTTCCACGTCAATGCCAATCTCATTGGAGGGAAGATCCTTGATATGCCCCACCGTGGCCGCGACATTGAAATCCGGACCCAGAATTTTTTTCAGTGTTTTGACTTTGGTGGGTGATTCCACCACCACCAGCGGCTTGCTCATGGGTAGTTCCTGAAACGGTCTGAGGGTTTTAGGATGCACATTGCAGTGTAATGATCCCATCGTTCACGCCGGGATCACAGATATAAAGAAACGACAGATAAATTATATACGCGCCGCCGAGTTCAGGTATTCCGCCGCCAGACTGAACAGATTGCCGGGAGCCCGGGCCGCCAGGCTCTTGAGTTCCAATTGCAAAAGGGCGGCCGACAACGCGGAAGGCGGCATACCAAGCCGGTCTACCAGCTCGTCGATATGGACCGGATAGGGCGTCAGAATCCGGAAGACCGTTTCCTCGGCCGCTGTCAGGGGCGGCAGTTCGGCGGGCAGTTGTTCTTTTTCGGCCACCTCGCGCACCGCCTCGGACTTCATCAGCGGCCCCAGTTCGGCCAGGATATCCCGCACCGATTGCACCAGCACGGCCCCCTGACGGATCAGGCTGTGGGCGCCCGTGCTTTTCAGGGACCGGATATGGCCGGGCACGGCAAAGATCTCCCGTCCCTGTTCCAGGGCCAGGCGGGCCGTGATCAGGGAACCGGATTTCCGGGAGGCCTCCACCACCACCGTTCCCAGACTCAGGCCGGAAATGATGCGGTTTCGGGTGGGAAAATGATGGGCCTCGGGCGGGGCGTCAAGGGGAAATTCAGAAATAACCGCGCCGGAAGCGGCGATCCGCCGGTATATCTCCCGGTTTTCGGGCGGATACACCCGGTTGAGGCCGGAACCCAGAACCGCCACCGTCCGCCCCCCGGCGTCCAGGGCCCCGAGATGAGCCGCCGTGTCAATGCCCCGGGCCATGCCGGATATCACGATGATGTCCACGCCCGCCAGATCCGCGCTCAATCGCCGGGCATTGGCCAGTCCGTACCGGGTCGGGGTCCGGGAGCCCACCACAGCAACGGCGCGGGAAAGATCGGCCGCGTTCCCATGAACATAGAGCAAAGACGGCGGATCCGGGATTTCCCGCAACAGGCGGGGATAATCCGGATCCGTGAGTACAAGGACGTGAAAGGGAGAAGCGGCCAGCAGGTCCAGTTCCGCCAGTACATCCGGCCCGGGCCGGGCTGCAGCGATGCGCTCCGCCAGACCGGGCCCCACTCCCTCGACCGCGCCCAGTTCCGGGGGATCAGATGCCAGAACCGCTTCCGGGGAGGAAAACCGGTCCAAAAGCCGCCGGAACAAAAGATTGCCGACGCCGGATACGCGCCGCAGGGTCATCCAGGGAATCAGGCGTTCCAGGGGATCGGCCATGGCGGCTGTCCTTTCTCCCTTATGGCTTCCCGGTCCCTTTCCGGCTTTCTACCGGCGTTTTGCGCCAAATCCCTCAAAGGCCAGCAGAATGGGAGAGGCGACATAAATGGAGGAATAGGTTCCCACCAGAACACCCACCAGCAGGGCAAAGCTGAAATCATGGATAATGCCGCCGCCCAATACAAAAAGACAGACCACCACAATCAGGGTGGTGACCGAAGTCAGGATGGTCCGGCTCAGGGTTTCATTGATGCTCCGGTTGATGGTAAGCGCGAGGGACTTTTTACTGCGCCGGCGCAGATTCTCCCGGATGCGGTCGAACACGATGATGGTATCGTTGAGGGAATACCCGATAATGGTCAGAAGGGCCGCGATGATGGGCAGGGAGAACTCCCTGCCGAAAACGGAAAAGACCCCCACGGTAATGAGTACGTCATGGATAAGGGCGATAATGGCCCCAAGGGCGTACCGCAGCCGGACCGCGAAAAACAGGCCCAGGCTGATCAGCAGGGCGGAAATGATGAGCATGGGAATGGGCGCACCGAGGCGGCTGAACAGAAAGACCGCACCCACCAGCGCAATGGCCACGCCCGCGCTTTTGCCCCATTGCTGCTCGAACCGGCCGGAAATATAAATGGTGATGAACAGCAGGGCGTAGAACATGGCGAACAGGGCTTTTTCCCGCAGGTCTTTCCCTACCTGGGGGCCGACCATCTCCACCCGCCGGATTTCCGCCGCAAGACCGGCATCTCCGGAAAAGGCGTCCTGGATGGCGGTTTCGGCGCGGGTTTCATCCTTGCTCCCTGCTTCCACCCGGATGAGGTATTCATTGTCCGCCGCATCTCCGAAGCGCTGGACCGTGGAACCCGTGATTCCGGCGTCCTTCAGAATGGATTTGACCTGCTGCGCGGATACGGGGGAGGGAAATCGGATCTGTACAATGCTGCCGCCGGCAAAATCAATGCCGTATTTCGGACCGCCTTGCAACAGAAGAGAAAAAATGCTCACGGCGATCAGCAGGCCGGAAATTAGAAAGGCGATCTTGCGCTTGCCGATGATATCCAGGTCGATATCGGGTCTGATAAATTGCATGGAGGAAATCCTTGTCTCTTCAGATGCTCAGTTTTTTGATCCGGAATTTGACCAGAAAGGTATCGAAAACAATCCGGGTGACGAACAGGGCCGTGAACAGGCTGGACACAACCCCCAGGCTCAGGGTGACGGCAAATCCCCTGACCGGACCGGTGCCGAACTGAAAAAGCACCAGGGCCGCGATGAGCGTGGTTACATTGGCGTCCAGGATGGTGAGGGTGGCCCGATTGTATCCGGCGCTCATGGCGGCGTGGGGTGTTTTGCCCACCCGCTGTTCCTCCCGGATGCGTTCGAAGATTAAGACATTGGCATCCACGGCCATGCCAATGGTCAGAATGATGCCCGCAATGCCCGGCAGGGTCAGGGTGGCGCCAAATGCGGCCAGGCCGGCGGCAATGAGCAGGATATTGAGAACCAGGGCCAGATCCGCAACAATACCGGCGCCCGCGTAATACAGCATCATGAACAGCACCACGATGGCGCCGCCCACGGCCATGGAAATCACCCCCTGGCGGATGGAATCAGCGCCCAGGCTGGGGCCCACCGTCCGTTCCTCCAGGATTTCCACCGGGGCCGGCAAGGCGCCCGCCCGCAGCACAGTGGCCAGATCGCGGGCCTCGGTCGGGGTAAAGTTACCAGTGATCCGGGCCTCGCCGCCGCCGATCTCCTCCTGGATCTCGGGAGCGGAAGAAACCTTGCCGTCCAGCACGATGGCCAGGCGTTTCCCCACGTTTTCACCGGTGATCCGCTTGAAATCACGGGCTCCTTTTTTATCAAAACTGATGGCGACATAGGGTTTATTGTACTGGGGGTCGAAATTCACCCGCGCGTCGGAAAGGCTGGCGCCGGTCAGCGGGGTACGCTTCTTCACCACAAAGGGGATTCGGCCGGTTTCCCGCCTGGTTTCCTTGTCCACCCGGATCTGATAGAGCAGTTCGTCGCCCGGCGGCAGACTTCCTTTTTCCGCAGCTGCGGGATCCGCCGTATCGTCCACGAGTTTGAATTCCAGCATCGCGGTCTGGCCGATCATTTTTTTGGCCCGCTCCGTATCCTTGATGCCCGGCAGCTGGATGAGGATCCGCCGTTCTCCCTGGGTCCGGATATCCGGCTCGCTCAGGCCAAACTCATCAACGCGGTTCCGGATGGTTTCCAGGGCCTGGGCTGCGGCGTACCGTTTGATATCATCCACTTCATCCCCGGTCAGTTCCATCACCCAGGTATGACCGCCCTGGTCCGTGTCTTCCTCTTTTACCATCGCCAGATTGGGATATTCCGTATCCAGAATCTTGCGGGCGCCTTCCTCCTGGTCTTTCCGCACGGTCACGGTGAAGCGCCGGATGCCGTTCATTTCAAGTGTGGAAAAGCGGATACGGTCTTTTCTCAGAAAATCGCGCAATTCTTCCACGATACGCTCTGTGGTGCCTTTCACGGCTTTTTCCGTATCCACTTCCAGAACCAGGTGCATGCCGCCCTGAAGATCAAGGCCCAGATTGATGCGGGTATGGGGCCAAAGATCGGGATACCAGGTGGGGAGCACATAAACAACGGCCGCCACCGTGACGGCCAGCACAAGACAGATTTTCCAGGTCAGAGATTTCACTGCGTATTCCTTTCGGGTCCGCGCCCCGGGAGAGCTGCCGCCCGCGCCGCTTCCGGAAACGGCGGTACAACGCAGACGGAAGCGGCCGCCCGGTGATCCGGCGGAGCGCCGGGCGGAACATCAGATGCGGGCAAAGCGATTATCGAAACGCGCCCCTTGTCAGGATTTGGATTTGAGCTTCTCGGATTTGGCGGGTGTCTTCCGGGAGCCTGACATCACCTGGCTCACAAAACCGCGCCCCATTTTCACGCGCACTTTCTCGGAAATTTCCAGGCTGATGGTTTCCTCGTCCAGACCGGCAATACTGCCGATGATGCCAGAGGAGGTCATGACGCGATCCCCTTTTTTCAGGTTTTCGATCATTTCCCGGTGTTCCCTGGCTTTTCGCTTCTGGGGAAGAATGATCAGAAAATAAAAAATGGCAAATATGAGGATCGGGAGCATGAACGGGCCAAGTCCTCCGGGACCGGCGGCCGGTCCGCCGCCGGTCGTCCCCATGGCATGGGCAAGATCAAACAAGGGAATTCCCTCCTTTATGAATTGGTTCGGGAAACCGGAGACAATCTCCGGTTTCCCGTCGTCAGCCAGGAAGCATCCGTATCCGCACCCCGTGCGGAAGAGATCCGGATTCTTTTGAAAAACGGTAAAACGGCGGTGATATACTGAAAAACACCGGATTCGTCAAATGGTATTCCCGGGAGACGGGAACGGATCAGGGAGGGGAAATCCAGAGATTTTCCCCATCGTAACGGATATGACGGATATTTTCCCGGTCCAGCTGATCCAGAAGATCCACCACCTGGTTTAGATTGAAAATCACGATTTTACTCAACGGATGGATGAGATGGAGGTCTTCGCTCAGTTCTCGCTCCCGCAGATTATAAATATACACCATATTTTCCGCGAATTTCAGAATCTTGCCCACTCCGGAGCTGATGCCGGGGGCCAGGGGCTCATCCGCGTCGGCGGTCAGGAGCAGGCCCCGGGCGGCTGCGTATTCCGATAAAAACCGAAAATGGATATTCCAGATATTATCGCCGGGCCGCACCACATAGATTCCGTATATCCGCTGTTTCCGGCCGGGCATCACCCGTTCCACGAGAGAGGCCTCCAGGTCGTCGCGTTCCCGCCGGAGAGCCTGAATATTATCGGCAAGCTTTTCCTTTGCCGCCTTAGGAGAAACAGCGGCAAGACGTCTGTATTCCTCCCCGCGCCGGGTTATTTGTTCCAGGCGTGTAATGGCAGCCGTCAGTTCCTCCAGCCGGACGATCTCCCGGTCCGTATCCGCCGCCGGATCACCGGCAAAACGGGAGACGGCATTGCGCCGCCGCTCCAGCCGGATTTCCACCCGGTCCCGCATTTCCCTGAGACTCATGGCTTCCGGCGGCGCTCCGGAGGTTTTGGCCCGTTTTCCACCGGAAGAGGCGGCGTCTTTTCCGGACCCGGCGGGCGTATTTTTTTCCGTATCCCCCATTACCTGACGCCACCGGGTCAAAAAAGCGGCCATTTCCGCCCCGCGCCGCCGTTCCAGATCGTCGATCCGTTCGCCCAGCGCCTTTTGAAAATCGGCGGCAGCGGCAAGGGTCTCTTTTTCGTGAAGCTCCCGCAAGGTGTCCTTATAAGATGCAAAATCCCTGACAATGGCAGAGAGCCGTTTTTTTTCCGCATCCGCGTTTTTGCTTCCCCGGCCGTCCATGGCACGCGCACCGGGTGCGGCGGCTGACGCGGATTTCCCGGCATCATCTCTTTCCAGCTTTTTCAGGGAGGCCTCCGCCTCTTTCAGGCGGCTGAATAATTGTTCAATATCCACCCGTCCCGGTAACAGGCCGTCGGCGGATACCAGATCGGATTCGGAAATTTTCCCCTCTTTTCCCCGGATTTTATCGACGATTTCCGTCATGGGAACCGTAATATCGCCCACGGTAATCCGTTCCCCTTCCCGGGCAATCATGTCCACGCCCTTGTCCAGGCCGTATTCCCGCTTGCGCCGTTCCATCAGCTGGCGCAGATCATCCTCTTTTTCCCGGAACCGGATCTCCGGGGCCGGAGCCGGAGTTTTCCGGCCCGGCGCTTTCGGGACCGCCGGCGTTTCCGGCCCGGCGGCAAGGGGCGCCGGCGCGGCCGGCGGTGGGGCCGGATCCTCGGTCAGACGCGGCAGAATCCAGTATCCACATACCAGCAACAGCACAATAATGCCGACGGTGACGCCCAGTTTGAAAACGGTATCGCTGCGGTTTTTCCGTATTTTGCGCATAATCTTCTCCCTGGCGGCCCGCCGGACCGGAATGCGGTCATCCCGGCGCAGTCCGTTTCCCACCGCCGCTGATCTCTGTGATTCGTTTTATCAACGATCAGTATTCGATGAGCACTTCGCTGTCACGCGGCAGCATTTCCTGTTCCGCCTCAATCCGGATGATGATGTCCCGGCGGGCTTCCAGTTCCAGCAGTTCCCGGCGCTTATTGTTCTGGAGATAATCCGCCACATCCGGGGGCACGAGACAGCGGAGGGTCGTGACGTTTTCCTTGACCGTTTCCATCTGAAGACGGCGCAAAAGTCCCAGAGCCAGGATTTCCGTGGTGGGCAGCAGGCCCTTTCCCCGGCAATAGCGGCAGGTCTGGTATCCGCCGTACTGGATGGAAGGATTCAAGCGCTGGCGGGACATTTCCAGCAGCCCGAAGGCGGAAATCCGGCCCACTTTTGTCCGGGCCTTGTCCAGGCGAACCTGCTCCTTGAGCTCCTTTTCCACGGCCGCCTTATGCTTTCTGTCCTTCATATCGATAAAATCAATCACGACAAGCCCGCCGAGATCCCGGAGACGCAGCTGGCGCGCGATTTCCGCCGCCGCCTCCAGATTGGTGGCATAGGCGGTTTCCTCCACATTTTTCTTGCTGATGCCCCGCCCGGAATTCACATCAATGGCCACCAGGGCCTCGGTGGGATCAATGACAATGGAGCCGCCCCCTTTCATTTCCACCCGGTTTTCGAAAATGGAGGCGATTTTTCGCTCAAGTTCGTAGCGGGAAAACAAGGGTTTGGGGCCGGAATGCAATTTCACGGTATGGCGGTGCCGGGGGGATATGATGCCGATAAAATCCCGGACTTCCTGGCAGACTTCTTCTTCGTCCACCAGGATTTCAGTAACTTCGGGGGTGAAGTAATCGCGAATGGTGCGCAATACCAGGCTGCGTTCCTTAAACACCAGGGAAGGCGTTTCCGCGTCGATACTTTTCTGGGTAATGATTTTCCACAGACGCAGCAGATAACGCATATCCTTTTCCACCCCGGTTTTGGAACTCTCCTTTCCGGCGGTGCGGATGATCATGCCAAAGCCTTCGGGCAGCTTCAGTTTTCCGGCGATATCCTTCAGTCGCCGGCGTTCCTCTTCCTCGGTGATTTTCCGGCTGACGCCGATGGTATTGCACCCCGGCATCAGCACCACATGGCGGCCGGGCAGGGAGATAAAGGTCGTCAGCATGGCGCCTTTTCTGGCCACCGGATCCTTGGTGACCTGCACCATGAGTTCCTGACCGCGTTTAACGATTTTACTGATATTGGTATCGCCGGACAGACCGTCCTGGAAATAATCGCTGTGGATTTCACTTTTTTGCAGAAATCCATGGCGCTCGGCGCCGTAGTCCACGAATACGCAGTTCAGTGCCGGCTCCACGCGAGTGATGATTCCTTTATATATATTTCCCTGGGTGATTTCCCTGGAGGCGTTTTCGATCTTGAATTCTTCCAGTTCACCGGAAGACATCTTGGCGATCCGGCACTCTTCCGGATCCATCGCATTGATCAGTATTTTACTGCTCATTCCTGTATGCCCGTCTTCGGGTTGAAGGTGATAATCCGCAGCCAGAGAAGACTGGACAGGGATTGCGGTATTTTCCGTAATCCGGCGCTGCCGGGAGAGGAAGGCGGTCTGGATGATTCCTGGCCCCCCGGTCTATAGCAGACCCATATCCGGAAGTAAATCCGGTAATTGTCCCGCGGAGGGCACGGAGCTTTTTTCCCGGCATTTTGTCATTGACGCACAAACCGGCAGCACGTATGGTATCGGTCATTTCGCCATATTACACTGCATCCACAAATGGGTATAACGGATTTTCGTGACTGCCGCCGTTCGGCGGCTTTTTTTTTTGCCCTTCTCCATTGCCGGGCTTTCAGGATAAGGAAAAATAGAATGCCACTGAATTTTTCGCCTCTCTCTCTATCCGCGCAAGAAAGATATCTCTCTCTTATTCCACGGGAAATGCAGGCATCCGATTATCGTTTCGTCAATATCTGGGGCTGGAAAGAAGAATATGATCTGTCATGGGCCTTTGAGCAGGATCTGGTCTGGCTGCGGCAGAAACGCCCGGCTCTTCGCTACTGGGCTCCGGTCGGCCGCCCGGATGATGGGGACTGGCGGAAGCGGCTCGAATGCAATTTTCCTGAACCTGCTGTATTTACAAGGGTTCCCGAAAATATCATGATGGAATGGAAAAAACAGGCCGCCCGCCGGATACAAATCACGGAGGCCCGTCATCATTGGGACTACCGGTATTCCGCCATGGCCCTTGAGGAACTCAAAGGAAATAAATATCATAAAAAAAAGAATTTATTGCGGCAATTTACCCGGAAATACCACTATGAATTCATCCCATTGGCAAAAAATGTTCTGCAATATGCAATGGACACCCAGGAGGAGTGGTGCCAGTGGCGAAATTGCGAATCAGACGAGGTTCTTCAGGCGGAAAACCGCGCCATTTCACGCATTTTATCCGACTGGGAACGATTGAGGCATTTATGCGGCGCCCTGCTGTGGGCCGATGATGAGCTGGCGGCGTTTACCATTGGAGAGCATGTTGACGATACGCTGATCGTGCATTTCGAAAAAGGCCTGCCCCGTTTCAGGGGGGGGTACCAGGCGATAAATCAATTATTTGTGCAATATTGCCGGAAATTATATGGCGTCAACTGGATCAACCGCGAGCAGGATCTGGGGGACGCAGGCCTGCGCAAGGCCAAATTATCCTATCACCCGGATCATTATATTCCCAAATTCGATATTCTCTGGCGTCCGTAAATCCGGTAATACGCCTGGGCCCGCTCCAGGGACGCCGGATCATCCACGCCCATGGTTTCCCGCTCATCCGCCGCCAGTTCGAATCCGATCCGCAGGCCGTCCCGGCTCATGAACTCCACCAGATCCGTGATAAAAAATTCCTGGATATCGATCATTTTCCCGTCCACCTCCTTACGCACGACCTGGGGCCGGGATTCCAGGACCGGCAGGTATAAGACGAGAGAAGACCTTCGGACCGCATAAATCCCGCTGTTGCAGACCCGCAGGCCCGCCATCCGTTCCCTGGAATATTCCCGCCAGTATTTCCATTCGGTAATCCGCTCCACCTGACGGCCGTTTATTTCCAGAATGCCGTACTTCTTCCGGTCTTCCGGCTGAAATCCCAGAACCGTGACATCATTTTCTTCCAGGGACGCCGCAAGACGCTCACAGGTTTCCCGTCTGACAAACGGCACATCCCCCATTGTGATGAGAATGGCATCGCAATCCGTATCCGCCAGAAACGCTTTTGCCGCCAGGATCGCACCGCCGGTTCCGTTCAATTCTTCCTGCCGGCAAAAGGAAATATCCATTTCATTCAGTGACGCCCGCACGGCCTCTTCATCATGGTGTACGATCACAGCCTTTGGTCCGGCCGGCAGGCGGGACAGGATATGATGCAGGATCGGCATCCGGCCCTGGAACAGGGACGTTTCCGGGATCAGCGGCAGAAGAGCCTTGCTGCCGTTCCAGCCTTTCATCCGGCTGCCGCGCCCGGCGGCCATGATGATCGAAGCAAGATGATTTTCCGTGGACACAAGATCTTCCTTTCTGAAAAAACGGTTCAGGCCGATGATACCGGTCCGCCGTCTCGTATCTTCCGGGGGGATCCCGGAGTCCGGGCCTTCAGAAATACCATGAGGACGGATAAAGCGGCGGGCGTCATGCCGTCAATGCGGGATGCCTGGCCAATGGAAGCGGGCAGGACTTCCGTTAATTTGGCCTTGAGTTCATTGGAAAGCCCATGGATATCCTCATAAGCCATATCCGGGGGAATACGGATCTTTTCCATATCCCGGAACCGGGCCACTTCCCGTTTCTGGCGCTGGATATAACCTTCGTATTTGATGTTGATTTCCACCTGCCGCGTAACGGCGGATGGCAGGGGATGGGCCGGAGGCGCCAGGGGAATCACCTTTTCATAATTCAATTCCGCCCGGCTGACCAGTCGGGCCAGGGGGGTGCCCGTGTTCAGGGGAGACGATCCGCTGGCCGCAAGAAACGCATTTGTTCTGGATGAGGGACGAATTACGGTATTGCGCACGCGCCGGATTTCTTCCGAAACGGCCCGCTTCCGGTCTTCCATCTCTTTCCGGACCTCATCGGGAATCAGCCCCAGCTCATTTCCCATGGCCATCAGCCGGAAATCCGCATTGTCTTCCCGCAGCAAAAGACGATATTCGGCACGGGACGTGAACATGCGGTACGGCTCCCTTGTGCCTCGGGTGACCAGGTCGTCCACCATGACCGCCATATACGCCCGGGAACGGTCCGGCAGAAAAGGCGGCCGTCCCTGTATCTTGCGGGCCGCATTGATGCCCGCCCACATGCCCTGGGCCGCCGCCTCCTCATATCCGGAGGTGCCGTTGATCTGACCCGCCATGTACAGACCGCGGACATGCCTGGTTTCCAGCGTGGGTTTCAGTCCCACTGGATTGATATATTCATATTCAATGGCATAAGCGGGGCGCATGATCTCCGCCTCTTCCAGCCCGCGCACCGACCGGACCAGGCGCGTCTGGATTTCGAGGGGGAGGCTGTTGCCCAGGCCGGAGGCATAGATCTCATCCGTATCAATCCCTTCGGGCTCCAGGATCACATTATGGCGGGGCCGGTCCGGAAATTTCATAATCTTGTCCTCGAAAGAGGGACAATACCGGGCCGACACCCCGGTGATCGCGCCGCTGTATAACGCGGAATGGCGGATATTTTCCCTGACCAGCCGGTGCGTTTCCTCATTGGTATGCCCCATATAGCTGGGCTGCCAGGGCAGGGGGGGGGCATGGGTGCGATGAGAAAACGGGATGCGGTCCCCCGGATGCGGATCCTGCCGGTCAAAGGCGCCGAAATCAATGGAACGGCGATGAATTCGGGGCGGGGTGCCGGTTTTCATCCGCCCGAGGCGGAATCCCGCCTTTTTGAGGCTTTCAGCCAGGCCGCAGGCCGCGAATTCGCCGGCCCGCCCGGCCTGGATGGCGTGACCGCCGATATGGACCAGGCCGCCGAGAAAGGTTCCGGTGGCGATCACCACGGCCCCGGCGCCCCAGAAACCGCCGATCTGATCCCGGACACCGGCCACCCGGCCGTTTTCAATGACCAGGTCTTCCACCATGGCCTGCTTCAATTCCAGATTTTCCTGGTGTTCCACGGCCGATTTCATGGCCCTGTGATAGCGGTTTTTATCATTCTGGGTGCGGGAGGAATGCACGGCCGGTCCCTTTTTTGTATTCAGAACCTTATAGCTGATGGCGCTCAGATCCGTGATCCGTCCCATTTCCCCGCCCAGGGCGTCCAGCTCCCGGACCAGCTGCCCCTTGGCCATTCCGCCGATAGAAGGGCTGCACGGCATGGCGGCGATCTTGTCCAGATCTATGGTCAGCAGCAAAACGGAACATCCCATGCGGGCTGCGGCCAGGGCCGCCTCGCATCCGGCGTGCCCGGCGCCGATAACGATCATGTCATGCGAAGGATTCGGCAAATTCATTCCCTTTTTCCGCCCCTGGCCCGATGGCGGAAAGGCGGATCCGTCTGCGGGAGAAAAACATGAAAAAAAGGGAACAGGGCCGTTTCAGCACCGTTCCCCTTTTCCCGCGCGGAAGCGCTGTCCGGTCTTCAGAACCGGATAGCGCCCGTAACGCTCTTTTCTGCGGGTATCTTATTGACCGTCAGCGGCCTTATGGGTCTTGATTTCCACTTTTTCCGTCAGACCGGCATAGTATTCGCGCAGAATTTCCAGAACTTCCTCACGACCGAAGTGATCCGGAATCGGGGTGCCTTCGGACAGGCCTTTGCGCAGCTTGGTGCCGGAGAGCAGCACGCGGTCGTCCTTGCCGTGGGGGCATGTTCTCAGGGAGGCCATGCCGTCGCATTTGTAGCAATAAAAGGTCCAGTCAATTTTCAGCGGGGTGCAGAGCAGGCGTTTGCTGTCGTCTTCCGGCTGGGGAATGCGGTCGAAGATTTCCTGGGCTTCGAACATGCCGTAGAAATCGCCCACGCCGGCGTGATCGCGGCCGATGATCATGCGGGAGACGCCGTAGTTCTGGCGGAAGGTGGCGTGCAGCAGGCCTTCGCGGGGGCCGGCATAGCGCATGTCCAGAGGATATCCACCCTGCACGATATTCTTTTTTACGAAATAGCCTTCAACCAGGGCGTCAATGCATTTCACGCGAACCTCGGCGGGAATATCGCCGGGTTTCAGGTTGCCCACCAAAGAATGGATATACACGCCGTCGCACACATCACAGGCAATTTTGGCCAGATGCTCATGGCTGCGGTGCATGGGATTTCGGAGCTGCAGGGCCGCCACTTCCTTCCAGCCTCTTTCCTCGAAAATCTTGCGGGCTTCGGCCGGGCGCTGATACACGCCGGCGTATTTGGTCGGGTATTCGCCTTCGCTGAGCACCTTCACCGGGCCGGCCAGATTGTATTTGCCCTGGGCCATGACCATCTGCACGCCCGGATGGTCTTCCAGGGCCACTTTCATGAAATCGCCCTGGGAATCTTCGCCCTGGCCCTTGTAAACCGTTTCACTTTCCCAGCGTTTGTCGGCTTCGGTCATCTCGTATTTTTCGGTGACCTTCATGGTGGCGTAAACTTCACCTTCGTTCACCAGTGCGATTTCATCGCCTTCCTTCACATCTTCATCATCCGTATCCAGGGTCACCGGAACGGGCCAGAAGGTGCCGTCGGTCATGAGGAAATTTTCGCAGACGCCTTTCCAGTCGGCCTTGGTCATGAAACCGTCGAGGGGACTGAAACCGCCGATGCCCATCATGATGAGGTCGCCTTTGGCGCGATTGGAGATTTTCAGCTGTTTCAGACCAGCGGCTTTTGCTTTTTCGGCTTCCAGCTCAGCGCCTTCGAGCAGACAGCATACCAGTTTGCCTCCGTGAGGCGCGATAAGTTTCGACATAATTCTTCTTTCCTTTCTCCATACAGGTTTCGTCGTAACGACTGCCAAACGCCGGCAATACGACCGGAACGACCGACCGGGCAGCGAATGAAGCCGTCAAAGCCTGGCACATCTTTCTGACGGATCATTCATCTCATCCATTCATCCATTCAATTCTCATTCAGCAAAAAAATGTCGTCCAGATATAAAAAAGCAAGGAAGCCGCGCCATTAGAGCGCGGCCTTTTGAAGCGGCATATCCAATAAACGGGAATGCGGTTTTTGTCAAGGCTTTATCTTCGGCCGGACAACCTGAAACTGCGTGTCCGACATGGCGGCTCCGGCGCATTTTCCGCCTTTCCCGGCCGCCGCAGAACGGATTCTTCGTTTTCCTCTCGAAGAATATATGATATGCAGTCAGGATATACACCCGAAGATCACCCGACAGCCTCCGCTTCCGGTTTCAGCCGGCGGCCGCTGTTCCCCGCGATACCTTTTTCCCAAGGAGATTCAAAAGCCCCATGGTTTGTGCGGAATCCCATACCTTCCATACCGGACGCCCTGTCCCGGACCCTGCCGAAAAACCCGCCCATTCACAGGGCGCACAATCCCTGACCATTGGTGATCTGCTGGAAACCGCCGCCTCCCGGACCGGCGGCCGAACGGTCATCCATGTTTCCGGCGGCAGGTCAGATAGCCTGACCTACACGGATATCGCCCACCGCGTCCGGCGGCTGGCGGCGGCCCTGATCCGAAACGGCGCCGGCGCCGGTGCCAGGGTGGGCATCCTGGACCATAACAGCCGGCGGTATATGGAAGCCTTTTTCGCCGTGCCCATGGCAAATGCCGTGCTGCACCCCGTCAATACCCGCCGCAGCCGGAAAGACATGGCCTACGCCATTAATCATGCCGGGGATGACGTACTCATCGTGAACGAGGATTTTCTCCCCCGGCTCATAGAGATCCGCGAGGCCCTCTCCCCTGCCCTCCGCCTGATCCTGATTCCCCCGGATCATCCGGATCTTCCCTCCTGTCCCGCGCCGGGAAACAAAATTGATGAACTGCCCTTTGAGATCATCGGTGAATACGAGGCGCTCATCGAAAACAATCCGGAAGAGGCCGTCCCTTTTTTTCCCGGAGAGACGGATCCCGCCATTCTCCTCTATAATACGGGCAATAAAGGACGTATCCGGGGCGTGATGTACAGCCACCGCCAGGTGGTGACCCATACCTTCGGACTCATGGCGGCCCTGTGCGCCCCGGACACCGATCCCTCCATCTCGGGCATGGATGTCTTCATGCCCGGATCTCCCATGTTTCATGCCCAGGCATGGGGATTTCCCTATCTGTTCACCCTTCTCGGGGCCCGCCAGGTCTACCCCTGCCATACGCCCCCGGAAGCCCTCTCCGGCCTCATCCGGGAACACGGGGTCAGCTTCTGCAATTTTCACCCCCCGGGACTGAAACTCATGCTGGATGCCCTGCCCGAAGGAGATGAGGGATTCCGGGGACTCAAAATGCTGGTGGAAGGCCAGAAGCTGTCCCCCAGCCCGTGCCGCCGCGCCCTGGATCTGGGCATCAATCTCTGTTCCGCTTACGGGGTCACCGAAAGCGGCCCGCTGGTGGCCGTGGCCTCCCTGCTGCCCCATATGCGCCGCCTGCCTCCGGAAGAGCAGGTGGCCATCCGCTGCCGCAGCGGCCGGCCGGTCCCCCTGGTCTCCCTGGAAGTGGTGGACGCCAGGGGAAAGGCCCTGCCCCGCGACGGCCGCAGCATCGGTGAAGTCCGGGTTCGCACGCCCTGGATGGCCACCGGCTATTTCAAGGACGCGGCGGCCAGCCGGGAAAAATGGCAGGACGGATGGCTGTGCACCGGCGATATCGGTGCCATTGACGCGGATGATTACCTGCGGGTGACGGACCGTGTGGTGGACGGCGTGAAAACCGAGGGGGAACTGTTCACCACCTCTGAACTGGAGGATGTAATCGTGCGCCACGAAGCGGTCAGCGAAGCGGCGGTCACCTCGGTGCCCGACGAGCAGCTCGGAGAAACGGCCCTGGCCCTGGTGGTTCTGCTGCCCGGAAAAGAGAAAGACGTAACCGAAGACAGCCTGCGCACCTGGCTGGACGATTGCGCCCGCCGGGACATGCTCCCCCGCAGCGCCCTGCCGGAACGGATCGCCATCGTGGACGCCATCCCCACTTCGGGCGTGGGAAAAATCAACCGCCGGACCATCCACCAGCAGTTTGAGGCGTTTGATCTGGACCAGGAGATCTCTTAGCCCGAACCCGGTACCAGAGTTTCAGGGCCTGCACGGCAAGAACCGCCACGATCAGGCGGGGAATCCAGAGCCAGAAGACCCCGATGCCCAGAGGAAGAAACAGGCAGGGATCTTCAATCACGGCGTGATTGATGCCGATGGAAAAATGCAGCCGGTTCAATTCGTCCCGTTCATACACTGTCTCCCGGGCCTCTTCCACGATCACGGCCCCGCCGTAGGTGATGCCGAACAGCACCGCCGCCAGCCAGAGCATGCCGGTCCGCCGGCTGAGCCCCATGATCCACAGGAGCGGACCGCAGATTTTCAGAATCCGGTGGATCAGGCCGAATGCCTTGAGCAGCTCAATGACGATCATCACGCACATGATGATCCCGAAAATCTGGACCGAAAGCACCAGGGTCTGTTCCCCCCAATATTGCAGGGCCGTCATGAAACCGGATTCGATTCCGGCGGACAGGGGTGCGCGGACCGCGTCCGGGGGCAGGAAAGGCCGTGCGATCAGGACGGTGGCAATGGCTGCCGCCAGCCGCTGACCAGCGGCCAGCCAGGCCGGATAACCCGATTGCTGCTGGATAATGCTTTCCTGGATCAGGGCATGGGCGATCAGCAGAAACATGGCGATCAGGGTAATCTCATTCTGGCTCAGGGGCAGGACCATCATGGCGGCCACAGCCCCGTAAATCCCGGTGGTGATTCCGATAATCAGGGGCAGGGCCGCCGCCGGCCCCATTCCCAGAAATCCCGTGACCGGCCCCAGCACCCCGTCCAGGGAGACAAGCAGCCCGCTTTTTTCCAGGCACATGGTCAGAAAAGAGATGGGCACAAGGATTTTCAGGATAAAGAGATAGCCGGAAAGCCCCTTCCTTCCGCCAGCGCGAAAGGCGATCCGCCAGCGCGGCGCGGGCCGGTCGGTCGTTTTTTCCATTTTTCGGCTCCTTTTCAATTCTTTTGATTCCGGAACATTTTCCATCCATGAAACCTGACCATGCAGGCCCCGCCATTTCCATCATCATTCCCGTGCTGCGGGAAGAACACCGCATCCAGCAGGTCATTGAACGAATTTTCATTGCGCGGACTCGCGGGAAACAGGCTTCCCGGCGGTGCGGATCTCAAACGGAAACGGATTTTTCCCCATATCTGGAGATCCTGATCGTGGACGGGTGTCCGCAGAAAAGCACCATTGAAAGCCTTTCCGGCGCAGCCCTTTCCGGCTCTGGCGGCGGGCCGTTTCCCGTTCCGGTGCGTCTGCTGTCCGCGCCGCCCGGCCGGGGGATCCAGATGAATCACGGAGCCCGGTCCGCCGCCGGCGAACTTCTGCTTTTTCTTCATGCCGATACCCAGCTTCCGGAAACGGCCCTGGACGATATCCGGGAGCATTTTCGCCGGTTTCCCCTTGCCGCCGGGGCCTTTTCCCTGGGAATCAATTCTCCCCGCCCCTGCTACCGCGTCATCGAGACCGCCGCCAATATCCGGTCCCGCCTCGGCCTGCCCTACGGGGACCAGGCCATCTTTCTCAGCCGGGATCTGTTTTTCCGGGTGGGCGGCTATCCGGATATCCCCATCATGGAAGACCTGGAACTGATGCGCCGCCTCAAAAAAAACCGCGCACCCGTCCGGATTCTGCCCGAACGGGTGCGCACCTCGGCCCGCCGCTGGGAGCGGGAGGGCGTGTTCCGCGCTACATTGCGCAACTGGATGCTGGCGGGACTGTACATCGCGGGCGGTTCCCCGGAACGGTTGGCGCGGTTTTACCCGGCGGCCTGATATGTATTCTTTTACGATCCCCCGGACGGCGTGCAGAAGGACCGGAAAAAAACGGAAATCCTTACCGGAAATCCTTAATTGATGGTATTCCGAAACATGGACAGGGCGCCGGGGTGGTGCATTTCGTCTTCCATATCCCCGGTATGGCAGACCCGGCAATTGCGGTTCGCTCCCATGGGATACGGCATGCCCTGGTATTGCAGGGGCCCCAGGTTATCGCGGACAATGCCGTTTTCCGGATGACGCGCCGGATACAGGGCATGGGCGGCCCCGTGACAGGCCATGCAGGGAATACCGGCATTCCCGGTCCGGTCGCGGAAGCGGTCTCCCCTGCCGGACGTCCAGACGCCGGCGGCCTGGTCTGTTTCGGGCGGGCCGAAATCAATATGACAGGTAAGGCAGTCGGGAAGCTGCACCCAGGGCCGGCGAGCCGGCACCTGGTCCACCGGAACGGCGGAAATCCCGGCCAGGGCCGCCAGCAGGGCCGGAGCCGCCGGCTTTTCGGCTTCGGCATTGAGCAGGGACGCGGCGTGGAAGGCCATATCCCCGTGGCAATTGGCGCATGTCAATGCCTGTTCACGGTGCAGGCCCCGGAAGGCATGGGTATGGCCCGCCGGATCCCCGGGATGGCAGGCCGCGCAGGCATTCCCGGTTCCTTCGGCCATGAGGGGGGCGTGGAACCCGTGGATGGCGGCCGAGAAATTCAGGCGGGTGGTGCCGGCCTCGTGATGGCAGGACTGGCACCGGGCCGGTTCTCCGGCCAGGGCCCGGTCCAGCAGGCGGGTCCGGTTGAGGCGGTCGTGGGTATCAAGAATATGCCGGGCCGTTGCATCGGAAATTCCGGCCCGGTCATATTTTCGCCAGGGACCGCCATGGCACCGGCGGCAGTTCATTTCCGTGGATACGGGGACCGTGACCCGGGTGGCGGCTATCTGTGCGCCGTCCGGGCTCACGGCCGTCAGATCCGCCAGAGGATAAGGCTGAAAAAACCCGTCGGCGGCGTACGGCATGACCGGAACACGATCCGCTGCAAAACGGTCATTCATGCGGGCCATGACGCCCGCCGGTCCGAATCCGGAAACGCCGGTATTTTTTTTGAGGTGTGCGCCCAGCAGTGCCCTGGAATTCTCCCAGAACGCGACGGCGTCGGCCGGAGACCGGAATCCGTCCTCCAGCCGGTAGATAAGGCGGACGCCCGAGGATATCATTTCCGGCAAGGGGCCCCGGCGGATGAGGACGGCCTCGATATCCGAGCCGGGGGCCCGGAAATTGAACCAGTCGTCGGCATCGGACACGCAGTTCATGCCCTGCCCGGGCCAGGCCAGAAGCACATATTCATCGGATGCGGGATCAAAGGGCGCCAGGGCCGGGGCTTCCGCAGGAGGCGCGGTCCGGGGATCGGGCGCTGGAACCGGTTCCGGTCCGTCGGTTCGGGCCACCAGCCAGGCGGCCAGGGCGTCCCGTTCAGCGGCATTTCCGGGAAAAGGCGGCATATGAGAAGCCACGTTTCCCATGCCCTGCATCAGGGACGTGAGTCCTTCCCGCGTAAAGGGCCGGGCCGCGGGCAGGATATCCTGCATCACCCCGCCCACGGAATGACAGGAGGCGCACATGAGATGAAAGATTTCCTCACCCAGGGCCAAGCGGCTGGAATCCGTGATTTTACGGGTGGAAACCCATCGGGCTGAGTGCAGCACGCCCTGTGATGCCGCTGTGGAAAGATCGGCGGCCGCGAGGCCGTTGGCATACAGCCGGCCGGGGATGAGCCAGGGGCGACGCCCGGCTTCCCGCAGATGCTCAAAGCATCCAAACCAGGCCAGGCCCAGAACGAGCATGACGGCCGCCAGAGCCTGCTTGAATTTCGGCGGCCAGCGCAGGGCCAAAAGCCCCCCGCCCGCCAGCAGAAAGGGAACCGTCCAGAAAAAAAGCTTCAGGGGACCGCCGGTTTCCGGAGACAGGTTCAGGATATATGCCTGCCGCTCCGGGTTCAGGGCCGCCATATACCACCACCCGGTGAGCAGAATGACGGCCACGGCTCCGATGATCCATTTCACGGCGAAACGGCAGACAAAGGCATTCCTTTTTTCGGATGGCAGGCGGGTCGCGGTGATCAGGCCGAACAGGCCGGCCAGCAGGGCCGCGAAACCGGTCCGGATCCAGAGGGAAGGCCAGAAGGACGGATTGAAAAACGCGGCGGTCAGGGAGGAATCCGCCGCATCCCCCGGCGTCAGCATATAGGTGACGATGCCGTTGACCGCGAACAGGGAGAGCCAGCCGAATGCGGCATAGATCCACCCCACGGTCATATGGGCCCGGGAACGCATGCGGTCGAATCCGTAATAATACAGGAGCAGGGTGAGGATTTCCGCCAGAAAAAATGCCCATTCCGCAGCCCAGAAAAAAAGGAATTTATGGACCAGATGACGGGTGGCGGCGGGCGACAGAACGGAAATGATAAACCAGATGCCCACGCCCGAAATTGTTCCCAAGACCGTGGTCACGACGAGAAAAAACCGGGCATGGGCCCTGACATGGTCCAGGAGAGCTGCCGAGCGCCGCCGGCAGGCAGCCGCTTCAAGCCGGACCAGGTACGGACCGGCCCCTACGGCAAAAAGCGCGATAAAGACATGAAATACCGCGATCAGGGCAACCCAGAAACCGCCGCCGGAATATTCCAGATGCCAGGCCGGGAAGTCCAGAAATCGGTGGAGATCCATTTCACGCATCTCCTGAAAACGGCCGGCGTGTCATTTTGGGAAATGCCGCAAGCCTGATCCGAAAATGCGTGTTTTCCCCGGCGCGGGGATAAAATAAAATCTTACGGCATACCGGCATGGCGATGAACATGGATTCGCTCCTCTGCACGATCAGGGAATTCAGCGGAAAATTCAGTGTCCGTCTGGGGTGATGGTCCGGATGGCAGGCGATAAGCCCGATGGATCATAGGAACTGCCCGGCCCGATGTCAATCCGCAGCTGGTATTTTGCCGCCTTTTATTTCCCTGTTGACATTTTTGTGTGAGCGGGTATTTGGCATTCTGGTGTCCAACAGCCCCGGATTATGGGCAGCCGCCGCAACAGTGCAGAGCCTGATGGATATGGGTGGCGGCTTTGTTTGTGTTCAAGACTCTGCCTATGTGTCAGGATAGTTGCCACATGAATCACAACGATCTATAACAGGGCGCAGGAGGTTCATGCATGAGATATCCACAGGCACGAAAAGAGTCGGTC
>PDWI01007919.1_pt1 | contig 23772 bp, 24 predicted proteins | sample 1430891 | NCBI WGS metagenome assembly PDWI01 (sample SAMN01162508, study PRJNA174530) | Oral metagenome, whole genome shotgun sequencing project. | biome: Marine environment; feature: Marine mammal; material: Swab sample of the gingival sulcus; isolation source: swab sample of gingival sulcus... | reverse complement strand
ATACAACCGGAGAAGTGGCCGAGCTGGCTGAAGGCGCACGCCTGCTAAGCGTGTAATGGGGAAACTCATTCGAGGGTTCAAATCCCTCCTTCTCCGCCACTAAATGCAAGGGGTTACGGTGTAAACCGTAAGCCCCTTTTTTGTGTGCGAAATATAAAAGTGTACCACATTGCGTACCCCGATGAATGGAAAACCCAAAAAGGGAAGCCCCGAAGAGCTTCCCTTTTTGGGGTATTTTATGTGCGGGCTACTTCACGACCTTCAAGTGTTTTGGTTTGCGTTGCCCTTCCTTTCGGATTGTGGAAAGGGCTTCGGCTACATCTTTATCAACACGCATCCCATCAAGGTATATTCGTGTCGTTGACTCTTTTTGGTGATCGAGCAAATTGCCTATTCGTTTTTCGCTGATACCTAGGCGATCAAGCTCCCTTGCACCCCAGTGGCGAAGAGCATGTCCGGTGACCGGCTCAATCTCTGTTCCCAGACGGGTTTTAAGCCTTTCTCTTATTCGTTTAAAAAGCCGTTTAATAAAGGAGTTATTCCGCTGGTAGCGGTTGCTGATGTCGGTATGTCCACTTTCCGTGGCGTGGTTGTTGACGGGTCTGAAACCTTCTTTCTGGCTGGTCGGACTTTTGGAATTGAGACCGATGCGGCCATTGAGGGATTCAAAATGTTTGGGAGGATTATTTTCCCCGGTCTTTTCAGTCTGTCAATGTTCCCGTGCGTAGTAGGGACGCAAGCGAAGGCGCGGTTTCTTATAGGTCCGAGTGTATGAAGCGGGTGTTCGGGCCAATCGCGGCGAAGCTGCGATAATCGGGCAGGATTACGTTGACCGGGGTTCGCGCATCCATGGTTCACCGCTTGTACGGTGGCAATATCAAAGCCATGCTTGCTTTTTTCCGGAAACACTCTCTCGCTATAAACAAATGGCAACCTGAGCCCATGGTCAAGGGCGCGGAAGGGTTTAGGATTACAAAGGATTATAATTCGTTGGCGGGGGCCGGAAAGCGTCCTGCTTGTTTGATCTTCATCTGTCCGAATGGGCGGTTTCAGCTTTAGAATCCTGGCTGAGATAGACACCGGCTATGACGAGAGCGGAGGCTGCGTATTGAATCGGGTTGAGTCGTTCATTGAGGAAAATCCATCCGAGGAGGAGGGTGAAAACCGGAATAAGGTTGATGAAAGCAGAGGCTTTATTGGCTGGGATTTTGGACATCCCATAGTTGTATAAGCCGTAGCCGCCGAGGGTGACGACGACGCCGAGATAGATGACTGTGGCGGTGCCGATGAGAGGGAATTCTACTGGAAGGGTGGTGCTGGGGAGGAAAAGGAGTGGGAAGAAGAATAGCGATCCGATAAATGACTGAATCATGGTGAGAAACCACGGGCTATAGCGTGGTGAGAGTCCTTTTAGCGTGATCATGTAGCCGACGGCCCACACCATTGCCATAAATTCAAGAAAGTTGCCCAAAATCGGATTCGGGGCATTTTCCGTGGCCTTTGCGGCGGCAGAGAGGATAATCGCACCGGCCACGGCAAGGGCGAATCCGTAAACCGAACGGCGGGAAATTTGTTCTTTCAATATAAAGTGGGCAGCGATGGCGACCATTAAGGGGAGCAGGGCGCAGATCATGCCGGCCTGGGATGCATCTGTTCTTGTCAGAGCCATGGCCTCAAAGACAAAATAAAAACCGGGTTCACAGACTCCCATGAACAACAGGCGTTTCCAGTCGCCCGGACGATAATCAACGTGGCACATTTTTTTTATGACGACCAAAAAACAAAGTGAAGCAATGAACATGCGTCCAAAAATGACCACCATCGGGTCGTAATAGACGAAGGCGAGCTTGAGTACGATGAATGAACTGGCCCAGATGAGCACTGCGGACCAGAGTGCGAGAAGAGCCTTACTGTGAATTGTTGCCACATTTATTCCTTTTATTTTCGGTGGAAGAGTGCTTTATCACCCTTTGCTCCGATTGGGAATGGCAGAGAATATATTGTAAAAATTGATTTGGTCGAAGACGTTTGGTGAGTGGCTGGACACGAAAAAGCCCGCTTATGCGGGTTTTTTCGTGTTTTTCATTCATTTAGTGCGGACACACGGCCAGAACGTTGACGGGTTTATAGCCGTTTTGCGGATTGAGGGCATACCGGCAACCAAGATGGGAACCTTCGCGTTTGTGGGCGATATCTTCTTCACTTCCGAGATAAAAGGGGCAACTATTGGAGTTGCAAATGAGGATGACTTCCCAGCCTGTTTCAGGTGGTGCGAGCCAAGGCTCCATGGCCGAGCCGCAATGCGGGCAGTCATGGTCTTCAAGTTCTGTAACTATTCCGGCATATTCATGAATAACCATTGTCTCTCCTTGTTCCGGGCCGCAGGGCGCGGTCGCTTTGCGTTTGCAAGAAAGTAAATCCAGAGTCTCCCACGTCAAGGGGTGACCTGTTTTTTTTCTTTTTTAAGAGGGGGAAAGTCCCTGAGGAATTTGAATAAGGCGCGGCTGTCTTTGGGCGGTTTGCCTTTGGCCTGTTCGCGGCGTGCACCGAGCACCAATTGTCGCAGACGTTGTCCCTTGTCGGGATAGGCGTCAAAGAGTTGTTGCAGTTGATCGTCGTCACCGGCCACCAATGCGTCACGTAGTTTTTCTACCCGATGAAATTCGGCTGTCGTGGCATTGTGTCCGAGTTTGGCTGCTTCGACTATTTCCTGAACATGGGTGGTGTCAAAGGTCCGCATGAGTTTGCCGATATATTGCATGTGGCGGCGATGGGCCTCGTGTTTGGTGATTTTTTTGACCGACAACAGGGCGTTTTCCACCTCTGGCGGGAGATTGGCATCCCTGATGACATGGTCGCCCAGAGCCGCCAAATCCGCTCCTAATTGTTGGAGATCGTGCATCTCCCGCTTCAATTGCGAGCGGCTTGGCCGATTGTCTTTTTCGTCGAATTCTTCGGGTGCGTATAGATCCCGTTTTTGCTTTTTCTTCATCATTTATAGGGGGCGTTGGCCAGGTCGTTTTCCAACTGGGTAAAAATATTTTGAACAGCCAGCGTCATGGCCTGTATTAATCCTTGTGGATCAGCTTTGGACAGGGGGATGCGTTGCCTGTAGTTGTGGGAAAATACAATTTCATTTTCAGCCGTGGCTTCGTCGACAAGGAAGAATTGCATTTCAATCACAGCCGCAGGTTGGGCCGTGGAATAGTCTCCGTATAGAGAGTTGACCACACCTTCAAGAATCAGGGTGGGAATAGCCATGCTACCCGGTTCGATAATGTTGGCAAATCGACCGCTTGCTTCAAGCCATTTGCGAAGTTCCGTCGTGAGGTTGCTGCCCGGAGGCACGAAAAAAAGATTGTAGAAATCGGATTCAATACGACCGTTTTTCAGTTGGTAGACCAGTTCGCGCGTGTCGTAGAGATCGGAAACAGACAGGCGACGGACTTGAAGTACGATGTCGGATTGCGGCTCTACCGAGATGGCGGTTCTCTTTGGTGAGAGCGTGTAGAATCGCTTGTCTATGGGGTCGCCTCCAATCTTGATGCAACCCACAGTGCTGATTGCCATGATAATAACGAGCAGGAGCGTATGTAGTGTTTTCATTGCCTTTCCTGATTAGTTATTTTGGGGAGTAGATTTACTCGGTGGTTTTCCAAAGAAGACACCCGAAGGGTAGCGTTTGGCATCATCACTTAGCTCTTTAATGTTTTTCATGAGTTCGCGAGCATCTTCGAGGATTGACTGAATATTGGTTTCCTCACTTGCCACAGCAGAATTGAGGCGGTTCGCCAGTGCGTGAATTTTTATTAGGGTAGCTGTGAGCTCGTTGGAGGCGTGGGCGATGTTTTCAAGGGTTGGGGCCAGTTTGGACAAGGCGTTATCCATACGTGGATCACTGAGTGCTTTTCCGAGTGCCGTGGATACTTGTCTAAAGTTTTTCATTGCTTGCCGTGTCTCGGAAGCAGCAACGATAACGTCATCTGATGAAGCGTTGACAATCTTATTAATGCCTGCGATGGCCCCGGTTATTTCGGGGATGAGATGTTCTGTTTCGGCGACGGCGAGAAGGTCGCCCACCCTTGCCAGAACTGTTTCGGTCTCTTTAAGGATGCCGAGTATGCGATTGCCTGCTTCCTGGCCGCCTTTGGACTTTGTGAAGCTAGCTATTTTTTTGACGATGGATTTCACATCAGTGATGATGGTTGTAATGTCTTCTTTTTTTATGCTGCTGATGGTTTTGCTGATTGAGGTTATGGCTCCTTCAATATGGCTGAGTGTGCTGGGAACGGAAGGGATATATGCCTCTTTGGGCTGCCACCCAATAGGTAATGGTGGATTGGATGCGGGGTCGACATAGACAAGATTAAGAAACAGTTGGCCTGTTAATCCGAGGGTTGTTGGGCGTACGCGCAACCCACGGGCGATCCCGTCATGGATCATTTCTTTGAATTTGTTGTAGTTCATATTTTTGAACAGAGCCGGGTCAATGTCGCATCTAACGACGACGTATCGGTATTTCAGGCGGTCTGCTTCGCTGTATTTATTGGTAATGAAATCAATACTGCTCACTCTGCCTATTTTTACGCCACGCAGCTTGACGGGAGAACCTATTTCCAGGCCGTTGACCGATTCGTCGAAATAACTTTCCACACTGTATGAGGTTTCCAGATAACGGCCTGCCCCCAAAATGATGATGACGGCCAACAACAGGCATGAGCCGATGATGATGAAGCTACCAAGTTTTATGTAGTCGCGTTTTTGTGTCATGTCGGTTCCTTATTCGGCAGAAGATGTCACTGTCGGGAGGTCTGTGGTCTCTGTGTCCGTGTTCAGAAACGGCATGCGGTGAAAGAATTGCTTGACGTAAATATTGTCCGAGGTGTCACGAAGTTCTTTGGGATCGCCTTGGGCAACGATGTTTTTTGCCGTTTTGTCAAGCATGATAACCCGGTCTGCTATTTTGTATATGGATTCCAGTTCATGGGTCACGATGACAAAGGTTATGCCGAGGGTGTGGGAGAGGGTGAGGATTAACTCGTCAAGTTCGGCAGAGGATATCGGGTCCAGCCCGGCTCCGGGTTCATCGAGAAACAATATCTGCGGATCCAGAGCCATTGCGCGCGCTATGGCGGCCCGTTTTTTCATGCCGCCGGACAATGCGGCAGGCATTGTATCGTGAGCGTGTTCCAGATTGACCATGGCCAGCTTGGACTTGGCGATCATGCGTATGGCTTCACGGGGCAGGTCCGTAAATTCTTCCAGGGGAAGCATGACATTTTGCAGTAATGACATGGAGCCGAACAGGGCTCCCATTTGATACATGACGCCGAACTGCTTCATTATTTGATTGCGCTCATCGGTTTGGGCGGTCAACAAATCTTTTTCTCCGAACAATACCTGCCCGTCCACGGGATGATAGAGGCCGATCATGTTTTTGAGCAGGGTGGATTTGCCACAGCCGGAACCGCCGAGGATGACAAAGACCTCTCCTTTCATGACGTCGAAGTTGATGCCATTGAGAATAATGGTGTCATCGTAGCTACAAACGAGGTTTCGGACGCGTATGGCGGTTTGTTGCGCATGCATCATGACAGATTACCAGCCAAGACAATAAAATGCTATGGCAAACATGCCGTCAGCAAAGGCGATGAGGATAATGCCGGAAACAACGGCACTAGTAGTGGAAAGACCGACCGCACTGGCACTGTTTTTGGTTTGTATTCCCCGGAGGCAACCGATACCGGCAACAAGCAGGGCAAAGGTCAAGGCCTTGAGTATTCCCCCCCAAAAGTCCAGATAGCCAACATAGGAAAAAACACGGGAAGTGAATGTCGTGAGGGGGAAGCCTATGGAAAGCATGACAACGGCTCCGCCGATCAGGCTGGTTGCGTTGAAGAAGATGGTCATGAGTGGAACCATCAAGAACGCAGAAAGTATACGCGGAACAACGAGAAATCGCATGGGAGACAGCCCCATGGTCGTCAGGGCATCCAGTTCTTCGTTGACCTTCATGGTCCCTATTTCTGCGGCAAAGGCAGACCCGGAACGGGCTGCGAGCAGGATGGCTGTCACCAGTGGACCCATTTCCCGAAACATGACCAATCCGAGCATGTTGGGGATAAATATTTGGCCACCGAATTTTTCCAGCGTCACGGCAGACTGGAAAGACATGATCAAACCCATGACAAATCCAAGCAGGGTTAAGATGAACAGGGAGTCAACGCCGACATGGATGCAGGAAAGAACCACATCTTTCCACCTGATTTTTCCTGGATGCAGGATGGCGGCACTGAGTACAACTGCGGATTCACCGACAAAAAAAAGCAGTTCTTTTATTTGATTAATGCCCTCTGCGGCCATCTGCCCGACGGATTCCCGGAAGCTGTGTCGCTTACAGGCAACACTGTCCTGTTGAGGCTGGTCATTGTCCCTGGTCATGTCGATCAACTGCTGCTGTTTGGGTGACAGATTTCGGAGCTCGACAGTGGCATTTTTGCGCGTTGCTTCCTCCTGCATCTTGAGAAGCAAGGCCAAGCCTGCGCCATCCATATATGAAATCCGGGCGCAATCTATTATGACGGAAGAGTGATTGTCTGTACGAAGCGACGTAACAGCACTCTCCCAGATGGAGGCCGTACCAGCCGCGTCAAGATGGCCGTCAAGAGAGAGTTTTAACCTGTTCTCATAAGAGGTTGAAGCAATGTGCGCCCCAGGGTGATTCTCGGGCAATGTACGGTCAGGCAACGTGTTCTCCAGCGTAGTGAAGTCATTTTTAGTGAATCATGATTTTTGAATATATCGGAGGTCTTGAGAAATGAAAAGGAGGGGGAGGGAACTCTTTTATTTGGCCGGAATCTTTTTGTCGTTTGGCAAATGTTGACAGGGTATGTAAATGATATTATTATCTTAAATTATGGGAAATAGAAAAATTGACGAATTGGATCTCAAAATTCTGAACATACTTCAGGATGACGGGAAAGTTTCCAACGCTGAAATCGCGCGAAAGGTCGGCAAGGCTCCGTCTGCCGTTCTGGAGCGTGTTCGCAAGTTGCGGAAAAACGGTATCATTCGCGGCTATGAATGTATCGTGGACCATAAGATTTTGGGGCGCGGTCTTACTGCCTTTATCTCCATTCGTGTGGATGAAGGCGTGGGAGCGACGGACGTCGGCGAGCGTTTGTCAGAGTTTCCTGAGGTGCTTGAGGTTCACTACACGGCTGGTCGTGATTCCTATTTAGTCAAGGTACGCGTGGAGGATACCGAATCCTTGCAGGCGACACTCGCCAAATTCGGCACCATTGCCGCTGTGCGTGATACCAATTCAACCATTGTCCTGACGACAGTCAAGGAGTCCCGCATTATACCTCTTCCGACCAGCGAGAAATAGTCGCAAGCTCAAGGCAGATGACCACAGACATTTCCGCCCTTGTATTCCTCGGCAGATTGGTAGCGTGAACCGTTTTTTTTCTTGGCAATTCAGACGCCTTCATGGAGAAAAGTCCATTCAGGTGGAATGAACCGCAAAATGTCTGGCGTGGGATCCAGGGTGGGCGGTCCTGATTACCCGTTGCCGTGCAGAGAACCGCGCTTTGTGTGTGAGAGATGTGTTGCCTTGCTCAAGGATAACTGCATTTCATGCCACTGAGCACCGCCGTGGGTGGAGGCGGATATACCGGAATCCAGAAATCCATGCCGGGCGTAGTAGGTGATGAGGTCGCTTTTGCAAAGCAGGAGTATCCTGGATTTTCCCAATTGTCGTGCCTGTTCGATAAATTCTGTTAGTAGTTGGCTACCGACGCCGTGCCTTCGATATTCAGGCAGAACAGACAGGGATAAGATAACGATATTGCAGCCTTTGGGATCGTGCCCGATGAGTTGTTTAAATGCTTCATCCGTGATGTCTGTCTTGTCGGTAGAGCCGCTGTTGATCTGTCCGATGACCTCTCCCGCGTACTCTGCAACGAGAAATCCATCGGGATAGGTATGAATCCTCGTCTTCAGTGATTGAGGACTTGCGGCTTCTTCCGGAGAAAAACTGCGTTCTTCGATGGTTGTGCAGGCGGCAAGGTCATCAGGAGCAACGCGCCGAATGGTGCATTTTTTCATCTGATTAATCCAATTCAACGCCCTCAAGGGCGGTCTCCAGTTCTTCCCAAGTCTCGTAGGCATTTTCCAATTCGTTTTCCCATTGTTCCCGTTGGCTTTGATCGTTTGCCATTTCGTCACTGCTGTGCTTGAAATAATCCGAAGCAGCCATTTTGGTGTGGAGTGTGTCCAGCTTGCTCTCCAGCTCTTCAATGAGCGCAGGCATGGTCTGTAGTTGCTTGCGTTTTTGCTCCAATTCATATTTCTCTTTGTACGAGAGTTTTTTTCTGCTGTTTTTTCGTTGAGGAGTGATGGATGGTTGGGGCTGGCACGTTTTTGCCGCTGCTGGTTTTTCATCGGGACGTTGCCGAAGCCAGTCGTCATAGCCCCCGACATATTCGGCAACGCGCCCATTGCCTTCAAAAGCGATACTGGAAGTGACCACATTGTTGAGAAAGGTTCGGTCATGGCTTACCAGAAGCAGGGTGCCGGGATAATCCATGAGCAATTCTTCCAGGAGTTCAAGCGTTTCCGCATCCAGATCATTGGTCGGTTCATCCATGACCAATACGTTGGAGGGCCGGGTAAACAGCCGTGCAAGGAGCAGGCGGTTGCGTTCTCCGCCCGATAAGACGGATACTGGCACTGTTGCCCGGTCCGGTGTGAAAAGAAAATCCTTGAGATGGCTCATGACATGACGGCGATGGCCGTTAATCGTCACGAAATCGTTGCCGTCTGCAATGTTGTGGCGGGCAGATCGGGATTCGTCAAGTTGCTCCCGAAGTTGATCAAAATAACTGATTTGCAGGTTGACGCCGTGTCGGATGGAGCCGTTTTGGGGGTGTCTTTCGCCAAGAAGAATATTGAGTAGAGTGGTTTTACCGGCTCCGTTCGGGCCGATGAGGCCGACTTTGTCGCCCCGCATGATGGCTGTGGAGAAGTCGTTAATGAGAATTTTACCGTCATACCCATGGCAGATATTGTTGGCCTCCACCACCAGCTTGCCGGTCCTGTCCGCTTCCTGAATAACCATGTGGACGGAGCCGGTCCGTTCCCGTCGGGATTGACGCTCTTCCCGCATTTTTATCAGGTCGCGTACTCGTCCCATATTACGGGTACGGCGTGCTTTAATCCCGCGTCGAATCCACGCCTCCTCTTCAGCCAGCTTTTTGTCGAAATTCAGATTTTGCTTTGCTTCGGCTTTTAGTTCGGCATCCTTGCGTTTGAGGCAGGTCTCGTAATCACAATCCCAATTGTAGAGCCTGCCGCGATCCAGTTCCACAATGCGGGTGGCGATTCGTTTCAGGAATGTCCGATCATGCGTTACAAATAGCAGGGCGGCATTGTGGCGCAGGAGGAAATCTTCGAGCCAGTTGATCGATTCGATATCAAGGTGGTTGGTCGGTTCGTCGAGAATGAGCAGATCAGGATCCGACACAAGGGCGCGGGCGAGCAGTGCGCGTCGTTTGGTCCCGCCTGAAAGTGCGTCAAATTCGTTGTCTCCGTTCAGTTTCAGATGGGAGAGAACTGTTTCGATTGTCTGATGGTGCGGCCAGCCTCCGGCTTCCTCCAGAGCCTGTTGGGCGTCTTCCAGCTGAACGACGAGAGCTTCATGGTCTTTTGTGGCTGAGGCAAGTGCCCGCGATGCATTGTGGTAGGCGGACAGATGGTTGCCGATATCACCCAATCCCTGTGCGGCCACATCGTAAATACGACCACCAAGTTCTTGAGGAACCTCCTGGGGTAACAGAGCAACGCGTGCCCCTCTGGCATAGGCGATGTCGCCGCTGTCCGGGATGGTCGTTCCCTCAATGATGCGTAACAGAGTGGATTTTCCTTCACCGTTACGACCAAGTAGGCACACACGTTCTCCTGGCTAGGGAAACTACGGCCATGGTGTTCCTCAAATAAAAGAGGGCTGTTCGCCACAGTCCTCATGACGTCTTGTGGTGTTATTTGCAGGCGTCTTGAAATGCCTTATGTCGCTCGTCGTATGGCGGGAATCCGAAAAAGGCGGAACCGGAAACAAGGACATCCACACCGGCATCCGTCAGTTCTTTGGCATTTTCCGTCGTGACACCGCCATCGATCTGGATGAGGGTATCTGCCCCGGTTTCCATGACCATTTGTTTGAGTTCGCGGACCTTGTCCAGGCAAAACGGGATGAATTTTTGTCCACCAAAGCCGGGATTCACGGACATGATCAGCACCATGTATAATTGTGGAATGAGATATCGGATACTTTCCAGCGGCGTGTGGGGGTTCAGGGCCACAGCCGGTTTTGCCCCTGTGGCCGCGATTTGTGAACAGACCCGCTCCAGATGGTTGCAGGCCTCTGCGTGAACACAGATGAGGTCCGCTCCGGCATTGGCAAAGTCTTCAATGTAGCGGCCTGGATCATTGATCATCAAATGACAGTCGAAAAAAAGATGGGATTTTTTTCGCATGGCTTTGATGATAGGGGGGCCAAAGGTGATGTTGGGGACGAAGGAGCCGTCCATGATATCAAGGTGGACCCACTTGAGTCCGGCTACTTCCAACGCTTTCAGTTCATTTTCCATGTTGGTGAAATCCGAGGAAAGCATGGATGGGGAAAGTATCATATTGTCTTCTCCGCGTATGTGAATTGTCTGTTGCAAGCAGATGTATCCGAGACCGGCGTGGGGTGCAAGTTCGTCGGAGTGTGGCAATATGGCCGTTGTCTCCTTTACCCTGTTTTGCCCGAAAGTTACGTATTCCGCCACTGCCCCGCTCTGTTTAAAGAGTCGGGAGCGGACGGACTGCCTAAGGATGCCAGTCTCGAAATCCATGCATGCGGTGCAGCGGTAATGATGCCGGAAGCGGTTCCAATGAGCAGTGCCTTGATGAATGTGTCCATGTGTCCCGGATGCTCTCTTTTTGTCTATTTGTCCATTTTGAAATCAACTTTTATTTTGAACATCTTCTCTGCCGGAAGATTGAGAATCGGTATCCCGGTGACTTCCGTAATGGAAGCAAGAATTGATTCTATGGCGGCCATGTCCGGGGCTATGAGGGCGAACCAGATATTAAATTTATTTTCACGAAGGTAATTGTGTGTGACACCGTCATGCCTGTTTATTTCGGCGACGAATTCATCCATCTTTTCGTCAGGACAGGAGGCTGCGCACAGTGTGGATTGCCATCCCAAAGCCTTTGACGTGAAATTGGCTCCCATGCGGCGAATAACACCGGTTTTTTTCAAATCACGAACACGGGTGAGAACTTCGGATTCAGACAGACCGACTTGCTTGCCAATCGCTTCATACGGGTGGGAAACGAGCGGGAAATGGGATTGAATGATGTCAAGGATCTGCCTGTCGTAATTGTCCATACTACTTCTCTATTATTTGGTGGGCTTTTTTTTCGGCGTATAGGAACAAAGCGGTTCCTCTTCAAGATAGTGCCCCTTCATGGTCTGGGCGCGTGCGCGGCAACCGCCGCAGACCCGTTCGTATTCACAGTATCCACATTTCCCGTCATAGACATCCGGGTTGCGAAGGTTTTGAAATTGTTGAGATTTTTTCCAGATTTCAGGGAAGGGGGTTTGGCGAACCTGTCCGCAATCAAGTTCAAGATAACCGCAAGGCTGCACTTGTCCGCAGTGAGAAATAAAGCAAAACCCCACACCGCCGAGACAGCCTCGGCTGACCGCGTCCAGGCCAAAGTTTTGGAAGTTGACCGGCGTGCCTTCCTCCTTGGCGCGTTGGCGAAGAATACGGTGATAATGCGGGGCACAGGTCGCCTTGAGTTGCATGTTCGTGGTCTTTTGGAAGTCGTAAAACCAGTTGAGGACGTCTTCGTATTCCTGCGCCGTTATGACCTCGGTTCCGAGTTCCACGGCCCGTCCGGTCGGGACGAGCAGGAAAATATGCCATGCTGAGGCTCCTAACCTTTCACACAAATTGAAAATATTTTTGAACAGATGGAGGTTGTTCTTAGTGACCGTGGTGTTGATCTGAAATTCGATTCCGGCATCTTTCAAGTGCTGTATGCCGCGCATGGAAGCATCAAAAGCACCAAGTTCCCCACGAAATTCATCGTGTTGAACGGCTTCCGGCGCGTCTATGGAGATGGAACAACGTTCAACGCCCGCTTCTTTCATCTTTTTGACGGTTTCGGTATTGATCAATGTGCCGTTGGGCGCCATGACGCAACGCAACCCTTTGCTCTTGGCGTAAGTGATGAGTTCGTAGACATCGTGGCGCATCATAGGTTCACCACCGGTAAAGATGATGATGGGGTTGCCTACTTCGGGAAATGTATCGATGAGAGCCTTGGCTTCCTCTGTGGATAACTCTCCTTCATAAGGGTCTGGATGCGCTTCGGCTCGACAGTGCTTGCAGGCAAGGTTGCAGGAGCGGGTCACCTCCCATGCGACAAGGCGGCAAATGGGCGTTGTTCCGTCTTCAAGAAACCGTTTGGGCGCGGTCTCGGCTCCGGGGTGCGCTTTTCCATGGGGGTGACCGCCGCCGGGGTGTTTGGCAGGTTTGCTCTCGCTGACCGCGCCGGGATGGCCTTTGGGGGGGCAACCTCCGGTCACGGCTGTGGGGGTGATCACGCCGTTCTGCTCGCCTGGATGACCTTTGGGGGGGCAACCTCCGGGGTGTCCTCCACCGGGATGTCCATCGTGGTTACTCATAATTATTTTTTAGTACCTTCAGAACATCTTCGGTAAAATAGGTAAGAATCAAATCAGCCCCGGCCCGTTTGAAGGCGACCAAAGATTCCATGACCACGCCTGTTTCGTCTATCCATTCATTTTGGGCTGCGGCCTTGATCATCGAATACTCTCCGCTGACCTGATACGCAGCTACCGGGGTGTCGAAGTTTTCGCGCACCTGACGGATAACGTCGAGGTAAGGCATACCGGGCTTGACCATCAAAATGTCCGCACCTTCCTCAAGGTCAGCTACGGCTTCGCGCATGGCTTCCCGCGCATTGGGCGGGTCCATTTGATACGTCTTTCGATCTCCGAACTGCGGTGTGGATTCGGCTGCTTCACGAAACGGTCCATAGAAGGCCGAAGCGTATTTGATGGCATAGGACATGATGGGCGTATTCACGAATCCGGCATCATCGAGGGCCGCTCGAATAGCGGCTATGCGTCCGTCCATCATATCTGACGGGGCAATGATGTCTGCTCCGGCACGGGCCTGAGCCGTAGCGGCTTTTGCCAGAAGGTTCAACGTCGGGTCGTTTTGGACAGAGTCCTTTTTGACAATGCCGCAATGTCCGTGAGAAGTGTATTCGCACATACAAGTATCAGCGCAGACTACTAATTCGGGCCAGCGATCCTTGAGAAGACGGATTGCCTGCTGGACAATACCGTTGTCATTGTAGGCCTGCGATCCCATTTCGTCTTTGTGCGCCGGAATACCGAAAAGAATGCAGGATTTGAGTCCGTTTTTTATCGCATTTCCAACTTTTCTTTCCAGTTGTTTCAGGGAAAGTTGATACTGGCCGGGCATGGAACCGATTTCTTTCATGAAATCATCGTCATCGGTTTCCACGACAAAATAGGGCATGATGAGATCATTGGCCGTTACGGCATTTTCACGGACCAACTCTCGCAGTGCCACGCTATTGCGAAGCCTGCGACCACGATAAAAATCGAAAGGAATCATCCTCACTCCAGGGTAACGTTAATTTCTGCCCAAGCCTCTACCAGATTTCATGGCGTTCGCCAATCGGTGCAAAGGCTTCTCAAAGGGATAGGAACTATAGGATATACGTACGCTTGAACCGGAAGACCACCCTTGGGGGTGGCATAAGGAGCGAACAGCCCCTCCCTGCGTTGCCACCGCCTTCATCCGTAAGGCGCAATGCTTAACGGATGAAGCACAAAGGAGCAAAGCCCTTTTGAATACACCTACAGCGTAGCCCCCGCTTCATCGAAGGTGGTTGCAGAATCTAGTTTTGTATTGTTGCGATGTCGTTTTGCACAGCTTGATAACAATTGGTCATATTTTCTTTTGAGCGAATTTGAGCATTTTTACTGCTTCGCCAAAATTGGGATTGATATTCAAGGCGTTCTGTGCGTATTTGGCCATTTTATCCCATTTTTTCCAATCAAAATACAGACGTCCGACGTTATAGTGAAGATACTCGTCTTCATTCGACAAAGTAAGCGCTTTGAGGTAATATTTTTCAGCGGTATCAAAGTCTTTCATTTTGCGCAAAACCATCCCGATGCGGTTATACAGATGGATAGCTTCGGGGTCATCCTGTAACGCTCCATCAAGCATTTTGAATGATTCTGTATATTTCCCTGCGTTGAGATACCGGTCGGCAATGTCAGCCTTGAGGTCAGCGTCACCGTCAAAATCGCTGACGAGGTCATTGAAGGTTTTGTTGGCTTCATCCCATTGTTGGGCATCCAGTTGTTTCTGACCTTTTGCCAGTTCGGTATTCTTTCGGACAATAAGGGCTTGGGCTTCATTTTTGACCGAGTCGTTCAATGCGTTTTGAAGCTCCTCAAGCAATGCACGCATGGCATCAAGGAGTGCGCGTTCTTCACCCGGTGTGTAATTGATGACAAGAGGATAGACTTCCCGAATCTTTTTGTCATTGCTAAGGCTGTAGGTGACCTTTGACAGAATGTCTTCAAATTCATTGCGTTCACCCCGCATTACCGGATTTTTAAGGAATAATATCAAGCCGTCATGGATATTCTGGACAGCAGACATATATTTGCCTTTTTTGAGCATGGTGGGAACTGAATTGAGTTTTTTTCGGGCTGTGATGAGTTCTGTTGACATAGATGCCTACTTGTTATGCGTTATGCTTTACGTTGCTATTTGCCGGTAGTTTCCCGAACCATTTTACGGAAGCGGCCAAAAAAGTAGCGGCTGTCATGGGGGCCGGGACCCGCTTCGGGATGGTGTTGGATAGCCATGATTGGTTTTTCCTTATGGCGAAATCCTTCCAGCGTCTTATCGTTCAAATTAATATGCGTGGCTTCAAGGAAATTCAACCCTTTCATGTCAACACAGAAGCCGTGGTTTTGTGATGAAATTTCGATCTTCTCCGTTTCGAGGTCCATGACCGGATGATTGCAACCGTGATGGCCGAATTTCAATTTAAAGGTTTTTCCTCCCATGGCAAGTCCGAGAATCTGGTGTCCGAGACAGATGCCAGCCATAGGAAAATCCATGGACAAACTTCTGGCCGCATCAACGGCAGTCGTGACGGCAGCCGGATCGCCGGGGCCATTGGATAGAAATACGGCATCCGGTTCAATCTCTCGTACCTGATCCGCTGTGACATGGGAAGGGAGAACAAGCATATCAAATCCCTCAGCCTCCATGAGGCGAAGGATATTCCACTTGATACCGAAATCAAAAACAGCCAGTTTGGGACCATTGCTTTTCCATTCAAAATGGGCGAGATCGTCTATAAATTCCCGATGCTTTCCGTTCCAGATATAGGGTTTTTTACAGGAAACCCGGTCCGCGAGATTCAGCCCTTCCATCTTTTCGATGGATTTGGCTTTTTCAACTAATTTAGCGGGACTGACGTTGCCTGTTGCCATGTATCCCCGTTGGGCTCCATGGATGCGTAAATGACGTGTTAAAGCACGGGTGTCAATTCCTTCGATTCCCATGACACCAGCTTCGGCAAGGTATTCGGGTAATGGGATAGTGGATCGCCAATTACTTGGTTTTTTACAACACTCTTTGACGATCAACCCGCCGGCCTGAATCTTGTGGGATTCGACATCGTTTGGGTTGACTCCGTAATTGCCGATGAGCGGATAGGTCATGGTGACCATTTGTCCGGTGTAGGATGGGTCTGTGAGAATTTCCTGATATCCGGTCATGCCGGTGTTGAAAATAACCTCACCGCCAGCTTCACCTTTTCCTGTGAAACTTCTCCCTTTGAAAATTGTCCCGTCTTCAAGGGCTAACGTGGCTTTCATTCATCTCTCTCCAAAACGAGTTTGGCCTTTTCGAGGTCTTCAGGGCTGTCCACGCCATGACAGGTATGCCTCGTTTCGGTCACATAAATATCGATACCGTCTTCCAGCAACCGGAGTTGCTCCAGCTTTTCCCGTTTTTCCAGGGGACTTGGATCAAGCTCTCCAAAGCGTATCAGTGCTGGCAGTCGAAAGGCATATAAACCTATATGAAGCAGAAAGCCATGTTTCTTCTCCGCGCGGTCAAAGGGAACCAGTGAGCGGGAGAAGTATAGAGCCCGACCATTTTTTGCCCTGACGACTTTGACCCGGTCCGGTGATTGTGCCGCATCATGATCAATGGCTGTCGCCAGAGTCGCGACGTGAATATTGTCGCTTGTAAAGGGGGTAAGCAAATCCGTGAGCATTTTGGGTTCCAGACACGGCTCATCTCCCTGGATGTTGACCACTATGGCGTTGGAGTCGATCTGTAGCTTGCGTGCGGCCTCAAGTACCCGATCTGTTCCGCTTTGATGGTTGGTGGCCGTCATGACAACCGGTACATCGTGAGATTTGGCTACCTCAAAAATGCGTTTGTCGTCGGTGGCCAGCGTGACGCTGGTCATCTGCGGACATCGGCACGCCCGTTCGTGAACGTGCCAAAACATCGGCATACCCTTGATTTCTGCCAGGGGCTTGCCGGGGAAACGCGAGGATTCGTACCTTGCGGGAATGATTCCATGACACTCGGGAATTTTACTCATCATTGTATGCGCTGTAGTTTATTAATCCATATTGAGAAATTCAGCAACCTGTTTAGCGACGGCTTTGGCACCACCTTTGCGATGACGGATGTAGGCTTGGGCGACTTTCACCACTTCCGTGCGACGTTTGGGGTTGTCCAAAATGTCTATTATCAAATTAAGGACATGTTCCGCATTGTCTCCCTGATAGGCGATTTTTTTAGTGAATATATCTTGTCCTACCCAGGCGAAGTTTGTCCAGTGCGGTCCGATGACGGGCGTGACCCCACAGGTGAGAGGTTCAAGGAAATTCTGTCCGCCCAGCGGAACCAGTGAGCCGCCAATGAAGGCTGCTTTGGCAAGGCCATAAGCAGGCACCAATTCTCCGAATGTATCCCATATTATCACAGTACCGGGGGAGGCCTGCCCGTTCATTTCAGAGCGAAGAGACCATGTTGAGCCAGTGGTGTCCAAAGCTGTTTTCCATAACGAAACATGATGCATATGACGGGGAAATATACCAATGATGGATGTGGGCCGGTGGCGAATCAGGGCAGCAGCAATTTTTTTGACCTGTGTGCTTTCTTCTTTTCGGACAGAACCCATGACAATGAAATTTCCTTTGTCAGGTATCAGCTCTTTGAGGGGGTTGCCCTTGCGGGCCAGGGGGCCAGCAGTCGCCATGCGGTCGAATTTTATATTGGGCATGAGCTGGATGCGTTCATGTCCGAACAGCGTTCCGAATCGGCATCCATCGGCTTCGGATACGGCCATGATCCGTTCAGGGCCAATTGACCGGAATAATTCGGGCCACGTCATGTAGCCGCCGAGGCTTTTGGTGGTCATTCGTCCGTTGGCAAGCAGGGTGCGGACGCCGAATTCCTTGCATGCCTTGAGAAAGCCCGGCCATATTTCTGTTTCCAGAATCAATGCGGCAGTGGGTCTGACGTGGCTGACTATGCGGCGCATGATGCCGGGGGCGTCAAAGGGGAAGTACCATGGTTGAATGGCAATGCCGGAACGACTTTCATTGATGTCGTCTGCGGCACGGCACAGTGTTTCATAGCCTTGCCTTGTATTGGTGGTAACGAGAACACGCAGGGGTTGATCAAAGTCTAATTTGAGGTGTTTGAGGATTTCCCATGTCAGATAGGATTCGCCTCCGCTGGCAGCCTGTATCCATAAATGTGCCGGTGCCGGTAGTCCTTCGGAAAGGTTTTTTTGATCCCACCCCTCCTGCAATCTGTGATTGAATTTCAGGAGCGGAAGGGCCGCTTTCCACGTTCCGCCATATAGTGCCAGTGCGGCATTGATTGTGGTTTTGCCCATGATGTTACTGACGCTCCCTGAGGCCCACTTCCATGAGCTTGGCGATGAGTTCCGGGAAGGAAAGTCCTATGGCGTTTGCCGCACGCGGCAAAAGACTGGTCGGGGTCATGCCCGGAAGCGTGTTGACTTCCAGCAAATAGGTCTGTCCGTCCCTGGTCATAATGAAATCGCCACGACTGTATCCGGTCAGGCCAAGGGCTTCGTGGGCGACGATCATCTGTGCCTGAATTGTGGCGGTAACGGTTTCTTCCACCGGGGCAGGGCAAACTTCCTTGGCGCCGTCGGCAGCATATTTGTTGGCATAGTCGAAAAAGTCCGCGTCCTCTTTGGGGGTAATCAGGACCAGGGGGAGAGGGACGCCGTCAAGAATACCGCAGGTCAACTCCACACCGGGAATGAACGCTTCAACCAGAGCTGATTGATTCATGGAAAAAACATTGTCCAGGGCAGCGGGCAAGTCTTCGATTTTTCGCACCAGAGACATTCCGAGGCTGGAGCCTCCCTTGTTTGGCTTGACGAATACCGGAAGCTCCAATTCCAACGGTACTTCCCGTCCTTGAACCGGTGTCACGAGTTGCCAGTCAGGTGTCTTGATCTTTTTATCTTCAAAAATTTCTTTGGAAGCAGCCTTGTTCAGTGCCAGATAAGATGATTCCGGGCCGGAGCCTTGATACGGACATCCCGCCTTGTCGAGAATGGCCTGAATCAGGCCGTCTTCCCCTGGAGTGCCGTGCAGGTTGATGAAGGCAAAGTCAGCTTTTTGGGCGAGGGGGAGCAGATTCTTGAAATCTTCGGCAGGATCGAAAAAAGAAACGTCATGGCCCAATTCGTCAAGGGCTTCATGAATCTTTTGCGCCCCGGACAGGGAAACGGCTCTTTCGTCAGACCAGCCGCCCGCTATTAAAATCACATTCATTCAGGTTTACCCCTATGGTTTCACCCATCAATTTTTCCAGTTCAAGGGCTTGTGTTTTTGTTATTTCGATACGTGAGCGGATATGTTCATTCGTGCCATATCGTGTGGCGAGGTCTTTGAATCGGGACTTAATACTGACAACGGTGTCGTGGCGGATTCGTTTGTCAGCATAAATGACCGCTAATGGCGTAAAATAGTTTTGTATGTTCATTTCAAACGGCCAGTATACGTGATGGGTCACACCGCTGGCAATGGCGGGATTGCCGATGGCTTCGGCCACCCAGCCGCCTCCGAGCTGGCTATGACTGCCTCCGTGCTTGATGCAGTAGGATTTGGCAATGTCATGCAATAATGCCGATGAACGTACCGTTTGGACATGCACATTCATGCCGACCTGTTTGGCCTTCTCTGCAAGAAAAGTAGCGATACGGGCCACTTCGTGGCTGTGGGCGGCAATGTTGTCAAACATTTCATAGCGAGTCCAGAGGTCGGCGCATTGTTCATCAGAAGGCACAAACCAGCCTGGGGCGCTACGAACTGGCGGCGGTGCCATCAAGAGGGACTTGAATTCCTTTTCACGGATTTCAGAGTTTTTTTCAGTGCTCATTGGTCGTGCCGAATGTGATGAATCCTGTTGGTTGCATGATTGTGTCCCGACAACGCAAAAATATACCATCAACTGCCCAAAAAATAAAGGGAGTCACGCAACGCCACGGGTAAGGACGTAATTCATGTTGCGCGAGAAGTAGAAAGGCAAGACCGTGGATATGCGGGGCGAACCTTTGGGGGACGAGATCATCTTATGTCTACCGTTGGTCGCGATGAAAAGGATAAAAGGACGCTTGAGTCCGAAGAGCCTGATTGTGACCCAATATAATAGGCCTGGTCGTGTCGTTTTATGGTCCGTGGAGTACGGCCACCATTGCGACTGTTTGTAGGTGAAGATATTTGGGGTATTGAAATTGCATTGGGTTCCGTATAGTCCTAATCAGTGTCAATTTATATGGACATGATCGAGATGACATTATGTTGAAATTTATGGCTCAGCTAGACTACTTGCGGAATGTGCAGCACAATTTTGAGTTCGGAGATCGTCTAGATATTGTTGGAGTTTTTTCCAAAATTTTATTGATAGTTGTCCCCGTGGTCGTTGCTATCGCTCTTTGGCGTTATCGGCATATTCTTGCCTTTTTCTTTTTTCGTTTTTTTGCCCGACTACTTTCTCCGCGCAGTCGCATGGTTGTGGAAGAGTATTTGGTCGCCAAAGGCATATTACTTAATATTTGCTTGTATTCCGACAAGAAAGTTGGGAAAAAGATAGCACATGCCAGAGTTGCCGAGGTGGTTGGCGGTAAAATGAAATTACAATTGGTCCATGTTGAGCCCACTGCCTTGAATCTCAAAAATAAACAGGTAATCTGCTTTATTAAACCATTTACGTATTTTGGGAAAAAAATCAATTCATTCGTGACGTTTGTCAGTCACGTTGTCAAACGGGGGGCTGTGATCAAGGAGCTCTCTCTGTCTACCCCGATTGGCTATCGATTTGTCATTCGGCGCAAACACAGGCGGCAGCATGTCGCACGTGAAGGGACCGTTCGGGTTAAAGCATGGGATGGACGTAAACGCAATAAATTTTGGCTGGTCAAGCCGGATTTGCAAACCGTGAACAACCCTGCCCGGTATGGGAATAAGACACGCCTGTCCGTTGAAAACATCTCTGCCGGAGGAATGCGAGTACTAGTGCTGAACCCCAGAGGCAACTTGCCGCCGCTAAACGAGGGAAATCAGTTGGTCCTACGGGTAAGTCTATGGAATACAAATACAAAAAAATTTTCTTACTTTAATGTTATGGGTACCATCCGAAGCCGTTTTAAAGGAAAAGGGCGGTCCATAGGGTTGGGAATTCAGTTTACAGCCGAAGGCAATAAGGTCAGTGGTCAGTACCATTGGAAGATCTTGCACGGAGAAGTGAAAAGTCTTGTACAGTTTTTGGAAAAAAACACTGAATAAGGATTATACCTCTAATTTTTTGTTTCTACAGTTCGAGCAAATACCATAAAGATACATTTTATGCCGAAGCAGGAGAAAGTCCTTTTCTTTGGCGATCTGTTCCTGTCTCTTTTCGATAGTCGTGTCCTCTATTTCGATATTCTTTCCACAGCGTTCACAGATGAGGTGGTCGTGGTGAACTTCGCCATAGAGCATTTCGTATCTTGTCACACCATCGGCAAAATCGAGCGGTTCGATCAGACCGGCTTCGTGCAGGATCTTCAATGTACGATAGACCGTGGCCTGCCCGATTGATTTGTCGTGCTTTTTGACCTGAATATACAATTCCTCTGCTGAGAGGTGCGCCTTTTGTTTGATAAAGGTACTAAGAATAAGACGCCGTTGAGGCGTCATCTTGAGATTTTTTTTAGCCAAATAGTCTGTAAAAACTTCTTGAGGACGTTTCATGATTTTTTCTCTTAGGTGGTTCATTCCAGCAAAATATTATTTGTACCACTATATCTAAGGCATCAATAACTGTATAAAGACGATATCAATTCTCATTTTCAATATAGTGTGCGGTTATTGACGATTCCTGTCAGATGATTTGCCCTGATATTGTGCGATTCACCGAGAAGAAGTGTCGGTTAATGACAGGGGGGAGCATGAAAAAATGCGGCAATGTGAATGGGGTCACAAAGTTGTACTATTGATAAAAATGGTATGTTATATGGGAGTCGGTCGAAAAGTAGCCCCGCTTTCCGGTAAGGAAAGCGGGGTTTCTTGCGTGGCGTTATCTCCGGGCTGCTAGATGACGGTGTTAATGAGTGAGCCCATGGCGTATGCGCCAAGGACGTTGGTTTGGAAGTCGTAACTTTGGGCCATGCCGGCTGAGTCGCCGGAAGACCCGGTATTCATGTTGTCCAATGTTTTGGAAACGAGTGAGGCCTCGGCAGATGTTTTGTCTACCGGGGCGAAGCTCGAACTACTACCGGAATTGTTCATGATATCCAGAGTCTCGGAAACCACAGCTGCACCAAACGTTTGCTGGTCGAATGGTGATGAGCCTCCAAGACCACCGATTGCCATGGTCATAGTCTATCCTCCCTACCGTCAAGCCGGAAATAACGCCTTGCCATCCTTCAATGGATGGAAATTTATGTCCACGGGACAGGAAAGGAACATTTTCAAAGCATATACTCCGCCCATATTGGTTCTATCGGCAGAACTATCCATATCTTTAGGGGGAAAATAGTAAAATGTATCCTTGGGACAAAATAATCTGTGATCGGGAGGGATTGCGTATATTATTCAATCTGGACAGCATGTATTGTTTGTGCAACCATGCCGCATGAATGAAATGACTATCCTTCTTGCTTCTTTCGTCGGTGCGGTTCTCGTTATTGGTTTTATTTATTGGAAATTCAGGAAAGATTGTGTTCCGTGATATTTCCTGTATGCAGGGCTCGGTTCGGGCCTTCTTATCTATTCCCTACTCCATTGGTTGGATTAGTGCACGGGGTGCCGGCTTGGCGTTGCCGGACCTGTTTTAATCCTCAACGTAGCGCTGCTACGCCTGCGGTTAAAACAGGGCCGGCGCCTTGCAGCTGCACCACTCTCGCAAGCCTCACATTGTCGGGGAGAGGAGGACGCATGGGATTTTACGTGGTCGGGGATAGGAGGGTACGGGGGCGAGAAGGACGCATAGGATTTTGCGGTGTCGGGGCGAAGAGGGGGAGCATGGCGTGTTACGTGGTCGGATAGAAGAGGGACGCATGGGATTTTGCGTGGTCGGGGAGAAGAGTTAGCCTGCCTGATGGTGTCGGGGAAAGGACGCATAGAGCCTTCGGAGTCGGAGTGCAGGAAGCCTTATAGTCTTGTGTGTTTTTGCCGAAGTGAGTGTCCCAAAAAGATCAACCTTTTCAAGTTGGTGCACCTTCGAGCGAAGCGAGCGCCAAAAAGTTCTGGAGGGTGTCGGGAACCTCTTTCAAGAGGTTCCTGACCCGTCGGAGACGCCCCACCGGCGAGGTGTCCCCGAAGGGGGATGAGCGTTTTGGGCGAAGCGGTTGATGAAAAGGTCAATTTGATTCTTTGGTTTTGACGGTGTCCCATAGTGTGTTTTTGGTTTGGGAATCCAGAGTGGAGAAGTCCATTCCTTGTTGTTCGGCGAGGATTTCCATTTCGTTAAAGCGTTTGAGGAATTTCTGGTTTGCATAGCTCAAAGCGGAATTGGCTTTGATTCCTTTTCTTCTGGCCAGTTCCACCAGCGTGAACAGGTAGTCGCCAAATTCCTTTTCCATGGCGTCGGCATCACCGGATGCTTCCGCTTCTTTCCATTCCTGCCATTCGTCTTCCAGTTGACGTTCCACATCGCAATCATGGTCCCAGGTGAATTGGTTACGGGCGGCCTTGGAGTGAATGCGATACGCTTTGAGCAGGGGAGGCAGCCCTTTGGGAAGGGAGTCAAATATCCATTTTTTATTGGTACAGTTATTTTCTGCTTTTTTGGTGGCTTCCCAGTTGTCCAGAAGGGCTTGTCGGTCGGCAAAGTTCTTGTTGCCAAAAACATGTGGGTGGCGTCGGACCATTTTGGCGGCAGTGGCTTTGAGCGAGTCCTTTAGGGAGAAGTCGCCTTTTTGTTCATAGAGGGTAGCGATGAATTGAAGGATAAACATGACATCCCCAAGTTCTTCCATTGCTTCATTGGCATCCTGGTTTCTGATTCCTTCAATCAGTTCAAAGGTTTCTTCTGCCAGATAGTCGCACATGGATTCCGGGGTTTGTTCCCT
>PDWI01003133.1_pt1 | contig 23775 bp, 21 predicted proteins | sample 1430891 | NCBI WGS metagenome assembly PDWI01 (sample SAMN01162508, study PRJNA174530) | Oral metagenome, whole genome shotgun sequencing project. | biome: Marine environment; feature: Marine mammal; material: Swab sample of the gingival sulcus; isolation source: swab sample of gingival sulcus... | reverse complement strand
TTTTGTCCCAGAGCTGTGCTTCCAGGATAGTTGATGGCAGATCATTATAGAAGATATGGTTGTAATCTTTTTGCGGCAGCCATTGCAGATGAGGCAGCAGGTTTTGCGGGATATAGGCCCACAGCTCCTGGCCAAGGGTAGGGGCGCTCGCCTTGTCCGAACAGGTAAGTTCGCCTGTCAGATCGTTTTTTTCACAATGTTTCCAGAACTTGTTATGGACCTTGTTCCCATTACTGTCATACTCCTTCTGGTAAAATCCTCCATTAAACGCATGAAATATCCCATCATTTGAACCGGTATAGACCACTGTTCTTCTTGCGGAATATTTTCTCTTGAATTTTCTGTAACTCTTGCTGTTATAGAGGGTATCATATCCGGCAAAAGGTGTCTGTACGGCAATGGGAGAAGAAGAGACAATATCTCCCAGTCGCCATACGGCATTCTTGTCCACCCCGTGTTCACCCAGTACTTTCTGTGATTCATATCTGCGTGAACGAAGCTGTGGATAATCTGCCTGCTCATACTCCTTGCCGCGGATATAATTAACAAGTATTTTTAAATCTTTTTCGTCAATAGCTGTATCATTGTTAAAATCGCGGCCATCCCCCGATTCTGTTCCCAGAAAATAGCCAAGATAGGCATCGTTTGCCGCGAGGGATTCCGTGGTAAATGGCAGATATTCCCCATTGTCAACCCTGCCGTTATTGTTTTTGTCGATATAGGTGAAGATATAACGCCGCTTCATCCTGGAAAGGTAATTTGTCCGCTGCGTTTCAATCTCGTCATTATTGATATGGGAGAGTTTGTTGCCGCCTGACCAGAGATAGGCAATATCATTCAGGGAGAGCCCTTTTTTTACCGCGACAGTCTCGTCAACTGTCAACGTTGTCACATTGCCGGCCAGATCCTTTTCTTCGACGAGGGCGTTTTCCTCCAGCAGACCATCGCCGTTACGATCCTTATACATGGATACGGAGATAGCGCCGGTCTCTTTATCAGTAATGGTTTCGATAATCAGATCATCCACCATATCCAGTTGCTGGTTACGGTTACTGTCTTCGCGAAGGTTGCCCTGGGTATCAATAAGCATGGCAAGAACGTCGCCTGTCCAGGCAACGCTGTGGCCGTTATCATCCTTCAGCAGCGGATGATAGACAGATTGAAATGTTGCTCCGGAACCGTCAACGGAACTGTTAAGAATGGCGACGGATGTTCCTGAGGAGCTGCTATTTTTAATCTTGCCAAGAGTGTCTCGCAGGGCATTTGCAAGTTCATTACCGTTTCTGGCATTAAAGAGATTCTCCGGCAGACCTCTTTTTTCATCATAGATTACTTCACCGTCATCCACCTTGCCATTTTCATTCTTATCGATAAAGCCACCGTTTATTGCGGCGTCAATCAATGCCTGCGGCGGTGTTGGTTCATTGCCGAAAACGAAGATCGGATAGATTGTCAGATTTTGCACTCCTTCCAGGTCACTCCGTAAATCTGTTGTATGGGCATAGAGCGCAACATCATCAAGGTATTCAGTTTCATATCTATGATCACGTCCGGCTTCTGGATACATCTTTTCCGGTAGAGGATCGTTACCATCACCATCAAGATCACGATATATTTGCGGGATACTCATATCTCTTGTTGGCAGGCCGTCTGTGAGCATGATAACAAAAGATTTTGAACAAAATTTCTTTTCCTTTTTATCGTTGAAGTAGAACGGATCCCACTCATTGCTTACTTTATAGGAATCTGTCCCCTTATAGCGTGGGCCGACCTTGGTTCTTGTCGTGTGCAGATTTCTATTCTTATCAAGAAACTCAATATTCTCTTCTTCATTTTTATCCTGCTGGCCAAAATAGCCTGTTATCGTATAAAGGGTCTCTGCGAGAGGAGTATAGCCCCTTGGATCACTGGTATTAATGGCCTCGACAATTTCTTCAGTGCTTGCTCCCACATATTGCCTGACAATTCCTCCTTCCGCATCCTCTCTTTTGCGAGATGTGTTTTTGTCATATTCTTCACTTTGGGTAAAAATTGTTAAGCCATAGCGCACATCCGAGCCCGTTTCCTGAATAATTCCACGTACGGGTAAATCTTCAGTATTGACTTTTACTCTGACGTAGTAGCGGTCCAACTCACTGTTACCTGAATCCGAATCGGAAAATATGATTCCGGTGGCGTCTTGGTTCTTAAATGTTGTGATCGCCAGGCTTTTACTACTATATGGTGTCATATTACGAAAATCACCATTGACATCATTGCACTTGCTATCCTCATAGGTAACGGTTTCGTCATCACCTCTTGTTACCGGTTCGGCAAGGAGGAGAGTGTCGCTACTTTTTTCAACAAATTTTCCTCCGGTAAGAACTTTCTTGGCAATATCAATACGGCGCATCGTCAACCAGTTGAGAAAATTGCCGCTCCAGGAACATGTGGCCCCGCCTGCAGCTGTACACTGCTCGAAGTACTTTCCTGTCGTATTGTACGTATAGTACGATTTGGCTTTAAACAACCCCATATACTCCACTTCAGAGTCAAAGCTTTCATCTTTGGGTCTATAGGCACGTCTTCTCATACTCCATGAGGTATCCAGCATCAGCATTACGGATGGCTTTGCACCGCTGGCGAGCAGAGCGGGAACCTTGCTGTACATGCTCATTACCGGTTGCTGCGGATTTATCTCTTCAGCATCAAGAGACTGTGCCGGCAGGGAGCAGCAGAGCAGAAAGACTGCGAAACGGGTTATTGATCGATAATTCATGGTAAGTTCTCCTGAATAAAAACAGCTGTCCGGGATATACGGTAAGATATCCCTGGTTAGTAAAAAAGAATAACTCTCCGAGCTATACGCAAAATTTACGCCATTTTGATTTTCGCACGTTTTTTATGCTCTGCTCGAATGCTCATAGCCCTTATCGGTACTATTCATTTTTTCTTATGCAAAAAAAACAGGGAGGAAGAATTAAAAAAAAAGGAGTAAATACTTTTTACCAACTGACAAATTATGTCTGTTGGGTGTGGGCGTGATCGTACCTGTCAGGCAAGATGGGATTCAGGATAGGAGAAATGAACACAACATTTCAGAATTATTGAAAATTATAGACAGTTGTGTTCGGTAAACAGGGTCTGCTTACAATAGTGGAGGTATTGTAAAGGCTATAAATTTTTTTTATAAACTTTATTATGTCCGGATACTATGAGAGATACCCTCCTTTTCTGCGATTACGCAGAAAAGGTATCTTGCCCAGCAAAAAACCGAGCAGAAGGACAACAGCGCCAGTTATAAACCAGTCGAGATTTTTCTCCTTTTTCAGTACCGCGTTCTCATCCTTGATGGAATTTATCTGCTCGCTGAGTTCGGCGTTGAGCTGGGCTGTCTCTTCCTGGTTCTTTTTCAGCTGAACAATATTGTCGGTATCTTTTTGCAGCTGTTGATACGTTTCAAGCAGGGTGTTCCTTTCAGCCAGTACACTTTTGAGCTGGGCCTGCGTCTCTTCCAGCGAGGCCATCGCTTCGGCGGCCTTTTTCACCGCTTCCTTTTTCTGTTCTCGCAGGCGGGCATTTTCTTTCACTGCTTGCTCAAACTGTTGTGCCGGAGGAGGTGTGTTGATAAGAAAACGTCTCAGCAGCCAGCCCTCCTTACCATTCTGCAGGCGGATTTTGGCATAGCCGTTGGTCTGTTCCAGTACCTGCACTTTGGCTCCGGTCTCAACCATGGCAATAATCTTGTATTTTGTGCCTTGTCCCCGGCGCACGGCAAATTCTTCAAGTGGCTTTACATACATGGACTTTGCCCAACTGTTCTGCGGCAGAATGATACCGAAAACTTCGAGCAGGAGCAGGGCTGAAAATGTGACAAAGAAAAGGCTGTTTTTTGACGAAGGCATAAAAACTCCATAAAAATCGTTAATGGTTTGCTCTCTGGTCTCAGATGACAAACAATGAAAAATTTCCCGACAGTATATCTCTTTCAGGCGGTATTTGACTATAGACGAAACCTGTAATTATTCAAGGATGTTGTCTGATAAATTTTTAACCGGCAACTTCTGCGGGAGCTTTTGACATTTTGTAAAATTCTGGGTATGATAGCGGGCTTTCGCTCCATTTATTATCCAGTGCGAACCACCACTGAAAGACTCTTTATAACAAAACGTATTCAAAAAAGAAAGGAGAACAGATGCTTTGCTCCGGCCTTGATAACTTTCTTCAACCAGAAAAAAACTCTTCTGGCACAGTACCAGATGAACGGTTCGGTTATCTTTCCAACCAGGCGTCAACCACACGGGATCTGGTACAGGGGCGACTCCCTTTACAACAAAAACTGGGTGGGCAGCTGACCGCACTTTTTTCTCCGCAGCACGGTTTTTTTTCCGAGAAGCAGGACAATATGGTTGAGTCTGCCCATAGTCGGGATCAGATAACAGGGCTGCCTGTTTTCAGCCTTTACGGAGAGCATCGTAAACCGACAGCAGAGATGTTTTCTCATCTTGACACCCTGCTTGTTGATCTGGTCGATGTGGGCACCAGGGTCTATACCTTTATCTATACGCTTGCCTACTGTCTTGAGGCTGCCGCCGAGCAGGGGAAGCGGGTTGTTGTTCTTGACCGCCCCAACCCGATTGGCGGCACGCAGGTGGAGGGCAATATATTGCGGGCTGACTGCGCCTCCTTTGTCGGATTATACCCGATCCCGATGCGGCATGGAATGACCATTGGTGAGCTGGCCTTGATGTTTAACAATGAGTTTGGTATTGGCGCAGAACTTGAAGTTATAGAAATGACTGGCTGGCGCAGGAGTATGCTGGCAGCAGAGACCGGTATGCCCTGGATCGCGCCTTCTCCCAATATGCCCACCGCTGAAACGGCGCTGGTCTATCCCGGCCAGGTGATCTGGGAAGGAACCCGGGTTTCAGAAGGGCGGGGGACCACCCAGCCCTTTGCCTTTGTCGGCGCGCCCTACTGGCAGCATCAGCAGATAATGGATTTTCTGCAGGCGACTGAATTGCCCGGTTGTCTGCTGCGGCCAATCGCCTTTGAGCCGACCTCAGGTAAATATACGCAGCAGAGGTGTTTTGGTTTTCAGATTCATGTGACAGATCCGACTGCGTTCCGGCCCTATCGTACATCACTTGCTCTACTGCAGGCGGCGATACGGCTCTACCCGGACAGGTTTTCCTATAAACCGCCTCCCTATGAATATGAGTTTAAGCGGCTGCCGCTGGATCTTATTCTCGGAGACAGCGCTCTGCGCCGGCGGCTTGAAGCGGGAGTGCCGGTTATGGAGCTTGAGTTGGGCTGGCAGAAAGAGCTGGCAGATTTTATCAGTATCAGGGAAAAATATCTTTTATATCCATCATAAAAAGGAAAGGTTATGGAAAAGCAGAGTTCTGTTGCCGAAATGGCAGCAATGACGCAGGCGGTGGTCGTTGGTGACAAGAACAAGGTTATAAAAAATTTTGCGCCTCTGGAGACTGCCGGTAAAGAAGAGATCAGCTTTCTGGTCTCCCCCAAAAAACTGCCCGCAAGTTGTAATGCGGGGGCAATATTTGTGCCGCGAAATGTTGATAAACTGCCCGGAATTGCGGCGGTACTGCTGCAGGTTGCCGACCCATATCTGGCATCCGCCATAGTCCATAATTTCTTTCTGGACGAGCCTTTTATCGCCAGGGGCGTCCATGCCACCGCCTTTATTGGTGACAGGAGTGTGCTTGGCACTGCGGTCACTATCGGTCCCCATGCCGTTATTGGTGAACGGGTAACCATTGGTGAGCGGGTAATAATTGAGCCGGGGGTGGTGATTGGTGATGATGTGCAGATCGGTGATGACTGTACCCTGAAGGCAAACGTTACCATCTATAAGGAGTGTATTATTGGAGAAAGGACGGTAATCCATTCCGGTACGGTAATCGGCAGCGATGGCTACGGTTATGCCACTGATGAAAAGGGGTGCCATCTGAAAAGGCCGCAGGTCGGGATTGTCCGCATTGAAGATGATGTCGAGATTGGCGCCAACTGTACAGTTGACCGGGCGGCCTATGGTGAAACAGTGATAAAAAGAGGAACAAAAATTGATAATCTGGTACAGGTCGGGCATAATGCGGTTATTGGTGAAAATACGCTTCTTGTCTCACAGGTCGCTATCGCCGGATCAACTACCCTTGGCCGCAATGTGATTATGGGTGGGCAGTCGGCGGCAGCGGGGCATATCACCATCGGCGATCATGTGATGGTGGCGGCGCGGGGAGGAGTGACCGGCAATGTTGCCGCCAAATCGGTTGTTGGCGGTGTTCCTGCTATCCCTGTCAAACAGTGGGCAAAATGCTGCGCAGTGTATAACAGGTTACCGGAACTGCAGGCCAGTGTGCGTAGCAATACCAGGATGTTAAAGAAAATAATGGAACAAGAGAGTGGAGAGTAGATGATGAGTGATCTTGCAATACCTGAGCATATCAATATTCGGGAGATAATGAAGCTGTTGCCCCATCGTTATCCGTTTTTGCTGGTAGATAAAATTCTCTCCATGGAGATGGGCAGGGAGATTGTGGGGCTGAAAAATGTAACTATTAATGAGCCTTTTTTTCAGGGGCATTTTCCGGAGCAGCCAATCATGCCGGGGGTGTTGATTCTTGAGGGGATGGCACAGGTGGGTGGCGTTATGGCCTTCTACGATCAGCCGGAGAAGATCGGTAAAAAAGTGCTCTTTTTTGCCGGCATAGACAAGGCGAGATTTCGCAAACCGGTACTGCCGGGCGATCAGATCATCTATACGCTGACACTGAAAAAAAGAAAACGCTCCATTTCCGTGATGGAGGGTGTTGCCACTGTTAATGGGATGGTGGCAGCCCAGGCAGAATTGATGTCCTCCTTTGCATAACCATTCCCCAATATGATATGGAGAAAAATGACAAACAGTAAAATTCATAAGACCGCCGTTATTGCCGACAGCGCACAGATTCACCCTTCCGTTGAGATCGGTGCCTACAGCGTTATTGAGGATGGGGTAAAGATTGGTGCTGATACCAAAATTGGCGCTCATGTGGTGATTGAAGGTCCCACTACCATTGGTGAGCGCAATACCATTTACTCCTATGCCGCTGTTGGCGGCGCGCCACAGGACTTAACCTATAAAGGAGAGGTCACCGAACTGATTATCGGCTCTGATAACCGTATTCGTGAGTATGCGACCATTAACCGCGGCACGGAAAAGGGCGGCGGCAGAACGGTAATTGGCAATCACTGTCTGCTGATGGCCTATACCCATGTGGCGCACGACTGCCAGCTTGGTGATTATGTGATTATGGCAAATGTGGCAACCCTTGCCGGTCATGTCACTGTGCATGATCACGCCTCCATCGGCGGGCTGGTAGCGGTGCATCAGTTTTGCCGGATCGGGCCGTACAGCTATATTGGCGGTATGTCGGGTATCAGCAAGGATGTGCCGCCTTATATGCTTATTGCCGGTATCAGGAACAGGGCGAAGATATCAAAAATTAATAAGGTTGGGCTGCGCCGCAACAATTTTGCAAGAGGGGTTATCCAGAATCTCGACCAGGCGTTTCGCACCATTTTCAAAAAAGATGAACTGTTAAAAAAAGATGCCTTTGAACAGGTGAAAAAGGATTTTCCTGATTGTGCCGAGGTACTTTATCTGGTCAGATTCCTGGAGGAATCAACCAGAGGCTTTATTCAGCGGACAAGTGATGATGATTAGAGGTGGAGATGGTCGTTCGAGCTGAAAATATAGGCATTATCGCCGGTGGAGGACAGTTTCCCCTGCTGTTTGCCAAAGCCGCGCGGGAGGCGGGGCGGCGGATTGTGGTAGTTGCCTTTCGTGGAGAGACCGATGAGGCGGTTACTGCCGGCGCCGATGCCGTCTGCTGGACAAAACTTGGCCAGCTTGGCAAGGTAATCAGTTTTTTTAAAAAAGAGGGAGTAGGGGAGACTGTCTTCCTTGGCACCATTACCAAAACCCGTATTTTTCGCGATGTACTGCCCGATTTCAAGGCACTTGCCCTGTGGAACAAGATTGATCGCCGGCAGGATGACGCGATTCTGCGCGCCATCGCCGGACATCTCGAAGAAGAGGGAATCAGGGTGGTGCCCTCGACCCTATATCTGCGTCATCTGCTCTTCCCCTGTGGTGTGTTAAGCAAAAAAAAACCGGGAAAGGCACAATGGCAGGATATTGAATTTGGCTGGCGTAACGCCAAGGCTATTGGCCAGCTTGATATTGGCCAATGTGTTGTGGTGCGGGACTCAGCGGTACTCGCGGTAGAGGCCATTGATGGTACCGATGCCACCATCACTCGCGGCGGCGAGCTTGCCGGAGAAAAGGCCGTGGTGGTAAAGGTACGTAAACCCGATCAGGATTTCCGGTTTGATCTGCCGGCCACCGGGCCGACCACCATCAGGAGTATGGTCAGGGTCAAGGCTTCTGTTCTTGCAGTGGAGGCGGGCCAGTCTCTGATTTTTGATCGGGAAAAGATGCTGGCAGCCGCCAATGACGCCGGTATTGTGGTGGTCGGAATCCGGGAAGGTGAAGATGGCAAACTCCATATCAAGGAGGAATCGTCTTGAGTACGAATAAGAGAAAATGCAGGCAATGATTCTGGCAGCGGGTTTTGGTACCCGTCTGCTGCCCCATACCCGTTTGCGGCCAAAGCCGCTTTTTCCGCTGCTGGGCAGACCGCTGCTGCTGGTTATTATTGAGCGTTTACAGGCCATCGGCTGCAGCAGGATTGTCGTCAACTGCCACTATCTGGCAGAGCAGATTGAAGCCGCTGTTGCCGGATATGGTGTTATTGTACAGAAAGAAGAGAGCGTTCTTGGTACTGGCGGTGGGTTGCGGCGGGCGATGCAGTATTTCTCTGACGATCCTGTGCTGGTGGTTAATGGTGATATTTATCACACTATTGATATGGCAGCGTTATATCAATATCACCGGCAGCAGGGCAACAGGGTTACTCTTGCGATGCATGACTTTCCTCGGTTTAACACTGTATATTGTGATGGAAAAAGAGTCTGTCATTTTGCGCGACAGGGGGCAAACGATGAGAACCAATTGACAAAACTGGCCTATACCGGCGTACAGGTTATTGATCCGCAGATAGTGGAAGGGCTCTGTCCTGACAGTTTCTCCTGTATTATCAACCACTATAAAAATCTGTTGACAGAAGGAGAGGGGCTCTGCTGTTTTCGTGCCGACGGTACGCCCGAGTTTTTCTGGACAGATATCGGCACACCGGCAGACTATCTGGCGCTGCATGGTAAAATATTGCAGGGTAAAGCCCCCTGCTGGCCGGAGCTGCAGGGGGGTGACACGCCTTTTGCCGTTGCCGGGGATGTGGATCTGCGGGGATGTGCGATGCGGCAGTGGGCTGTAGTTGGCAGTGGCGTACGCTTTGGCGATGGCTGCTCCGTTACCCGTAGTGTGTTATGGGATGATGTGCAGATTGCCGATGGTACGGAGCTAACCGATACCCTTGTTTCTGGAGTAGAGAATGGATGAACAGCAGCTCCTGAAAAGAGCAAGACAGCTTCTGGAAGATGCGGGGATTTCCTGCAATGATGCCCCGGCGGAAACCGTCGCGCCGGACGGCTCCAACAGAAGATTCTGGCGGCTGCCGGGCGCTATTGCCGTTGCTCCTGAGGCGGAGGACGGTGCGGCAATGGCAGAGGCGGTTGCAACCTGGAAGATCGGCAGCCATCTTTATGCCCGCGGTTGTGCCATTCCGAAAGTTTATGGCTTTGATCAGGAGAGCGGACTGCTGGTAATGGAGGATCTGGGCAGCAGTTCTCTTTATGGCAGGGTGCAACAGTTAAAGAAAATTGGTGATACCCGGCAGATTAAAACACTCTATTTGCAGGTGGTAGAGGAGCTGGTAAGATTGCAGCTCCGGGGAAAAAAAGGCCTGCAGGCCGACTGGTGCTGGGACTCCCCCTGCTATGATCGCAAGGTGATGCTGCAGACCGAGTCCGGCTATTTTCTTGCCGCCTGGTGGCAAACCCTGCTTGGCCGCGAGGCACCGGCCGGCATTATTGAGGAGTTTAAAGTACTTGCCGACCGGGCGGCTGCCGCTCCGGCTTGTTTTTTTCTCCATCGCGACTGCCAGTCGAGAAATATCTTTTTTACCGATAACAAACCAAAATTTATCGATTTTCAAGGAGGCCGTATGGGGCCTTTGGCCTATGATCTCGCCTCCTTGTTAATGGATCCCTATGTGGCGCTTGCAGAAGAGATACAGGAAGAGCTGTTTGTTTTTTATCTTGAGCAACTGCATAAACATGGCGAACAGGTAAACGCTGAAAAGTTCCGTTTCTGGTATCAGGATATTGCGCTGCACCGCAATCTGCAGATAATTGGCGCCTTTGCCTTTCTCTCTCACCAGCGGGGAAAGATCTTTTTTGCGCAGTTTATCGAACCGTCTGTTGCGATGCTGCGACAGCGGCTTACTGCACCGCAATTTTCACAGTTTACAGCCTTGCAGCAGATGGCGGCGCAGGGGCTATAATTTCACTGTCAGGGAATTTTATGATAGAGCACCAGCAGCTGCCCATTGTTGCCCTTATCGGCCGTCCCAATGTGGGAAAATCAACACTTTTCAACCGTATCAGCAGATCAAGAAAGGCACTTGTTGACCCCACTCCGGGCGTTACCCGTGATCGCCATTATCAGCGGGTCACATGGGAAGATAAGGGCTTTCTGCTGGTTGATACCGGCGGTATTGATGATAACCCGGAAGATCTTTTTGGCTCCCATATCCGCCAGCAGGCGCTTGCTGCCATTGAAGAGGCAGATATTATTCTGCTGCTGATGGACGGCCGGGAGGGCGTTACCCCCGCCGATGGCGAGATTGTTGATCTGCTGCGCCGTACCGCGATGGACAAACCGGTCCTTTATATTGTCAACAAGATTGACAGCCCGGAACAGGAAACGGCCCAGCTGGCCCAGTTTTATGAGCTTGGTGTCGAACAGCTCTGGCCGCTTTCCGCCGAACATTCTTACGGTTTTCGCGATCTGATGGAGACGATCGCCAGCTGTATATCTACTGATAAGAAACAACTCGATATTCCTGATGGTACTGTGCGGGTCGCCTTTTTCGGCAGGCCGAATGTCGGTAAATCTTCAATGATTAACCGTATTCTTGGCGAAGAGAGGATGGTGGTTTCAGATATTGCCGGCACCACCAGAGACAGTGTTGATACGCTGGTGACCCATGGTAATTACAGTTATCTCTTTATTGACACCGCGGGTATCCGCCGTAAGGGAAAGACAAAGGAGAAGCTGGAAAAATTCAGTATATTAAAATCGCTTGCGGCGATGAACCGCTGTGATGTGGCGGTGGTTATTATTGATGCCGATGAAGGGATAACCGAGCAGGACACCAAGGTTATCGGTTATGTGCTTGATGAAGGCAAGGGGCTGATTGTCCTCGTAAACAAATGGGATCTGCTGCAGGACGATAAAAAGCGGCAGAAGGAGGTGTTGTCAGAGATCGGCAGAATGCTGCCTTTTCTCGGGTTTGCGCCGTTACTCAATGTCTCGGCATTGACCGGTTATGGCATAAAGAAGATGTTTCCGGTTATCGGTTCGGTATATCGGCAATATACTGCCACCTTTCCGACCTCGGCATTAAACCGTCTGCTGCAGGATGCAATAGAGCAGCACTCCCCGCCTGTCTATAAAAATAAGCGGTTGAAGTTTTACTACACCTCGCAAATTGGGACCTGCCCGCCAAAATTCGTTATCATGACTAATAGTTATAAAGGTGTCCACTTCTCGTACCAGCGCTACCTGACCAACCGTTTTCGCGAGGGACTGGGGCTGGACAAGATCCCGGTAAAACTTATCTTTCGCGATAAATCAAGGCAGAGAGGAGAGCGTTAACCTTTTACTTTTTCATTTTCTGGAATCTGATGGACGCAACGGATAGCGAGTTTGCCGCGTTACCCCTTTATATAAGAAATCTGTCCCTCGCGTTTGCTGGCCAGCAGCTTTTTACCGGTCTCAATCTCCATTTTCCGGCAGGACGCTGCACCTGTATTCTGGGGGCGAGCGGCTGTGGTAAATCAACATTGTTGAAAATGATTGCCGGCAGTTTTTCCCTGCCTTACAGCGGAGAGATCAGTATTAACGGGAACGGGCGGGAGAAAAAGAGGGTAAAGACAGACTCTCCCCGTCGTTTTTGTGCGCTGATGGAGCAGAATGATCTGCTGCTGCCCTGGTTTACTGTTCTTGACAATGTGCTGCTTGGTGCGCGACTGCGTGGAGAGATCAACAAAGAGACACGCCGGCAGGCGCAGAAACTGCTTGAGGCAACAGGGCTTGCCGAATCGCATTCGGCACTGCCGTACTCCCTTTCTGGCGGTATGCGGCAGCGCGTGGCTCTGGCTCGCACGCTGATGGAGTGCCGGCCGATCATGCTGATGGATGAACCTTTTTCCGCTCTTGATGCCCTTACCCGACGAAAGATGCAGGATCTGACGCTGCAACTTACCAGAGGCCGTACGGTACTGCTTGTTACCCATGACCCGCTGGAGGCCTTGCGCCTTGGTGACAGAATCCTTGTGCTGGGAGACTCTCCTTCCCGACTTATCCATAGCGTTGATCCGCAGGGAGAGCGTCCGCGTAAATTAACGGATTCCACGGTACAGCAGCTTTATCCCGAACTTTTGGCGATTTTGCTCAGGGAGAGATGATATGGCTCGATATGACTTGAAAAAAAGATTTCTCCGTCCCGTTATTTTGTTGGCAGGGTTGCTATTGCTCTGGCAGGGTATTGTTCTCTCTACTGGATTGCCGCACTATATTCTGCCGGCACCAACACAGGTTGCCAGGGCAGTGATCATCCACTGGCCAAGCCTGTGGCTGCATCTGCAGACCACCTGCCTGGAGATTGTACTGGGGCTGTTGCTTGGAACCCTGCTGGGCTGCAGTGCGGCAGTTATAATGATTCTCTCGCCATTGCTGCGTTACTGGTTGTTGCCGATACTGGTGGCAAGCCAGGCGATCCCTGTTTTTGCACTGGCGCCGATTCTGATTCTCTGGCTGGGGTATGGTATCGTCTCCAAGATTGCGATGGCGGTGCTGATTATCTTTTTTCCGGTTACCTCCACTTTTTATCAGGGGATGCGCGGTGCCGACAGTCAGCAGATTGAGCTTGCCGGATTGATGGGAGGGAGTCCTGTTGCCATTCTTCGATTTATCGTTATCCCGTCGGCGTTGCCTGCTCTCGGTGGCGGTATGCGGGTCGCGGCGGCTGTTGCTCCCATCGGCGCGGTTATTGGCGAGTGGGTTGGTGCCAGTTCCGGGCTCGGTTACTATATGCTGCAGACAAACGCGCGAATGCAGGTGGATAGAATGTTTGCCGCTCTTTTCCTCCTGGCTTTTGTCTCTGTCGGGCTCTACTATATGGTGGATGCTGCCTTGAAAAAGATTATCTATTGGCAGAAAGATGACGAAAAATGATGTTAGTAAAAACAGGGGAAGTTCCTGCCTGGTTTTACTAGCCGAACCTCTTAACAGGAGAAGAAGAGATGAAAAAAATTGTGTTGCTTGTGACCATTTTCCTTTTTGTCCTCTCAGCATCGGGCAGTGCCGTTTTTGCCGTTGACAAGAAGGATTCTCAACCTGCCAGAAAATCGCTTACAGTGATGCTTGACTGGTTTATCAACCCCGATTTTGCGCCGCTGATCATCGCCAGGGAAAAAGGCTTCTTTGCCCGGCATGGACTTGATGTCAAAATTATGGAGCCGGCCGATCCGAATGATCCGCCCAAACTTGCCGCTGCTGGCAAGGTCGATATCGCGGTGACCAGCCAGCCGCTGCAGCTATTACATATCGATAATGGTCTGCCACTGGTGCGCATTGCCACCCTTGTTGCTGTCCCGCTTAATACAGTAATGGTTATGGCGGATTCCGGGATAGAAAAGCCAGCCCAGCTTGCCGGCAAAAAAGTGGGTTACTCCATTGGCGGTTTTGAGTCGCTGCTATTAAATACCATGCTGAAGGAGAGCGGGCTTGGCGCCAATGATGTGGAGACGGTGAATGTGAACTTTTCCATCACCCCGTCGCTGCTTGGCGGCAAGGTTGACGCAGTGATTGGCGGCTATGCCGCGTTTGAGCTTAATCAGCTTGAACTTGAGGGCAAAAAGGGTCGGGTCTTTAATGTGGAGGAGTATGGCGTTCCTGTCTATGATGAGCTTATTCTGGTCAGCAACAGAAAAAATATCGAAGACAGCGAGCGGGCGGCAACCCTGCGCCATTTTGTTGATGCCCTTGCTGAAGGAACACGGTATCTGGTCAAACATCAACAGGAGAGCTGGCAGCTTTTTATCAAAACCAATCCGCAAGATCTTGATAATGAGTTAAACCGGCGGGCCTGGCATGATTTCCTGCCTCTTTTTGCGTTGCGTCCGGCAGCGCTGGACAGGGCACGCTATCTACGACTTGCCCGGTTTTTTAAGGAAAACGGGATGATAAAAGAGGTGCCGCCGCTGGATGATTTTGCCGTTGAGTTACCATAACATCTATCTGTGCGAATCCAGGCAGCGGGAGAGCTCGCGGCAGATCCTGACAAACTTTTCTACGCCAAGGGCTTCGGGGCGGCTTTCGGCACTGATATCTGCCCGGTCAAGAGCCGTCCGGGCGACTCTTTTCATCTCTTTTTTATCTCCCGCCGTTTGGGAGCGGATCGACGGCATATTGGTCATGGTATTGCCAATGGTCTTGCGTCGCTGATTGAAAGTGGTGCGGACAAGTTCTTTAAACAGCGTAAAATCGTACTCCTCTGGCGCTAAAATATCCGGTGATCTTTTATTAAAATTGAGAGTAATCACCATTGAGTCAATTTTGGGACGGGGATAAAACTCTTCCGGTTTCAGGGTAAAATGCTGAATAACCGTTGCCCGGCTGGCAAGAAGAATTGTTGGTACCCCATACTCCTTACTGCCCTTTTGTGCGCAGAGCCGCTGCGCCACTTCCTTTTGCAGCATTACGGTAACGGTATCAATACACGGCGCGTTATCAACAAGTTTGAAAATAAAGGGGTTGGAGATAGAGTAGGGCAGATTGGCCAGAATCTTCAGCCTGCCGCAGGCGTTACTGTAGTGCGTGGCAAGTTCGGTGAAATCGGCGCGCAGGATATCCTGATGGATAAGGGTTACATTGTCCGGCAGATCCTGCTGGCTGTTATGGAAGCGTACCAGACCGCTGTCAATTTCAAAACCGAAAACCTGTTTTGCCGTTGCCGCCAATGGCAGGGTGAGGGCGCCAAGGCCAACCCCCACTTCAACAATCGTCTCCTCACCATCTACCTCTCCGGCCCTGACAATGGCTTCGGCTGTCCGGCGGTGGACAAGAAAGTTCTGACCAAAACGCTTTTTCGGGGCAAGACCGTGACGCTGCAGGGTGTCGCTGGCCTGTCGTCCATACTGATACATTCTCTTCCTTTTTTTGTGGTGGCTGGAGGCTACCTGATCAGCGATACTGGTTAGTGACCAAGAGTTGAACGGGAGAAGACATCTGCTGTCAATGAGTTTGTGCATGCGCCCCGCCGCTGAAACAGCATCCTGCCCGCAAAAGCGATCATTGCTGCGTTATCGGTGCAGAATTCCGGCTGAGGGGTATGGCAACGGAAATTCTCTCTGGCAGAGAGTTCCGTCAGTCGCTGGCGCAGAAGACCATTGGCAGAGACTCCGCCGCAGGTGGCAATATCCCGCACCCCATATACCTCCGCCGCCCGTATTGTCTTTTCGCTGAGCACTTCGATAACAGCCTCCTGAAAAGAGGCGCAGATATCGGTGACGGGAAGCGGTTCTTCTTTACGGCCAAGCAGCTCTGTCTGGTTACGTACCGCGGTTTTTAAGCCGCTGAAACTGAAATCAAAAGAGTTCCCCAGCCATGAACGGGGGAAGGAAAAGGCTGTTTTATCTCCTTCTTCCGCCAGCCTGGCAACCTGTGGGCCGCCGGGATAGGGCAGACCAAGCAGTTTTGCCACCTTGTCAAAGGCTTCTCCCGCCGCATCGTCTCTTGTTCTGCCAAGACATTGAAATTCAGTAAAGCCCTCTACCAGATAAAGGGCGGTATTGCCTCCTGAAACAAGCAGGGAGATATATGGAAAGAGAGGCGGTGTTGCCGTCTCATCAAGAAAGATTGAGAGCAGATGCCCGGCAATATGGTCAACACCGACCAGTGGTATCTTCTTTACACAGGCCAGCGCCTTGGCATAGGAAAACCCCACCAGCAGAGAACCGACCAGGCCCGGTCCCTGGGTTACGGCAATAAGATCAATATCATCCAGAGTAGACTTTGCCTGCTGCAGGGCGGTATCAACCAGAGGCTGAATTGCTTTCAGATGTTGTCTTGACGCCAGTTCCGGCACAATACCGCCAAAGAGTGCGTGGATATCGTCCTGGGAGCTGCGCAGGCTGACAACAGTTTTATTGTCGTCGAGGATGGCAACGGCGGTATCGTCACAGGAGCTTTCAATTCCAAGTGTTAACATGTTATCGCTTGATAGCCTGGTTCTCTTTTGATATATCTCCACTATACAGTAAGGACTTTCTTTTCTCTTCTCTCAAGTACAGAGACAGGTTGTGAACGAAAAAATACAGGAAAATCTTCCTCTTGTCGATCAATTTTCCCGGACAATTTCCTATCTGCGGCTCTCAATAACCGATCAGTGCAATCTTCGTTGTCAGTATTGCATGCCGGAAGAGCTGGAGAACAGGCTGGTGAAAAAACAGCAATTTCTGCCGCGCAGTGAACTGTTATCCTATGAAGAGCTGCTGCGGGTAGTGCGGTGTGCCGCCTCGCTGGGGATGACAAAGCTGCGTCTTACCGGCGGAGAACCTCTTTTGCGTAAAGGCATCATTTCATTTGTTGAGGCGTTGACAGAAATAGAGGGGCTGCAGCAGATCCGGCTGACGACCAACGGTATTTTACTGGGAAAATACGCAAAGCGCCTTTTTCAAATGGGAGTGAGACAGTTGAATGTTTCCCTTGATACCCTGCAGCCGGAAAAATTTTCCATGATAACGGGCTTTGATTTTTTTCGGCAGGTCTGGGCTTCTCTGGAGTCTGCCCTTGCCCTCGGATTTTCAATAAAACTCAATGTGGTGGCAATGCGGGGAGTAAATGATGACGAGTTTCTCGACTTTGCCCGTCTGGCACTGGACTACCCTTTTCAGGTCCGTTTTATTGAGTTTATGCCGGCGGGAGAGGCGGGGAGCTGGCAGGGAAAACGGTTTCTTGCGGTAAATGATATTGCGGAAAAGATCACCTCTCTGGGAGTGTTGACTCCGCTGGCGGCACAGGCAGAGGCTGGGCCCGCCCAGATGTTTACGCTGAAGACAGGATCAGGCCGTAACGGAAAGATAGGTTTTATCAGCCCGATAAGCCACCATTTCTGTGACAAATGCAACCGGCTGCGGCTTACCGCTGAAGGGCGGCTGCGCGCCTGTCTGTTGCGGGAGCATGAGACTGATCTGAAAGCATTGATCCGCGGCGGAGCATTGGATGATGATATTAAAGACATCATTTGCAAGACAATAAAGAATAAGCCGCAAGGGCATGGATTGCATTCCACCGAAGATATAGTTCGGCAGAGTCGCCATGACGGCAAAATGTCCCGCATTGGTGGATAACACTGTTACTGTGATTTTTTACAGGCAGCTATAATTTCTGTGTAAATAGCCCTGATTGTCTCCTCCGGAAAAATGCCGTTGTTTTCGCTGACCATCCTCTGTAAAACCTCCTCTTCCCGTTTTCTGTCTTCTACCTTCCGGTCTGCGGCCTTCTTGAGCCGACCGATCTCCTTTGCGTAAACCAGTCTGTTCTGCAAAAGAGCAAGAATGGCACTGTCTATCTCATTGATATTTTCACGTATTTTATCGATTTGTTTGTTTTGCATGGGTTGACCCGGCGATAGCAGAACAGCTGTTTATTAATACACAGGATACCTTCGCAATTTCTACTATGTATTCGTAAACTGTTCAATCAGGATTTACAGAAGGGGGCCGTTTTCGGTTGTGACAAGGAAGAAAAATATGGTGTGTTGCCACGCGAATTGAAAAATCAGGAAGATTAATTCTCACCAGCGGTTGATTTTTCTATTTTGCCGTGAAAATCCTGATTTTTTCCGACATGCCATTTCAAGTAATTGATTTTAGGCAAAAATAGAGTTTTATTTTTCCGGCATAATGAGAAATTAAAATGCGAAAACTAGATTAGGAGCGTAAAAAAATGGCTCTGGAGCGGTTTTTGGGCAAATATTTTCTTGATTCCGGTTAACTATTCCATTATGTTGCCACTTTGTGTGATGGCGTATCCTTTTTTGCTCGGTTTATGCCAGAGAATAGTTTGTAATTACTGATGGTTTTTTTGTAGTCAGGAAGAAGTAACCTTAAACGCCGGAGGATGACTTCGGCAAAAGAAGAATCCGCAGGGAGGAATTATGAAGAAAAAAGAGTTGATTGACAAGATTGCTGACGCGGCTGACATCTCGAAAACAGACGCAGAAAAGGCTCTGAACGCCACTCTGGCAACCATTGCAGGCAGCATGAAAAAGGGTGACAAGGTAACACTTGTCGGTTTTGGTACATTCTCTGTATCCAAGCGTAAAGCACGGCAGGGCCGCAATCCGCAAACCGGAAAGGCAATCAAGATTCCTGCGCGCAATGTTGTCAAGTTCAAGGCAGGTTCCAAACTTGCGGAAGCTGTAAACTGATTTATTGTAGCTGGAAATTTCGCGATTCAATCGTCTCTATTGTGTCGCGGATCTCTTTCATATGGGTTGTTCCTGTTTCGGGAATGACCCTTTTTTTTATATTTGTCACCAGATGAGAGTCTGTGGAATTGATCTGCTTTAATTCTGCGGGAAATTAGAACAGAACGCTGTGGCAGAAACTATGGAAAATTTTGCGACATTACTTGATATTTCCACGAAAATTCATGGCCATATCTGTGCCGGTCAGGTTATTGGCGTACGTATGGCGTTGCTGGCCCTGTCTCTGCTCGGAATTAATGATCCTAAAGGGGTTGATCGTAAAAAACTCTGTACCTTTGTCGAGATTGATCGTTGCGCGACGGATGCGATTCAATCGGTAACCGGTTGCAGTCTGGGCAAACGTTCGCTGAAATTTGTTGATCATGGCGTTATGGCTGCGACTTTTATCAACCTGGAAAGTCAGAAGGCGGTACGGATAACAGCGCTTGAAGAGGCACGGGAGGCATCGAAAAAATACTGCGCGGAGATCGACAATAAATATACCCGACAGCTTGAAGCCTATAAGATTATGCCGGAGCGGGAGCTGTTTAGGGTAGAATGGGTAAAACTGTCGATTCCGGAAGCGGATATGCCGGGCCGTCCCAGCCGCAGGGTGCAGTGTGAAGAGTGTGCCGACTGGGTACAGGACCACCGGGATATTGAAGTTGAGGGGCGGGTTCTCTGTAAAAAATGTGCCTATGGCAGCTACTATCAGCTGGAAAGGGAAGAGAGATGACTATCGCCTTGCTGGACTATGGTGCCGGAAATGTAAGAAGTATCCGTAACGCAGTGCAAAAGCTTGGCTTTTCGTTTACGGAGATAAGCTCTGCTGAGGATATTCTTACCGCGGATAAAGTGCTTTTCCCGGGAGTGGGAAGTTTTGGTCTTGTGATGGCAGAACTGCGAAAGAGAGGCTATGCTGAACCTTTACGTCAGCGCATTGTTGCCGGCAAACCCTTCCTTGGTATCTGTGTCGCTTTGCAGGTGTTATACGCGGGCAGCGAGGAGTCTCCCGGTGTTGCCGGACTTGGTATTTTTCCCGGTCAGGTACGGCGTTTTCCGGCCGGAGAGAAGGCAGTACCGCAGATCGGCTGGAACGGGATACAGCTGCTGCGAAACTCTCCTCTTTTTGCCGGATATCAAGGAGAAAAACTCTACTTTGTCCACTCCTACCTTGCCCCGCTTGCAGCGACTCCGGATAACTGGCAACTGGCTCATACCGATTATGGTTGTCAGTTCGTCTCCGCCGTGGAGAATGGCGGGGTTGCCGCCTTTCAGTTCCATCCCGAAAAGAGCGGTGCGGCGGGATTGAATATTTTGCAAAATTATCTGCAAAAAAAAGAGGAGATTACTCTTTCCCTGAAACGACCGGTGCCCGCTGCCACCAAAATGGCAAAACGTATTATCGCCTGTCTTGACGTGCGCAGTAATGATGCAGGTGATCTGGTTGTTACCAAGGGCGACCAGTATGCGGTACGGGCAGAGGGAGAGGTACGTAATCTGGGTAAACCGGTAGCTCTTGCCCGCCGCTATTACGACGAAGGGGCAGATGAGATTACCCTGCTCAATATCACCGGCTTTCGCAATTTTCCGCTGCAGGACCAGCCGATGATTGATCTGCTGGAGGAGTGTTCAAAGAACATTTTTGTGCCGCTTACCATTGGTGGCGGTATTCGTGGCTTTGTTGATACCACCGGGAGAAGCTATTCCGCGTTGGCGGTGGCAGCTGCTTATTTTCGTGCCGGCGCCGATAAGATATCCATTGGCAGCGATGCCGTTAATGCCGTTGAAGAGTTTTTACGCAGCGGTAGAAAGAGTGGAAGCAGTTCGATAGAACAGATATCTGCTGTTTATGGCGCGCAGGCTGTGGTTGTCTCCGTTGACCCACGCCGGGTATATGTTGACTCTGCGGATGCAACCCCCCATGCGACTGTGAAAACAGCGGTTCCCGGCCCGAACGGAGAGGAGTATTGCTGGTATCAATGCACGGTAAAAGGCGGGCGCGAGGGACGGGATCTTGATGTGGTTCAGTTTGTCGTTGCCTGCGAACAGCTTGGGGCAGGGGAGATTCTACTGAACTGTATCGACCGGGATGGTACCGGCAGCGGCTTTGAACTTGAATTGATTACGCAGGTAAAGGCGGCGGTCTCCATTCCGGTTATTGCCTCCAGCGGGGCGGGTTCGGCGGCGCATTTTGTTGAACTTTTTACAAAAACAGCAGCCGATGCCGGGCTGGCCGCAGGTATCTTTCACCGCCGGCAGACCGGGATTGATGAAGTAAAAGCGGCTGTCAGTGTCGCTGGGCTGGAGGTGCGCTGATGGGTAAGGGAAAAAAGGTGCTCCTTGCTTCGCCCAGAGGGTTCTGCGCCGGGGTAGAACGGGCAATTGCGACGGTACACGCAAGCCTTGAGAAGTATGGGGCGCCGATTTATGTACTGCATGAAATTGTCCATAACCGTCATGTCATTGAAGAGTTGAAGATGGCCGGAGCGGTATTTGTTGAACATCTTGCCGCTGTCCCGCGGGGGGAGGTGGTTATCTTTAGCGCCCACGGGGTGAGTCGGGGTGTTGAAGAGTATGCAAAAGAGCTGGGGCTGCACCGGGTAAATGCCACCTGTCCTCTTGTCACCAGTGTCCACCGGATGGTGGAGAAATACCATCGGCAGGGGTATGATGTGCTGATTATTGGTCACCATAACCACCCTGAGGTTGAGGGCACTGCCGGGCGGGTGGCAGACAGGGTACAGGTGATTGCCTCTGAAGCTGAGGCTGAGGCTGTTATCGTGCAGGACCCGCAGAAGGTGAGTTTTGTTACTCAAACCACACTTACGCCAAGTGATATTGCCGGGATTATTGCCATCCTGAAACATCGTTTTCCCCAAATCCATGGACCGAAGTCAAATATCTGTTTTGCCACCCAGAACAGGCAGGATGCGGTACGTGAACTGGCAGGAGAGGCAGAGCTGGTACTGGTGGTCGGTTCAAAAAACAGTTCAAACTCCAACCGCCTGCGTGAGGTTGCAGCACGGAGAGACACCCCCGCCTGGCTTATTGATGATTTTTATGATATTGATCCGCAATGGCTTCAAGGAGTCCGGAAAATTGGTATTACTGCCGGCGCCTCTGCCCCGGAGCGGTTGGTAACAGGGGTTATTGACTGGCTGCAGGAGCAGGCTGAGGTGGAGGTCGTGCAGTTAAGCGGCGTCAAGGAAAATACCCATTTCAGGCCGGCGCCTCTTAGTGATAAACCAGCATAGCTGGACCAGACAGCCTCCAGTCACAGCAAAGAATAAATGCTGGAACTTCGGGAAACAACCTTTTGTCTTTGAAATAACAGGCAGAGGGGGTTATGGCTTTTCCCCGTTTGCCTCTTCTCCCCAGTGCAGCTTGTTGCGCAAAACGGTAAAGTAATTACGACTTGAAGTTACTGCCAGCTGCAGGGTATGGCTGGCGGGGATAATCTCCAGCGTATCTCCCTTTTGTATTTGCCAGCGTTTTTTGCCATCAACGATAACCTGCGCCGGATAGCTGCTGTTTTCAGCAAAACTGGTCAGGATATGTTTGCAGGCAGGCAGGATAACCGGTCTGCTGCTGAGCATAAAGGGGCAGATTGGTGTTACCGTGATTGTGGTTAATCCCGGATAGACAAGCGGGCCGCCGGCAGAGAGATTGTAGGCAGTTGAGCCGGTGGGAGTGGAGAAGATAAGCCCGTCCGCCTTGTAGGTTGCGACAAATTCGTCATCGGCCGTGGTCTCCAGATTGAGAATGGGATCAAGCGTGTTTTTGGCGATAACGACATCGTTAAGCAGATAGCGGGTATCTGATGGTCCTGTCGTTGCAGAGAGAATGCGCACCTGAAGCATCAGCCGATTCTCAATGGCTATCTCGTCTGTTATGATCTTGTCAAGGGCCTGCAGGGCTTCCGCTTCGGTTCTGTCGCTTAAAAAACCAAGAGTCCCGAAGTTGATGCCGAGAACAGGGATGGCATAACGTGCCGCCCGTTCGGCGATATGGAGCAGAGTGCCGTCACCGCCAAGAACAATAACCAGATCGCAGTCAGCATCTATCTGCTCCTGTCGTGCGGTGACTCCCCGCTGCTGCAGCCACTCTTGCAGATCTGCCGCATAGTGAGTCGCGGCCGGACTGCTCTGCTTGGTAACTATTGTCGCCCTGGTAACAGTGAGCCGTTTCTTCTCGCGAAATGGCGGGCATTTTTCAATAATTTTCATAAATACCCTAAAAGGATCTTCCCAGCTCTTCTGAACGTTCTACCGCGGCTTCAACAATATCCATTATCAGTCCGTGAAAACCTGTTTTCTCAAGTACATGCAGGGCGGTAATCGCCGTACCTCCAGGAGAGGTCACCTTGCCCCTGAGTGCTGCCGGATGCTCACCGCTCTCTTTCAGGAGTTTTACCGAACCGAGCACCGTCTGCATTGCCAGTTTTTCCGAGACCTTGCGGGTGAGTCCGTTTTTTACCCCGGCATCGACCAGCGCCTCGACAAAGGTAAAAACATAGGCGGGTCCGGAACCGCTTAGTCCTGTTACCGCATCAAGATGGTTTTCTGCCAGCACCACCACCTCACCGACAGCCTGAAAGATATTTTCTGCCGCTTTCAGATCGTCATCGTTGACATTATCATTGCGGGAGAGAGCCGATGCCCCCTCCAGCACCAGTGCCGGGGTGTTGGGCATAACCCTGATAAGTTTTGTTTCCGGCTTGCCTATTTTTTCCAGATAAAAGGAGATGGGCAGACCTGCCGCGATGGTGATCAGAATATGGCGGTTACCTACTTTTTCTGCACAGTCGGCAAGGAGCGCATTCATCCCTTGTGGCTTTACCGCAATAATAATTATCTCACAGCGGGTAAAGATCTGTTCATTGCCAAAAAAGGTCTGCACCCCGTACTGCTCTGACAGGTGATCCCTGCGAAATTCATTATGGTCAGAAACAAGAATGGTCTCCGGTGGATAGAGACCTGCTGCGATAATACCTTTGATAAGGGCCTCT
>PDWI01003132.1_pt1 | contig 23779 bp, 26 predicted proteins | sample 1430891 | NCBI WGS metagenome assembly PDWI01 (sample SAMN01162508, study PRJNA174530) | Oral metagenome, whole genome shotgun sequencing project. | biome: Marine environment; feature: Marine mammal; material: Swab sample of the gingival sulcus; isolation source: swab sample of gingival sulcus... | reverse complement strand
GCATTTTTTATGCTTTATTTCGTATGCTCTTTTTTAGTCAAATACTTTTCCTAAAAATTTTCTGTTTTCCTATTGACTTTTCATAGTTGGTCTCCTTTATAGAATTTCAATTCTATAAAATTGTATCCTAATTGAGTTTAATTGTCAACTAAAAAAAGCGCCAAGTTGACGCTCTTACACATTCATTTCTATCCCAATAAAAATAGGTAGTTCATTCTCTACATCATAAATCATATATATAAATGGTCTATCAAATGAAATTTCTTTTGACTCAAATAAGGCTTCTTCTTTTGTCATTTCAACAACAGTTGCTGCAGCTGCTTTGGTTCCTTTTTCATCGACTTCAATAAATGTCTTATGAATAACTTTACTGATAAAAATATTTCCTTCTGGCGAATAGCCTAGTAATGAAAAATCTGCTTTTTCCTCATCAAAAGCATCCGTTATTCCCATCGTTTTTAATACTGCTTGTAACTTCACAGAATACGCCGACTTAAACTTAGGTAGATTCACCATAATCGGTTCTTCCTGTTTATTTTCAATCAGACTTTGTATCTTCTTAGCATCCAAAGAATCTATATAATCCTTCATTTTAATATTTTCACTTGGAAGAAGCGCAATAAAAGCATATTTTCTATCTTTATAATATTTTATCATTCCCTTTGCACTTTCATCTTCTAAATAAACTTCTTCCTCAGAACGCATCATGGTAATAGGCTTTTTTTCTCCATTTTCTAATGTAAACTCTGCTTCAAATACCTGAGACTCCAAGTATTCTTTCTCCCATTTATCCTTAAAACAAATCGCATTTACAAGATACATTACAGCATCCTTATGAATCTCTTCTAATATGTCTTCTATCATCTCATCTGTCTTTTCATACACCCAATTATTGATATTTTTAAGCGTTTTTCCACTAAAATCTTCTTTATAAATTTCTGAATGATAATACTCTTTATTTTCCTGAATAAACTGATCTTCCACTATTAAATCAGGAGCATCTTTTATCCATATGGAATTGGCAATAAAAAGATTTTCATCTTTTTTCTTTTCATAATATGTTTTAAAATACTTATTCATCACATTCTTATCCATCTGAAAGACTTCTTCCATCTGTTTTAATGTATTATTAGCTGCTCCATTTTCAGTCATCGCCATAGCAGATAGAATAGAAAATGGTGATATCATAATATTCTTTCCATTAAATGTTTGTTTTAAAATATCAAGCCCAAAATCACTGATTAAAAGGTTTTCATTTTGAGTGAGCTCTACATCCTTTAAATCACTGATTGTAACAGCTGGATTTTCTTTTACTGGTGCTTTTACTTCAGTTTCATTGCATGAAATAAATAATATGCTGATTACCATCAATACAAAAACAAATTTTTTCATCTTTTCCTCCTAAATCTCCATTTCTACACCAATAAATACTGGTATATTAAATTCTAAATCATATATCATATAAATAAAAGGTCTATCAAAAATCAGTTTCTTTTCTTCTTCTGGCGGCATTGATCCACCAACCATCACAACAGCTGTTGCAGCTGCTGCTTTTGTTCCTTTTTCATCGACTTCAATAAATGTCTTATGAATGACATCTTCAATATAAATATTTCCATCTAAAATGCTTCCCATTTTCTTAAAATTCGCTTTTCCGATATCAAAAGCATCTTTTATCCCCATTTGGATTAATATATTTTTTAGTCTTGCACTATATTCTGATTTAAATTTTGGTAGATTAACAACCACTTCTTCTTCTTTTTTATTTTTAATTAACTCTTTTATTGTAGAGGCATTTAAAGAATCTAAATAATCCTTCATTTTTATATTTTCATTTGGAAGAAGTGCAATAAAAGCATATTTTCTATCCTTATAATATTTTATCATACCTTTTGCCTTATTGTCTTCTAAATAAATATGTTCTTTAGAATACATCATTTCTATCTGCTTTTTAGAGCCATTTTCTAAGGTAAACTCTGAATCAAAAACATTGATATCCTTATATTCTTCTTCCCAGTCTGCTTTAAAACATACCGCATTAATAAGATACATAACAGCCGCTTTATTAATATCATTTATAATCTCAGGAATCATTTGATTTGTCTTTTCGCTCGTCCATTCATTCATATCCTTTAGCGTACTCTGATTAAACTCTTTTTTATAAATTTCTGCATTATAATAATCTTCGTTCTTTTTAATAAACTCCTCTTCAATTTTAATATCTTCATTATTGTTCATCCATATGGAATTTGCGATAAAGAGCATATTATCTGTATGTGCTTTATTATATGATGTGAAGTATTTATTCATCTGATCTAAGCTCATAGAAAAGGTAGTTTCCATCTCATTTAACGTCTTTCCATCTGCTCCATTTTCAGTCATAGAAAGAGCCTCAATAATCGAAACAGGTGATATCATAATATTCTTATTTTCAAATGATTTTTTTAAAATATCCACACCTATATCTGTGACTTTAACTTCTTCTGTACCATCTAATTTAACATTAGCAAACTGCTTTTCTCCATCTTCTTTAGATGCTATTTTATGATCTTCACAAGATAAAAGAACGAACATACTCATTATTACTATTACAAACCCTATTTTCTTTATTATTTCAATCATAAATCCCCCTCTTTTTATATTAGACGGAAACGACTAAAAAATGTTCCAAAAAAGTAGAAGGAAATCCTTCTACTACACTAGAGTCTCTTCTTTGAAACTCTCTATAATCTCTTCATAACTTTTTTTCGTATACTTTCTTCCTTCTTCTGTTAAAATATAATACCTTTCATCAACGAGTTCAATAATATGATCTTTTGTAAGAGAAGAAAGTACTTTTTTCATATAAAGTCTATCCCAATTCATATGGGTATGAATACTTTCTATTCCATTTTCGATATGTTTTCTCTCTGTTTTTTCATGATTTAATATATGAAATAATAAAGATTTCTTTTCAAATTCAATCTTTTGATTTTTTCTTCTTCTAAAGACGGTAATAAGGCCTCTTTTAGGGGCAAAGATAAATACCAAAAGAAACGTAAGTCCAGTAATAGTTGCCATCGATCCTGCAATTGACACATCATAGAAAAGAGCAATTCTATAGCCAATCAGCGCATTCACTGCACCGATTACCGCACTGATTATTATCATATTTCTTAGTTTATCTGTAATCAGATAGGCAGAAACTGGAGGTCCTATCATAAATGCAATTACAAGAATAGATCCTACGACTTCAAAGGCAGAAACTGTTGTTATCGATACCACAGACATTAATGCGTATTCAAAGATTACTGGCGATATCCCAAGTGCTGCTGCTAAACTTGCATCAAAAATAGTTATTTTCAGTTCCTTATAGAATAATAGAACAAATAATAAATTGATGATAAGAACCCCGAGCATCGTATACATTGATACTGGTCCTATATCTACCCCGAACGCCACCATTCTAGTAAACGGGGCAAAGGCAAGTTCTCCAAGAAGCACGCTATCAATATCAATATGTACATTTCCTGCATACTTACTGATGATAATAATTGCGATACTAAATAGCATAGGAAATACAATTCCTATCGCTGAATCCTTTGACACTAGCTTTGTTTTATCGAGTAGTTCTACAAGATAAACCGTTAAAAGTCCCATCAAACTCGCTCCCAGTATTAAAATAGGAGAGTTTAAATTATGGATGATAAAAAATCCCAGTACAATACCTAAAAGTATGGTATGAGTAATTGCATCTGACATCATAGACATCTTTCTAAGTACTAAGAATACTCCAGGAAGAACGCTAGCCACTGCAACAATAACTGCAATAATTTGTATCTCAATATCTGGTGTCATGTTCTCCTCCTATCTTATGTTCTACTACATATTTTATTCCTTTATCTGTTATTAAATAGCTATCAAAATAATCTTTTTTAATATATTCTTTCTTCACTAAACTAAGAAGGATTCCTGACAGTTCATTTGTATTCTTCGTTTTAGGTACAATAGAATCAAGGGTATGAAATCGATCTTTTTCTTCTAAATGATTTAGATGAAGCTGATATAAATTGAGAAGTATTTTATCGCTATTGATTTCACTATCTCTTCTTCTTTCTTTCATCAGCCTGAATAATAACCCTCTATTCGGTGCAAATAAGATGCTGATAATCACAATGACGCTCATTACAATGACAATGGTTGGTCCTGTTGGAAGTTTAGATACCGTTGAGCTAATCACTGTTCCAATCAGTCCGCTAATCAGTCCAAAAAAGCCTGATAATACAACCATTACAGAAAGCCTTTTCGTCCACTGCCTTGCAGCTACTCCTGGTGCTACTAAAAGGGCACTCATTAATATTACTCCTACTGTTTGTAATCCGATAATGATGGAAAAAACAATGATTGTGGATAGGATAAAAGAAATATATTTTCTAGGTATTCCTATGCTGTCTGCAAAATCTCCATCAAATATGGTTATTTTGAGTTCCTTAAATAAAAGAAGGACAATAAGAAGTATCATACTACCTACAATAACAATGGTATATACATCTCGTTTTAATAGTGTAGATGCTTGACCAAAGATAAATTTTTCAAGTCCTGCTTGATTGGAGTTGGGTATGGACTGAATATACGTTAAAAGAACGAGTCCAAAACCAAAAAATACAGAGAGCACAAGTGCCATTGCACTGTCAATTTTTATTCTACTATATTCCTTTATGATTATAATAATAAAGGATGCTAAAAGTCCTGAAATAAGCGCTCCAAGCATAAATAATAACGTATCCTTTGTCTGAAGGAAGATAAACATTATTGCTATTCCAGGTAGAGAAGCATGAGAAACTACATCACCTAATAATCCTTGTTTTTTGAGTATCGCAAAGCTACCGACCACACCGCTTACCATACCTAAAAACGCAGAACCAAAGGCAACGATTTGTAATGTATAATCGCTTAAAAATTCAACCATGCCTACTCCTTTAAAATATTTCCAATACTTCGATACGCCTTTTTTAAATTTTCTTCTGTGAAAACTTCTTCCGCAGGACCTGCTGCAATCAGTCTTGTATTTAAAATTGCGACATAATCAAAATATTCTTTTACTGTTTGTAAATCATGATGCACAACAATAACTGTTTTAGCCGTATTTCTAAGTTCTTTTAATATCTCTACAACAGCTCGTTCTGTTTTCGCATCTACCCCTTGAAATGGTTCATCCATAATATAAATATCAGCATTTTGAACGAGGGCTCTTGCTAAAAAGACTCTCTGCTGCTGACCGCCACTTAACTGACTTATTTGTCGGTCAAAAAACTCATCCATTCCTACTTTTTCAAGTGCAGTCATCGCCAGTTTTTTATCGCTTTCTTTCGGCCTTTTAAATAATCCTATATGACCATACCTACCCATTAAAACAACATCGAGTACAGTGGTTGGAAAGTCCCAATCCACACTACCTCTTTGAGGCACATATGCAATATACTTTCTTTCTTCTTTATAGGTTCTTCCTTTAAATAAAACAACGCCTGATATTGGTTTAACAAGATTTAACATCGCCTTTATTAAAGTCGATTTACCAGCACCATTTGGGCCTACAATAGCCATTAAAACGCCTTTAGGGATGTTTAAATCAACATCCCATACAACTGGTTTTTCACTATATGCTACAGTTAAATCTTCTATTTCTATTACATTCTTCATACCTACTCCTATTTAAGTGCATTCACTATTGTATCTACATTTGCTTTTACTGTTCCTATATAGGTTCCTTCTTTGGTATCTGGATTACCAAGTGAATCAGAGAAAAGCTCTCCACCAATTTCTACTTTATAACCTCTTGAAGCAACAGCTTCTTGAAGTGCTTCAATGTTTTTTCTAGGTACACTTGATTCCACAAAGATTGCTTTTATTTCTCTTTCTACAATAAAATCAGCAAGTTCTTTTACATCTTTTGTTCCTGCTTCTGATGCTGTTGAAATTCCTTGAAGACCAACTACTTCATAGCCATATGCTCTTCCAAAATAAGAAAAGGCATCATGCGCTGTTACTAATACTCTTGAGCTCTCCTTTACCTTATTAAGATTTTCTCTTACATAAACATCTAAATCATCCAGCTCTTTTCCATACGCTTCATACTGTTTTGTATAATACTCTTCATTCTCAGGATCTAATGTAATAAAACCATCCAATAAATTCTTACTAGCTTCCTTCCAAAGCATAACATCAAACCAAATATGTGGATCATGAACACCTTGATCTCCAAATCCTAATAATTTTTCTTCTGGAATATTATCTGAAATACATACAATAACTTTTTCTGATTTCTGTAAATTTTCAAATATTTCACCCATTTTACCTTCTAAATGAAGTCCACCATATACAACCATATCTGCTTCATTTAAAGCCTTTACATCACCTGCACTAGCCTTATATAAGTGTGGATCAATACCTGGTCCCATAAGACCTTCTACTTCTACTTTATCGCCACCCATAACATTTGCCATATCTGCAAGCATTGTAGTTGTTGCAACAATTTTAAGTTTACCATTTGTAGCCTCTTCTTTCTCTCCACATCCTACTAAAAATAATGCGATAATCGTCATTATTATAATTAATTTATTCTTCATATCTTTTTCCTTTCTTAATTTATACCTTATAAAAATTATAAGGTATACCTTAACTTTTGTCAAATAAAAAAATCGCATTTATTTTACTTATGCGATATAATAAAGTTATAGGAGGTCAGAAATGAATAAACATATTAAAGATAAAAGGAAGGAAAATACTGAAGAGTTTATAACACAACCAAGATATAACAAAGAAACAGAACTTGCTATTTTAGAAACAAGAAAAATCATAGATGGAAGTATTAAAAGTAAAAAGTATAATTCCTTTTCAGAACTTATGAATGATTTAAATGAGTAAAAGATTTAATGTAGATTTGTTATCATTCCAATCTTATCAAGATTGTAGTGAAAAATCCACATTTGAGGTTCTTTTTTCAGTTCGAAGAGTATCGCTTCTAAATACCATTCTTTCCAGCTGCTATTTTATAATCAGCAATTAAATCATATAGCTCATTCATTATATTTCCTTTCATATATCGGTTGCAGAATATCTATTTTATATTTACATAAAAACAAAATATCATTTACTTTATATCTATGCCAAGAATATCATATAAAGGTTTTAATTGTTTCTTCTCTTCTTTAGCTATTTTTTCAATATTTAACTTTTCTATTATCTGAGTACTTTTCATCCCTTTATAATAAACTTTATTAGCACGTTTATACAAGCTCTGAAGTTTATAATATCCATTTTTACCAGATACTTTTGTGTTTTTAGAAAGTCTTAAAAATTTTAAAATCCCCTCTAAATCGTGTAAAAACCAATCTTCAATTGAACGTTTTGCTTCAACATGTATAATTCTATGTGCTCCTTTTTCTATAAGTTCTTTTTCCACTTTATCCCACTCTATTGGTGGTTTAGGTGCAAATTCAAACACATCAGTATCTCTACATAATACAACGGTAAATTCACATGAACTATCATATTTTGGCTTAATCTCTTTTATAAATTTCCTAAGAGCAATATTCTTAAATCCTCCGATTCCTTTAACATTTCTATACTCAATATTTGTATCAAATCTTCTCTTTGGATGAAACTGTTTCACATGAGCGACTAACTTCTTATAAAATTCAACCTCTGTATAACCCTCCACAAAAAGTACAAGACATTTATTCATCGATTCCACACTCCAAATATTCTGTTATATTACTCTCTGAATCCGCTAACATTGAAAACAGATAATCTCCTATACTCATATCAAAACTAGCAGAATCTTTTTCTAATTGTTTTCTACCTAATTTTTTAAATGTAAAAAATTCTGCTACTCCTGGGTGTTTATTTATACCAACATGAACACATGAAGAATCTAGATAACTTATAATATACGGTGAGTGGCTTGTAATAATTATCTTACAACCATCTAACAATTGGTCAATAATTTGTATATATGCTTGAAATAATCCAGGATGTACAGAATTCTCTGGTTCCTCAATCGCTATCAATGAGATATTACTAGCACTAGATACAATTATTTTAGTCAGTATCATAAATACTCTCTTTGCTCCATCTGACATCATTGAAAAATTCACTGGATTGGAAAGATTTTTATCCTTAACAAATAATACATGTATTGTATTATTAAATATAAATGGTGCATCATCAGGTAATTGTTGATCTTCTATTGCATTAATTTTAAAATCCTTTACAATCACATCCTCAATATCCGGAAACAGTTGGAAATACACATCTTTCAGAAGATCAAACTTATCAGGATTTTGTTTCTTTAAATTAAAAATAATACGTGGCAAATTATTCACATTTATCATCTCATTCTCAAAGCCTTTACGAATAATAGGATCTGGTTGATAAAAACTTTTTGCATCTAAATTATTTTCCATATACATTTTCATACTGTTCAGTTTATGAATAACACCAGAATAATAAAGTTCATCATATGCACTTAGCTTATTAAGCACAAGCTCTTGTAATTCAACCTTAATTTTCGATGAACATCTACCCGTCTCAGAACTTTTATACAACGCTGTATTTCCTTTTCTATTAATGAGCTGAGTATATTTCTGTCCTTTTTCATTCAATTTAATTTTTAAATATTCACGAACAATTTCAGGCACTTTATCTTCATCACACTTCCAGTTAAACTCATATCCATACTGAATACGGTACTCCTGTTCAAAGAGCTCTGTTAAAATTTCTATTTCAAATTTATAATTTCTTCCCTGCATACGATAATTCATAGGAATAAGATTAGAATTAGACATCATATTTAATTTTTCTTCAATAGGTGCTTTAATAAACGTTAATCCAAAATCCATTCCATATAAGACATTAGATTTTCCAAAATTATTAAGTGCTACTAAAGCAGTAATACTATCAAATTTAATTTGCACATTTGATATATTTTTAAAACCATCTACTACTATAGATTGTATCTTCATCATATATCTCCTTTCTTATTTACTTTAAAATATTACCACATATAGTTTGAAAACGCAATGCAATTTTGCGTTTTAATAGAAAAATGCTTAATAATTATGCTTTTTTTTTATTTTACGAAAATATATTTTGCATATTTTCATTATAAAATTAAGATATCAAAATAATTTTATACAATCCATCATTTGTCTTGCACCACCACTGAGATTAGTAGAATCTATATTCTTTATTTTATTTATTCGCTCTGTATTTTATAGTCTTTCATATAAACGCCTTAAAAAAAGCTGACTTCAAATGAAATCAGCATCTTTTTTATTCTTCTATTTCTTTTTCTTCTTCTTTAATTTCTTCTTCTACAACTTCTTCATCAAATTCTGGATACTCTACATCTTCTTTTCTAAAATCTTCATACTTCTTCTTTGTTCCTTGATAAAAATCAGTAGCCTTCTCCTTTGATTTATTAAAAGTTTCTGTCGCTTTTTCATTCATATTGATGGTTTCACCATCTTCTTTTTCAATATATACTGTACATCCTGATACAAATGCAGCAATAATTGAAACAGTTATAGGTCCTGTAAAAAATACTGCAGATACTACTCCTACTGTTACTGGAATATTTAAAATCACTTGATTATTCTTTTTAATTACAATTTTAGTAACATTTCCTTCATCAATTAAATCTTTTATAGAATCAATAAAAGTCTTCTTATACTCTTTTGATTTTGTGCTGAATTCTCCAAATTTAGTTGTTTTATTTTCTAAATAAATGATCGCTTCTAGCACATCGCCATCACATTTTTCAAGAGCATCCTTTGCTTCTTGATATGTAACGTCAACTCTTTCTCTAATTTCATCAATTTTTTCCATAGTAACTACGCTCATATTTCCTCCTTAGGTGAAAAACTTTAAAGATTTAAAATCTTTTTTTTCTAAATGAAATAATAAAAACTTATTATTTATATAATCTATCTTTTTTATAAATACATCATTTATATTACTACCTAGTATTATATCATAATTTTCTGAAATAATAAATGCCATTAATTTGGGTATTTTCTTACCCAGTTTATGATCATTTGGAAATAATTCATAACATTCTGAGCATATAACACCACCATTTTCAACAGAAAACTTCGGACTAATGACCTCCTTTCCACAATTTACGCAGTGAGTAAGTTCTGGCTTTAGTCCTATAAAATGAAGTAATTTTAGTTCAAATATTATTTTTATCAAATGAATATGATCTGTTTTTTCTAAATAAGAAAGCGTTTCAATAATAAAATCAAATAGTTTAATATTTACATCTTCATTGGTAACCAGTGAAACAAGTTCTAGAATATAACAGCCTACTGAAAGTTTATCTAAATCCGTTCGAATATCATAAAATGAATCATAGATATCAATGGTAGTAACCTTTGAAATTTTTCCCGATTTATTAATAGAAAACTCTCCATATACAAAAGGCTGTGAACCAGCAGAAAGCTTTGATTTTACACTCCTAGCACCTTTTAGTGAAAGACTGATTTTTCCATATTTCTTTGTAAAAACATTTAAAATCGTATCATAATCTGATACTTTTATCCTTTTCAGTACAATTCCTTCTGTTGTCGTAAACATATTACACCATCGTGATAAAAGAAACGACTAAAGTAAAGTAAATAGTAAGCCCTGTTAAATCAACTGTCATAGTGATAAATGGTGCTGATGCAACAGCAGGGTCCACTCCTATCTTCTGAAAAATAAGTGGTACAGCCGTCCCAATTGTTGCTGCTGAAATCATATTTGCCCACATCGACATGCCTACAACAAGTGCAAGTTTTGTCCCTACGCCATAAATATAATACGAAGCAACCAGTGCGATTGCACTACAGAGCATTCCGACTAACAGTCCTACTATTATTTCATGGAAAACGGTTTTCCAAGCATCTCTTGCAGAAATATTACCAACGGCTATATTTCTAACGGTTATCGTAGAAGACTGCGTTCCTACATTACCGCCCATCCCAGCAAGGATTGGAATAAAGATAGCAACAATCGCATTTCCATCCAGTGTGCTCTGATATTTTGAGATAATGCTCGCTGATATCATTCCTCCAAATAAAGTGATAATAAGCCAAGGAAGTCTTGATTTAATTGCAATCTTAATTCTTTCTAAAAAAGTATCTTCATAGCTTTCAACCTCTTCTTCTGACGTACCAGCAAATTTAAGCATATCCTCTGTTGCTTCTTCTTCTAAGATATCAATGATATCATCAACTGTGATAATCCCTTTCATATGATCAAAATCATCAATAACAGGTACTGCTAGAAAATCATATTTTGAAACAATTTTTGCAACTTCCTCTTGGTCATCAGAGACATTCACACTAATGACTCTAGTATTCATCAATTCTTTTACTTTATCCGTAGGCTTTCCTATAATAAGGTCTCTAAGAGAGATAACACCTGATAATTTTTCATATTTATCAATAACAAATAAATAATAAATCGTCTCAGCATCTGGCGCATGTTTTTGAAGATATTTTATCGATTCTTCTACTGTAAAATCTTCTTCTAAGGAGATGAATTCCGTTGTCATAATACCACCGGCTGTATCATCATCATAAATAAGAAGTTTTCTTATCTCATCAGCATCTTCTTTATTAAAATAGTTGATAACTTCTTCTACATTCTCTTCATCTAATTCATGTAAGTGATCAGCTACATCATCATAACTCATCTCTTCCAGTATTTCTTTTTTATCTTTTAAATTATAATCTTTAAGAATTTCATAGAAAAGCTCTGAATCAATATCTTCAAGTACCTCTGCGATTTCTTCAATATCAAGTGCTTTAAAAAGAAATTCTAAATGCTCTCTATCGAGTTCTTCTGCTATTTCTATAATATCAGCAGAATGTAAATCCAAAATAAGACTCTGCAAGGATGAAGCATCATTATGTTCTATATAAAAAACGACTTTTTCTCTTAATAATTCAAGTTCTTCATGATTTAATCCTTGCATACATCCTCCTATCGATAGCCCATTCTCCTTAAGTCTCCATCACTATCTCTCCAGCCAGGTCTTACCTTAACCCATAACTGAAGATTGACTTTCGTACTTAAGAACATTTCAATATCCTCTCTAGCACTCTTTCCAATACCTTTTAGCTTTCTTCCAGCCTTCCCTATAATAATTCCCTTATGAGACTGTTTTTCACATATAATAATAGCCTCTATATCGTAAATATCTTTATCTTTTCTCTTTCTCATTTTTTCAATTTCAACATATACTCCATGAGGAATCTCATCATTGATATATCTTAAAATCTTTTCTCTTATAATCTCAGAAACAATGACTTTTTCAGGTTGATCTGTAATCATATCATCTGGATAATACATCGGTCCTTCTGGAAGCCTTTCAATAATCTTAGAAAGTAACACATCGATATTCTTTCCATCTGTTGCTGATATTCCAATAATATCTTTAATAAAATCATGTCCTTCAAAATTCTTTACAATCTGAGCATAATCATCAATAGAAAGTAAGTCCATTTTATTAATCACAAGTATTGTAGGTGTTTTTACTTCTTCTAATAGATTTAAAATCCACTTATCCCCTGGACCAATCTTTATAGATTCATCTACCATCATCAATGCAAGATCTACTTCTTTTAAATTTTCAGTAGCTTCTTTCATCATATATTCTCCTAGTTTATGCTTTGGTCTATGCATACCTGGCGTATCGGTAAATATAATCTGTGCATTTTCTTCTTGATGAATCGCCATTATTCTATTTCTAGTTGTTTGTGGCTTATCCGAAATGATTGATATTTTTTCCTTTAATATCCTATTTAGAAGAGTACTTTTCCCAACATTCGCTCTTCCTACAATTGTTACAAAACCTGATTTAAACATTGTCCTCTCTTTCTATAAATCCTTTGGTCCAAAAGAATAAGGTAATAACTCACTGAGTTTTATTATCTTTTCTTTATGATTATCATCTAATACAACATCGATATCACTTGCAAATTCATTGAGTACTTGGCGGCATATTCCGCAAGGTGGCGTTAGAACCCCTTCTTTCCCAACAATTGCAATTGCTTTAAACTCTCTGTATCCTTCCGATATTGCTTTAAATAAAGCGGTTCTTTCTGCACAATTTGTTCCACCAAATGATGCACATTCTACATTACAACCTGTAAATACTCTATCATCTGTTGTTAAAAGTGCTGCACCTACTTTAAATTTAGAATATGGTGCATAGGCTTTTTCTCTTACTTCATAGGCCTTTTTTATAAGCTCTTTATACATAGTATCTCCTTATTTAATACGTGGCTTCATACCTGGTGATATTACTTGTATCCACGTCTTTCCTGGATTTAAGATGAGTTCTTTATCTCCTGTATAGAATTTCGTCATTGCTCTTTTAGACTCCTTCTTCCATGTAATATCAATCACTTTTCCCTTATTGATATACTTTCCTTTACCACTACCAATCATTGATACTTTTCTTCTACCTTCTTTATCAATGACTTTATGATTTACTACTTGAATAATAATATTATCCGCTATAATCTCTTTATCATCATTTTCATCCAAATGACGTTTATCATTCACATATCTGATATACTGTTTCTTTTCTTCATTATATTTATATTTAATGCTATATCCTACACTATCTTTTGAAGAAGGCTGTTTATAATAAATTTTTATTTCATTTGCCGCTTTTCCATCTAAATCATATGCCTTATCTGATATTGGAAGGCCCGCAAACTCCACTTTTTTATAATAGCGCTTTCTACTTGCTTCTTTTCTTACACTTGATAAACTAACATACGCATTATGAGGCATTTTCTTATGATTCTTTCGTTTAAATATACCAGAAGAAAGTCCATCAATATCTGCCATCTGATAATTGATAATATCAGTCAGCGCCTGCATAGAGCCACCAACATGAACGTATAATGGATTATACTCAAGTGCCCTTTTAATATAATATGGTCTTGATGAACGAACAGGTCCTACAATCGATGGTTCATTTGTCTGAAAAACAGCCATATATCTTGTAATAAGACCTTCAGCTAGTATTTCATATACAATATCCGCTTCACTTATTCCAGCTTGTGGTCTTGCTTTATAATGATTATCTAACATTACAACAATTGGTCTTTTCTTACTTACTTCTTTTTCAATCATAAGACCAGTGAGTTTAGATACCACACCATCTACTATGACTTTTTCTTCTTTTTCTTCAGGTTTAGAACTTTCTTCTACTTGAGAACTTACTTCTTTAGTTTCAGAGCTTTCTTCTTTACTCTCCTCTTCTGCTTTAGAACTCTCCTTTTTACTTTCTTCTTCTTTATCTTCTGCTTCTGGTAATACAGATTGTTCTATCTTTTCTTCTTTCGTTACTTCTTTTTTCCCTTCTTTCTTATTTTCTGTGCATCCTATAAATAACATAAGACTAAGCGTAATAAAAACCGTTATTATTTTCTTCATATTCCCTACCTTGTTAAATTATATTTTTTTAAAATACCTTCTTCCTTCGCTCTCATAATCTTAGTATTTTCTTCTGTATCATGATCATAACCTAATAAGTGAAACATGCTATGTACAAATAAAAAACCTAATTCTCTATGAGTAGAATGATTGTATTCCTTTGCCTGCTCTAAGGCTGTTTCCGTCGATATAATAATATCACCAAGCACAATATATATATCGTCACATCCATCTTTTAATGAAGGATATTGAGGGAAAGAAAGAACATCTGTTTTTTTATCAATATCTCTAAATTCCTTATTGATTTTATGAATTCCTTCATCTGTAGTAAACAGTATGCTTAGCTCTCCTTCATCACTTATATTTTCTGATTCTAATACTAAGTAAGTTAAATCATTAATCATTTTTTCTATTGTTTGATCTATCTCATAGATATCTTGCTCATTATTAATATATATTTCCATAATTCCTCCATATCTATTTTATCTTAAAAATTTACAAATTTCTATATTAAAACAACTGTTTCTTACGAAACAGTTGCATATTACTTATTAAGAATTTTTTTAACAATTTCAGAAACAGTTTTTCCATCCGCTCTGCCTTTTACTTTAGGATTAACATAACCCATTACTTTACCCATATCTTTCATAGAACTTGCATTCAATTCTTCTACTGCATTATTTACAATAGATTCCAGTTCTTCTAAAGATAATTGTTCCGGCATATACTTTTCTAAAACTTCTATTTCTTTTAATGTCTCTTCTACTAAATCTTCTCTATTCCCTTTTTTAAATTCTTCGATAACATTTCTCTTCTGCTTAAGCTGAGTAGAGATAATCTCAATAACTTCTTCATCATTAAGCTCTACTCTCTTATCAACTTCTACTTGTTTGATAGCAGCTCTAAGCATTGTTATAACTGATTTTTTAAGAGATTTTTTTGATTTCATAGCTTCTTTTAAGTCAACCATTAATTGGTCTTTAATCATCAAATCACTCCTTAGAATGCTTTTCTCTTCTTTCTACGAGCAGCTTCAGATTTCTTTTTTCTCTTTACGCTTGGCTTCTCGTAATGTCTTCTTTTTCTTAATTCAGCTAATGTTCCTGCTTTAGCAGTTTCTCTCTTAAATCTTTTAAGAGCGCTGTCGATATTTTCATTTTTTCTTACTTCAACACCTGTCATCTTTACACCCCCTTTTATTTTATTATTCTGTTAAATAGCTTTTGCTATAAGGGACTACAGAATACTAAATCATTATACCTCATATTTATTTTTTTTTCAATAAGAAAAAATATTTTTTTCTAATATTCTAGCCCACCTAAATTGAAAAAGTAAATAGACTACCTACATGTTCCTACTCATTGATTTTTATTTTAGTATTCTTTTTTCTTCTAACATAGCCTTATGTATTAATAATTTACATTAAGATTTTGAGGCTTATCCATATAAATTGTTTCTCGTTTTTTATGATAATTTTTTTCAGCATACATCTTTTTATCAGCTTCTGAAAGTAAGCATTCGACTGTTTTCATTTCTTTCTTTGTTGTTGTTGCATAACCAATACTTAGAGAGAAGGTATATTTTTTCCCATTTGTTCTGTTATAATTTTCAGTAGTATATTGTATAAGATTTTTACATTTTCTAATTTCAGCAACAGACTTCCTACTACCAATAATTATAAATTCATCACCACCAATTCGACATGCAAAATCATTTTTTGAAATTGATTGCAAAATAATTTTAGCTAGCCCTTTTAACACAATGTCACCTTCAATATGACCAAATGTATCGTTAATCAATTTAAATTGATTGATATCTATCATCATTAAAAATAATATTTGATTATTATGTAATGATTCTAACCTGCTAGGAAGGTATGAGTCAAATCGTGTTCTGTTATTTAGTCCAGTTAAGGAATCTGTTGTAATCATAATGTTTTGAAAATTAAAATATACAATTAGTGATGTAATTGCAGTAGATACATAAATAAGATTCAGATTAATATTATTTAATTGTATAAAAGCAGCTAATATTGGAATAGTAGGTTGTAAAAGTAAACTAATGAATTTTTCAATCTCTATTCTTTTTTTGTAAGCTAAAAATACTCGAATTAATCCATAAACTATGTAAGAAACAGATATCAATACATAAATATAATGATACCTTCCTCTATGATATCCACCATATTTATCTAGTTCAAAAAATAATGGTGATTTATAAGAAAACAAACAAATGATAGAAATTACAATAATAGGCAAAAAAAGTACCGTTAATTGCTTCCAATCTCTTTTTAATTTGTAACTATGTCCCAATACTTTAAGACAATAAAACATCCAAGCAATATCAAATAATGGTTGTGAAATAAATACTATAAAAATAGAAAAATAGTGCAAGAGATATAATCTAGCATCAAGATTTCCTTCTAACCACCATCCCATGCTATTGCCAATCAGCAACGCTGTAGAAGTAAACAAAATACAAGAAAATAGTTTATCTTGTTCATTTTTTATTTTTTTTATTTTATATCCGAAATCAAATTTCATTAAAATAATTAATACAAGCCCAATCATATTCATTGCTATATTCATACTACCTTATTACTCCTTACAGTTATCTATAAAATACCTTATAAAATTTAAAAGACATATTTTATAATAAATTATACACTTATGAATTATATCGTAAAAATCAAAATTAAGTTTTAGTAATATCTTTTAATTATTTTACTGTTTTTGTTTTTTATATTCATTCCTATTAATGTAGATAGCAACATTTACAATGTACTAACTCATTTTTATATCATAAGCACATCAAATATTATGCTTTATTTTATCAATTCATATTGTGTTATAAAAAAATTTAAACTATAATATTTATAGGAAAAGAACAGAAAAGAGAGGGAATATGCAATTTTATAAACAATTACCATATGGAGAATTAGCATTAATATCATTACAATCATGTCTTGAGATTTCTAAACCCATTGACGAAAAATTGTCAAAGGATAGAAATAATATTACACATTTAATTGATATTGATGAAATCAGATTTTCAAATGGCGAGGGGAAAGTTGTTATTAATGAAACAATTAGAGGGAAAGATGTTTATGTACTATGTGATGTAGGTAATTACAGCTGTACGTATAAAATGTTCGGTATTGAAAATCATATGAGTCCAGATGATCATTTACAGGATATAAAAAGAACTTTATCTGCAATGGCTGGTAAAGCTAGAAGAATCACTCTTATTATGCCACTGCTCTATGCTTCAAGACAACATAGAAGAAAAGCAAGAGAATCACTAGATTGTGCACTAGCACTTCAAGAATTTGAACGACTTGGTGTAAAAGATATTATCACATTTGATGCTCATGATCCAACGATTCAAAATGCTATTCCACATATATCGTTTGAAAATCTTCATCCAAGTTATAAAATAATAAAAGCGCTTATTGAAAATGAACATTTATCAAATATTTCACCAGAAAATACAATCGTCATCAGTCCTGATACAGGTGCAATGGATCGAGCATTATACTATAGTAGTAATTTAGGTGTTGATTTAGGAATTTTTTATAAGAGAAGAGATCATTCAAAGATTGTGGATGGAAAGAATCCAATTGTTCAGCACGACTATTTAGGTAGAGATGTTAATGGTGCTAATGTTATTATTGTAGATGATATGATTGCTTCCGGTCAATCAGTTATAGACATTTGTGAAGAACTGAAAAAGAGAGGAGCAAATAAAATATTTATTGCTGTTACTTTTGCCTTATTTACAGATGGTGGTGAAGGATTTACAAGATACTATGAAGAAGGATATTTTGATAGAGTATATGCTACAAATCTAACATATGTTCCAGATGAAATAAAAGAAAGCGAATGGTTTGAAACAGTTGATATGTCAGGATTTTTAGCTAATGTTATCGATACATTAAACCATGATTTATCCATCGAGCCACTACTTGATTCAACAAAATTAATTACTAAATTATTAAAAAGAAAAACAAGAAAATAGCACTCAGGTGCTATTTTTTATACAAGTATGCTTGTTTCATCATTCACAGCATAAAATCCTATTCTATTATAAACATCTTCTCTATTATAGAGAAATTTCTCTCCATTCATATCTCTAAAAATACCCCCTGCTTCTGTTACAATAAGGTCCATAGGACAGATATCCCATTCACAAGTCAGTCCATATCTAAAATAACATTCTGCTTTTCCAGATGCTATAATGCATCCTTTATATGCTGAACCAACGCCAATAACAGCAGATATTCTAAGGGCATATTTTTCTATTAAATCTAAAAACCGTTCTGATTTATGAAATTTAGAACAAAGAAGTCTTAGTTTACTAGCTCTATTAGATACTCTATTTTCTGTCACTACACCATCTTTTTCTAAAAAACTTCCTTCCCCTTTTACCGCAAAATAAAGTTCATCTTTTGTAGGAATATAAATAACACCAACAACGGGACTATTTTCTTTTACAAGTGCTATATTAATAGAAAATTCATCTGTCTTATTAATAAAATCTCTTGTTCCATCAAGAGGGTCTACAATCCAGCAATAGGTATTATAGAGCCTTTTCTTATCATCTACTGATTCTTCAGATAGCACTGCATAATCAGGAAACTCCCTTCTTAAAATACTTACAATTAAATCATCTGCTCTTTTATCAGCCAGTGTAACTGGTGATTTATCTTCTTTATAATCAATAATAAAATCATCATTATATATTTCTAGTATTAAATCCCCTGCTTTTCTTGCTGCATCTTTTGCAATTTCTAAAGCTTTATTATACATTTTAGTCCTCCTTTGCTTATTATATTATAAATATTCATTAATGTAAAACATTAATATTTCATTAAAAGGATTTTAATCGTTTTTTATTTATGCTGATTTGCTATATAATAATAACGTTAGGAGGAAATATGAATAGTTTTTTTACAACTGTCCCACTGGAGGATAAATCATTTCCAACATTTTCAGTCCATCACTTAGTACCACTAGCGATTATACTTACGCTTGCTTTTTTATTTATTTCTAAAAGAGATCAATTCATAAAGTATAAAGGTAAGATAAGAATTATTTTAGCACTAGTAATTTTAAGTCAGATGGTACTTCTTTATAGTTGGTATATAGCAAGTGGAACAGAGATGTTAATTTATGATGGATTACCACTTTATTTATGTAGGGTTACTAATATAATTATTGTCATATCATTTTTATTCAATAAGAAGAATTTATATTATATAATATTCTATATTGTATCCTATGGAAGTATCCTTGGTTTAATATTACCAGATACATCTGGTTATTTGTTACCACATGTAATGTATGATCAATATTTTATAACACATGGTACAATGTTTTTATCAGTTTTATTTATCTATTTTTATGAAGGATTTGAAGTTACTTATTCTAAATTTAAGAATCTGATATTATTTATACTATCATATGGTGTTGTCGTTAGTATTATAAATAAAATAATTGGAAGCAATTATGGCTATTTAGAAAATCCACCAAAATCAAACAATTTATTTAGTTTTATTCCAAGTCCAATGTATAAAATAGTAGCCATATCCATTATGATTTTACTTTCTTTTATCGTACATCTAGTTGTTGTTTTTATAGAAAAGAAAGTAAAAATAATTAAAAAGAAAAAAATTGTAATTAAATAGCACCTTGTGCTATTTTTTTATTAAAAAAACACCATAAGGTGTTAATCATTTATTGAATCAAGGATTTCATTTGCCCATTTAATCGCTTCTAAATAACAATTAAATATCTTCTCTTCATCAATATTATACTTTGCTAATATTGTATTTACATACTCCCACTCCGCATTCTCATAGGCAATAATAAAATTATATAATCCGCCTAATAGACCTGACTGATTTAATAATGCATTTTTTACATCTTCTGTAAATGGCATATCTTTTAATAATTCTTCCATTGGCTGATCCATAATTGCATCGAGTGTAGAAAAAAGACCCATCATAGCCGATTCTAGTGCAAATTGTTTGCTTGTTGTACGCCTGATAATAAGCTCTCCAAATTTTGAACGAATAAGTGATAATTTTAAGAGTTCTGGTGGCTTATTATTCCCACAGTCCTGCACCATAAGAACACTAATCCATAGCTTTAAATCACGAGTTCCAATATATGTAAGCGCTTTTTTTACCGAATAAATATCGGATGTAAATGTTTTCTTTCCTGCTAATTTCATAACTTTATAAGCAAGCGCTGTATTGGATTCAAAAATTTCTGCTAACCTTTGAAAAGACGATTCTTCTTTTGATAGTTCACTTAAAATCATTGCATATTGGAAAGCATTTGAATTTTTCGTCTCATTTTTTCCAACAATATAAGGCTTGCTAAAAAAATATCCCTGAAATAACTGAAACCCCATTTCCTTTGCTTGATAAAACTCTTCATTCGTTTCTAGTTTTTCAGCAAGTAATATCTTTTTCTCTTTAAGCGCTCTTTCAACATCTTCTTTTATTGTATCAAGAGGTGTGAGTCTAATATCATATTTTATGATATTAGCATGATCGAGTAAAGAAAATTCATTATAATCTTTTTCAAAATCGTCAAGAGCAATCCAGTATCCTCTTTCTCTAAGTTCTTTTAATCTTAAATACATCTCTTTTGTATCATTTACTGTTTCTAATACTTCAATAATCAAATTAGCAGAAGATATCAGTTCGGGGATTTCTGAAAGAAGGATTTCTTCACCAAAATTAATGAACGCTTTTTTCTCATCAATTATCTCTTTTAATCCGAGTTCATATAATGCATTGATTACAGCACCTGTTGCTCCTTTACAGCTTAAACCATCAAATCTATTTGATGTGTTCGTTGATCTATAAAGCAATTCATATCCATATACTTTTAAATTCCTATCAAATATAGGTTGTCGCGCTATATACATAGTTCCCCCTTTAGCAATATAATAAAAGTATCGGTAAAAAACAAAAAAAACTTCTATTAAGAAGTTTTAATAAAATTGATAAAATAATATCAGAAAAAGAGCAAGAACACCCATCATTAATGCAAATAATGGTAGTATTATCTGAAACGATGCGATGATCATTGCTAAAATATCCTTTGAAGAGTATTTCTCTTCCTCTATTTTCTTATTCATTGACATAGTGACAAGCAACAAAGTGCTTATTTCCTAAATCTCTAAGTAATGGTACCTCATTAGCACATTTTTCAGTCGCCATCTCACATCTAGTTCTAAATTTACAACCAGAAGGAGGATTGGCTGGAGAAGGAATATCACCTTTTAAGATGATTCTTTCTTTTCTCTCTCTTGGATGTGATGGAGGTACTGCAGAAAGAAGCGCCTGAGTATATGGATGCAGTGGTCTTTCAAATAAATCATGTTTTTCTGAAAGCTCTACAATATTACCCAGATACATTACTGCAATCCTATCAGAAATAAACTTAACAACTGAAAGGTCATGAGAAATAAATAAATATGTAAGTCCCATTTCCTCTTGTAAATCATTTAATAAGTTTATAACCTGAGCCTGAATCGAAACGTCAAGTGCAGAAACCGCTTCATCACATACAACGAATTTTGGATCTAAAGCAAGTGCTCTAGCAATACCAATTCTTTGACGCTGTCCACCTGAAAACTCATGAGGATATCTTTTAATATGATATGGAGATAATCCACATTTTACAATAGTTTCTGTAACTTTTTTCTCAAGCTCTTTTCCTTTATATAGTTTATGCTCTTTTAGAGCCTCACCAACAATTTCACCTACTGTCATTCTAGGATTTAAAGATGAATATGGATCCTGGAAAATAATTTGAACTTCCGTTCTAAGGGCTCTCATTTCTTTTTTAGAAAGCTCCATAATATCCTGTCCATTATATAAAACTTTACCTTCTGTTGCTTTTAATAATCGGATAAGAGTTCTTCCAGTAGTTGATTTACCGCATCCACTCTCTCCAACAAGACCTAAAGTTTCACCCTCTTCGATATCAAATGTAAGACCGTCTACAGCCTTTACATCCCCTACCTTTTTACGAGTTACACCACCTTTAATAGGGAAATATTTTTTTAATCCTTCAACACGAATAATTGGTTGCTTATCCATTTTCTTTCCCCTCCTTATTATATAACCAGCATCTAACTTTTCTTCCGTCTTCTAACTGAACTAAATCAGCATCTTTTTCAAAACAGATATCCATTGCTCTATCACATCTTGTATTAAACTGGCATCCTTTTGGTCTAAACAGTGGATTTGGAACAGAACCTGGAATTGCATATAATTCATCTCCATTTGTTCCCATATCTGGTTTTGAGTTCATAAGACCAATTGTATATGGATGCTTTGCTTCATCAAATAATTGATATACATCTGCTTCTTCAACAACTCTACCTGCATACATTACAATAACTCTATCTGCAACTTCTGCGATAACATTTAAGTCATGTGTAATGAACATAATTGCTGTATTAAAATTCTTCTGAAGATTCTTCATTAAATCAAGAACCTGCGCTTGAATTGTAACATCAAGTGCTGTTGTAGGTTCATCAGCGATAAGAAGTTTTGGCGAACAAGCAAGTGCCATTGCAATCATAACACGCTGTCTCATACCACCTGAAAGTGCAAATGGATAATCATCTACTACTTCATCTGGTCTAGGAATACCAACAGTATCTAAAAGTCTAATACTCTCTTTTCTCGCTTCATCATCACTGAGTCCTCTATGAAGCATAAGCACTTCATTTAGCTGATAACCAACTGTAAATACTGGATTTAAAGAAGTCATCGGTTCCTGAAAAATCATTGAAATATCATTTCCTCTGATTTTTCTCATTTCTGATTCATCTAATTCTAATATTTTCTTTCCTTCGAAAGTGATTTCACCTTCTTCTATAACCCCTGGAGGGTTTGGTACAAGTCTTAGTACTGACATCGATGTAACACTTTTACCACATCCACTCTCTCCAACTATACCAAGAGTCTCCCCTTCATTTACATGAAAATCAACTCCATCGATTGCCTTAACACAACCACCTTCTGTATAGAAATATGTTTTTAACCCTTTTACTTCAAGTACTTTCATCTTACCTCCCTATTTCTTAAGTTTTGGATCTAAGGCATCTCTAAGTCCATCACCGAGAATGTTAAAGGCCATTACTGTGACAAATATAGCTAAACCTGCTGGAATCCATAACCATGGCATTGACTCTAATTGTTTTTGAGTCAAGTTAGATAACATGTTCCCCCATGAAGCTTTTGGAGGCTGTACACCTAATCCTAAGAAAGATA
>PDWI01003131.1_pt1 | contig 23779 bp, 21 predicted proteins | sample 1430891 | NCBI WGS metagenome assembly PDWI01 (sample SAMN01162508, study PRJNA174530) | Oral metagenome, whole genome shotgun sequencing project. | biome: Marine environment; feature: Marine mammal; material: Swab sample of the gingival sulcus; isolation source: swab sample of gingival sulcus... | reverse complement strand
GATATTTCAATAATCTCACTAGACAATGAAGAGTTTGGTGGAGAAATATTTGAGAATTCTAAAAAGGAAATCTACAAAAAAATCGAACAGATTTAAAAAATTCCGCCAACAAGGTTGTATATGTAATAGCGGGTTAAGAGTTAGACTGAAAGTTGATTTTTCTTTTTCCGCTACTGCATTGCTATATGGCATTAAAATAAGGAATATTACAAGATAACAAGTTGCAGCATTGGAAAAACTACTCGCTGGCGCTCATATTTTTCCACTGTGCAAGACGTTATATTTTATTCGACTAATGGTGCGCATCACGCTACACTACTTCTATGATTAAATCTTTCAAGCACAAAGGTCTCAAAAAATACTTCGAGACAGGAAGTGTGGCAGGGATTCAAGTTAAGCACCAACGCAAGCTACGTATGCAACTTGCAGCAATTGATACCGCGAAAGAAATCGATGATATTGATTTACCTGGCTTTAAATTACACCCTCTTAAAGGGCAGCGTGAAGGGGTTTGGTCTATTACTGTCAATGGTAATTGGCGCATTACTTTTGAGTTTATTGATGGTAATGCATACATTCTCAACTATGAGGACTATCACTAATGGCTATGCATAATCCACCACATCCCGGAGAATTTATCTACGATGTGTATTTAGAACCTTCGGGGTTTAGTTGTCGTTATTTGGCTAAGCAACTTGATGTTGCTTCATCCACCTTAAATAGAGTACTTAAAGGTCAAAGTGCTATTTCACCTGAAATGGCTCTGCGCTTGTCTAAAGCAATAGGAAGAACACCTGAAAGTTGGCTGGCAATGCAAGACAACTATGATCTTTGGCACGCGAGACAACAAGTAAATTTAAACAATGTTAACGCAGTAGATTTTGCTACAGCATAAAAATTTAATATTACTTTATGGGAAGCGTTCCCTTAAAACTACTGTTATGCGCAAGGTGAAATAGATAATGAATTTTCAAGTAATACCAATCATAAAAAATATTTGATGAAGTGAAAGCCAAAGAATTTTACCTTGATTTTCTGGGTATGCAGTTAGACTTAAGCAAAAAAAGGACATCCATTATTTTAAAAAATAACTCAAACAAACCATTAAGACTTTCACTCAAGTCAAAAAACCGCCTACAAGTACGGGGGTGGATATACAAATATCAAAAGCCTTATTGTCCGGAAAAGAATAGCTAACACTCACTATTCTTTTTCGGACTATTTATTTCTAAACCACATTCATTCTGAATCATCTACGCACTTTGCCCCTGTAGCAGCCAATATCATTTATGACTCACCGTTAGTCAGCCTGTATTAAGCCAACACTATGTATTCTTAGGGATTGTAAATCATGTAGCCTCAAAAATTGTCTTCTAGACAAAAGAATTTACTGCTGAAATGATGGTCATTATCGTTCACGGGGAATGTGAATAAACCCAACAACAAACCACTAATGATACAAGGTTTGGATGATACAAGGTTGAGATGAAACATAATTTGCTAATTAATATGGACTGCTAGAATAATAATAATGAATGACTTACTAAAGAAACTACAGCCAAAAAAATCTCAGAAAATTGGAATAATCGGACTCCTGTTTATTTTACAGGGCTTTTTATTCGCACAGTATAGTTATGCTGGGCCCAATACACGTTCTCCCATTGGCGTGAACAGTAACGAGGTCATGGATGATGATGCCAGCATTCCCTTTATTGATGTTTTTAAGACCTCAATTCCTTTTGAAGAAGCTCGCCCTTGGTTAACCAAAGGCAAGATTGAATATGACAAAGATGGATGGCCAAAAAACCTCAATGGTGGTCAAGTGGGTACTCGTTTTCTATACAAGCTTCCTAAAGATACTGTTCCCGAAGGCAATTACACCGTTCTTTATGATGGTGAAGGCATACTCAGTTACAGTGATGATGCAAAATTAGTCAGTCGCGAACCCGGAAAAGATATTATCGCAATCCACGCAGGAAAAGATAAAGAATTCCGCGTAAAACTTATTATCAAAAATAGTAATACCAAAAATTATCTACGAAATATTCGCGTACTTATGCCGGGTGGTGTGTGTTCAAACAACCCTTTCAAACGAGTAAAAGATAAGCGTTACTGTAAAGGCTCACGCTTTTTATCCTTTGAAGACTATCACAAAAGCTTAATCTTTAACCCTGACTATCTTGATTATATGAAAGACTTTAAAGTCGTTCGCTTCATGAATATGTCAGGTATTACGCGTAATCCTATTAGCTCCTGGAACGAGCGCCCCAAAATGACAGATGCAACCTGGGCTGGCAAACAAGGAGAACGCGGTGCACCATTAGAAATTATGGTGGCATTGGCGAATCGTCTCAATGCCGACCCGTGGTTTACCTTGCCACACAAAGCAGACAATAATTTTGTTAGACAGTACGCAAAATACGTAAAAGATAATTTAAAGCCTGGACTAAAGGCTTATGTTGAGTACACCAACGAAGCATGGAACTCAATTTTCACTCAAGCCCATTATGTAAAAGACATGGGTGAACGTATGCAACTTGATGAAGACAGAGACAAAGCGGGATATAAATACTTCTCGTTACGCTCGGTACAGATTTTTGATATATGGGAACAAACTTTTGGTGGAACAGAAAGAATTGTACGTGTTATGGGAAGCTGGACAGGGTGGACACGACTGTCTGAGATGCTTTTATCCTATAGAGATGCCTATAAGAAAACCGATGCAATTGCCATTGCGCCCTATTTTTTCCCAAGCTTTGAAAGTGCAAAAAAAGCACGTTCAGTTAGCCAGTTATTCAAACTCATCTATGATCCAAAAGAAAAATATTCCATTCCAAAAGTTTTAGGTTATATCCATAAAAATGCTGAAACTGCCAAAAAATTTGGGGTAGATTTAATTGCCTATGAAGGCGGACAACACCTTGTCGATTGGAAAAGTCGTAATGTAACCTCTCACCCGACAAAGCTGATGATTGCAGCCAATAAAGATTGGCGTATGGCTAAGGCGTACAGCGTTTTTATGCGCGGTTGGAGAGACAACGGCGGTAAATTATTTGTCAATTTCTCTGCTCCTAGAACCTATCAATGGTTTGGTAGCTGGGGGACAAAAGAATACATCACCCAACCCATCAATAAAGCACCAAAACATCGTGCACTGATGCAATACGCGCGTAAAAACCCTTGCTGGTGGAAAGGCTGTTCCAGCCCTACAATAGCCAGATTAGATAAACCAGCGACGAATCCAGTTGGCGATGTTTATGCCTTAGTTCCGTCAAAGAAAAAGAAAAATATTCCAGGTAAAACACTGGCAAATCCAGCAATGGTTGCTAAGGCAAAGACCAATACGGCAAAAAAAGCAGTGGCTAAAGTGACTAAGCCTCAAGCTGTTAAAAAGCAGACTGTCGTTGCAAAAGCAGCGGTTAAAGCTGTAACAACCACAGCCAAAGTGGCTATCGCCAAGAATACCCCTGCCACAAAAGCGGCAGTTGCAAGTACAGCAGTCAAACCCGTTTGGGAATCAGTCGTTGCTTCAACAAAACCTGCAAAAAACACCAATTCAGAAAAAAACACTGCTCCCAAACCGGTCATTGCTTCACAAGATCATGATGCTGTTGTTCATCGCGTGAAAGGACGAGGGCGTTTTTGGAGCAATAAAGCAGCATTACACCTGAGAAATATTGTTGATGGACAAATTAATGGTGGCAGAGACCTCTCAGGCGTGTGGCAAACACACTGGGATAATGAATATCTCCATGTGCGTGTAGATGCATTGGATGATAAATTTATGCGCGATTCAAAAGCACCATGGAGTGATGATTCGATAGAAATTTTTGTCGATGCTGACGGTAGTCGTTCCAATAAATTTGATGGAAAAAATGACTTTCACTTTATCTATCGCTGGAAAGATAGAAATGTCAACCTAAGCAAAAGCTCACCAAGAAAACGCTCATTGGGCATCAAGCAAACCATGATAAGAACAGACAAAGGTTATACGCTAGAAACCTCGATACCATGGAAAACATTGGGTGTTCGCCCCGTTGCGGGAAGAAATATCGGTATTGATGTGCAAATCAATGATGATGATAGTGGCAGTGGACGTGATGGCAAACTTGCATGGCATGCCACCAACAATCAGTCATGGAGAAATCCACAAACATTTGGTAAATTGGTGTTAGGTATATAATTAATATACTTAACACCTCATAATACCTTTTCCCTTTTTTACACCATACCACATGCAAAAACTTACCAAGGTTATACTCCTGCTGGCAACTATTATCGTAACGCTTGCCACGGGAGCATACCTAAACCAGCGTTATCAAAACTATAAAAACTTTCATACACCTGCTGCAAAGCCTCCTTCTGCTGGACAATTAAAATCTGTCCTCAATAAAAAACGAACAGCTACTAACACCAATAAAAATTCAAACAAGCAACAGAATATTTTTCTGGGTATTAATACCGCAGATATCAAAGAAGACACCTCGAGTGTGCAATTTTTAAACCTGTTTAAACAGGCTATACCGTTTGCTGAAACAGTCCCTTGGGGTAGTACTCAAGGTATTGAATACAACAAAAATGGTTATCCAATTGATTTAAAAGGCGGCAAAGCAGGGACTAAATTTTTAAATCGCTTACCTGCCAATACCATAGAAGATGGCTTCTACACCGTTTTATACGATGGTGAAGGTGAGGTCTTTTATGGTAACGATGCCCATTTAGTAGTTCATCGTCCCGGCAAAGACATCATCGAAATAAAAGCAGGAAAAGATAGGGTATTAAATGCCTCGCTATTTATTAAAAAAACGACCAAAGATAATCCTATTAGAAATATTCGCATTTTGCCCGAAGACGGGATTTGTCAGGGTCATCCTCACATAAAAGTAAAAACGGCGACAGACTGTGGCAAGGGTAAATTTCTCTCCTTTGAAGACAATCATGAGAAAATCTTATTTAATCCCGATTACTTGAATTTTATGAAAGACTTTCAAGTCATACGCTTTATGAATATGTCTGGCATGACACGAAACCCCATAGAAAAGTGGAGTGCAAGAAATACGCTAGACAAAGCAACATGGGGAGGCCGTGCAGGTCTCTATTCACGAGGTGCGCCTGTAGAAGTTATGGTTGCCCTAGCCAATCAGGTTAATGCTCACCCTTGGTTCTCAATGCCTTACAAAGCAAACAATGATTACATACGTAAATTTGGTGAATATGTAAAAGCCAACCTGAATCCAAACCTGAATGCCTACATTGAATACAGCAATGAAGTGTGGAACCCTATTTTTATTCACCACGATTATGCGATTGAAAAAGGTCTGGAAGAAAAACTCGATACCAGCAAATCACCCGCAGGCTACAAATGGTATTCCAAGCGTAGTGTAGAGGTCTTTAAAATCTGGGAAAAAGCCTTCGGTGGTACCGATCAATTAGTCAGAGTATTAGGTAGCTGGGCGAGCAATCAGAATATGTCTAGCCAAATTCTCGCCTACAATGATGCTTACAAACATACCGATGCCATTGCCATCGGCCCTTATGTCTCTGCTCATCCCAAGATTTTACGTAAAGCAAACAGTGTTGATGATATCTTTAAAGCCATGATGGATAAAACCTCCAAATGGGGTATGCAATCCATTCTTTCTTATATCAATAAACAACAAAAAGTCGCCTCCTCTTTTGGTGTTGATTTAATCGCCTACGAAGGTGGGCAACACCTTGTAGATTGGGATACCCGCGAAGTTGATCAGCACCCTAACCCATTACTTTACGCCGCCAACCGTGACCCACGCATGGGCATTGTTTACGATGAACTCATGCGAGGCTGGAAAAAAGCAGGTGGAAAATTATTTGTCGCCTTTAGCGCACCCCGTATTTATAGTTGGTACGGAAGCTGGGGAGTCAAGGAACACATCAGACAAGCACGTGAGGATGCACCCAAGTATGATGCCTTATTACGCTATTTAGACAGCAACCTACATCCCGAAATAAAGCAGAAAGTAGCGACTCAACATATTGCTGTCTCAGAACAAACCGAAATTCCCGTACCGTATGCAAAAAACCCGGAATCAATCTGGAATATGCAGCACAGTAAAACCATACCTTCACGATTAGTCGGTGTTTCAGCAAGCGACCTCAGCGCCAAGTGGCAATCCAACTGGGATACTAAACACCTGTATTTTAGCTTTTCAATCAATGACAACGATATACAAAAAGGAGATAAAATTATCCTAACACTGGATAGTGAGAATAACGGCAATGGTAATATAAAAGGCAACAAAAAGGATGATACAAACGATAATGCACAGACCTTTACCTTTAGTCCTTTTGACTCGCTAGGCTCGCAAACACACTTAATCCGAACCGATACAGGCTATCAATTAAACGTGGCTATTCCCTGGAGTGAACTCTTTGATAAAAAAACCACAAACTATGCCAGTAGTGGCACAATGATTGGCATTAATATCAATGTTATCGATATTGATGAAGGCATAAAAGGCAGTAAGTCATTACATTGGGCAAATACCAATAATAAAGCATTGCCTCATTTAGTCTTGAAAAATACTCCCGTCTCTCTATTAAATTAACACGACGGCACTGCCCAATCTAAAAATATGATTAGAAGGCTTTGCAAAACCACCTGCACGAGACAATTTCTGCGTTGCGCGGTGCTCAAAATACTCATTTACTCTGTGTAAACGCCGCCTTCTGTACGCCGTGTGCCTTGAAATTGACACAATCGATAGGTTTATCAAAGCCTTCTATTAGCATAAACAGGACTAATAATTTTGCTGTTTTATCATAAATTTTCTACCTCACGTATCATAATAGCCACCATATAAGACCTTCTCTTACAAATCCTATTGCTTATTAAGTAAAAGTTTATTTTCATCATTGATAAAGCGAATGGTAAAAATTTAAATAAGTTACTTGTTTAATAATCCAATTAAACTACTCTTGTTCGCATTGTTGCACAGCAACATAATCGCGGTAGTCATTACGAAAGCCTCCTCAGGCACATATGGCTTTAATATTAGCTCCATCAATAAATAGTACAGGAGAACACATGTCACAGTATCAAGATGATATAAAGGCAGCATCAGCCCTTAAAGAAAGCAACGGATCTTCATGGGATGCCATAAACCCTGAATCAGTAGCACGTATGCGTGCTCAAAACAGATTTAAGAATGGTCTAGACATTGCTCAATATACAGCAGACATTATGCGTGCCGATATGGAAGCGTATGACAAAGACTCATCTATGTACACACAATCACTAGGTTGTTGGCATGGTTTTATCGGACAACAGAAGATGATTTCTATTAAGAAACACTTCGGAGGAAAAACTGACCGTCGTTACCTTTACCTTTCAGGTTGGATGGTAGCAGCACTACGTTCTGAATTTGGTCCATTACCCGACCAATCAATGCATGAAAAAACATCAGTTGCTGCATTAATCAAAGAGCTTTACACCTTCCTACGTCAGGCAGATGCACGTGAGTTAGGTGGTCTTTTCCGTGAGTTAGATGCAGCACGTGAAGCGGGCGACGCAGCAAAAGAAGCTGAAGTACAAGATCAAATCGACAATCATGTAACTCACGTAGTACCAATTATTGCTGACATTGACGCTGGTTTCGGTAATGCAGAAGCGACCTACCTTATGGCTAAGCAGATGATCGAAGCAGGTGCATGTTGTATCCAGATCGAAAATCAGGTTTCTGATGAAAAGCAATGTGGACATCAGGACGGTAAAGTAACTGTTCCTCATGAAGACTTCCTGGCAAAAATCCGTGCGGTACGTTACGCATTCCTAGAGCTTGGTATCGACAACGGTATCATCGTTGCACGTACTGACTCACTCGGTGCTGGTCTCACTAAGCAAATCGCAGTTTCTAAAGAACCAGGCGATCTTGGTGATCAATACAACTCATTCCTGGATTGTGAAGAAGTATCACCAGAAGACATGAAGAATGGCGACGTTGTTATCAATCAAGGTGGCAAACTTGTACGTCCTAAGCGTCTTCCTTCTAACCTGTTCCAGTTTAAGCCAGGTACAGGTGAAGCACGTTGTGTTCTTGATTGTATTACGTCATTAAACAACGGTGCAGACATGATCTGGATTGAAACAGAGAAGCCACACGTTGCTCAAATCGGCGGCATGGTAAATGCAGTTCGTGAAGTGATCCCAAATGCTAAGCTTGTTTACAACAACAGCCCATCATTCAATTGGACCTTAAATTTCCGCCAGCAAGCATTCGATGCAATGGTAGAAGCAGGACAAGACGTATCAGCATACAACCGTGATGAGCTAATGGATGTTAAATACGACGGTACTGAGTTAGCAAAAATTGCTGATGAAAAAATCCGTACATTCCAGGCTGATGGCTCACGTGAAGCGGGTATCTTCCATCACCTTATCACACTACCGACTTACCACACTGCGGCATTATCTACTGATAACCTTGCAAAAGAGTACTTCGGTGACCAAGGCATGCTTGGATACGTACTTGGTGTTCAGCGTAAAGAAATCCGTGAAGGTATTGCTTGTGTTAAGCATCAGAACATGTCTGGATCAGATATGGGTGATGATCACAAAGAATACTTCTCTGGTGATGCCGCACTAAAAGCCGCTGGTAAAGACAATACAATGAACCAATTCAGCTAATAATCAGTACAACGCTTATACGCCCCACTTCCCTATTGAACTGAGGCGTATAGGCACTAAACTGAAAATTACCTAGTTTATTGTAAAGGCTTTCTAGTAAAAACTTTACAGCAAAAAAATAGAACTTTAATCGAGGTAGCAAACAATGTCATTTAAAACAGCCGACTTATGCGATGAATTTTGTGGTGATAACTGCGAACAAATTCAAGTTTCAGGTACCAGCTTAAACAGCTATGGAGGTCGTTCAAGCTTCCACGGTGAAGTTGTCACTCTCAAAATATTTGAAGACAACCAGCTGGTTCGTGATCAAGTTAACGCTGATGGCAAAGGTAAAGTTCTAGTTGTCGACGGCGGTGCGTCAATGAGACGCGCCGTCCTCGGTGATATGTTAGCTGCCAAAGCGGTAGAAAATGGTTGGAATGGTATCGTAATTAATGGTTGTATTCGTGATTCAGTCGATATGTCTACGATGGATCTAGGCGTTATGGCACTTGGTACACACCCACTAAAAACTGTTAAAAATGGCGTAGGCCAAACCAACGTAAAGGTAAGTTTTTCAAACCTCAACATCAGTGCCGGCAACTACATCTACGTCGATGAAGACGGCATGATTGTTTCTGAAAAACCACTTCTTTAACTACTTATCAAACTAAAATAAGTAACGAAAAGAATATAAAAAAATAAAGCCACCCCCCTACTTTGGGGGGCTTTTTTTAGTCAAAGCAAATACAAGGCAAAAGCACTCGACAATCAGCCTAAGCGAGTTTTCCTAATCGCTCTTACCGAAATATAAATATTCAAAGCCAAACCGCTTAAAATCAGCAAGGCAGCAATAACCTTCCACAAAGGCATTGACTCACCCAACATCATATTTGATGCAACCATCCCAGACACAGGCACTAACAGCGCCCAAGGCATCACCACCGCTGCATTGTAACGACCGATTAAAAAATTCCAAATACCATACCCAATTAATGTATTCCCCACCGTTTGCCAAATCACCACATACACACTCATCATTGAAGCAGACTGAATACTGCTTTTAATCAGCATCCACCCCTCAAAATACAAGGACAACGCAGCAAGCACAGGCACGGCGAATAATGAGGAATACGCAAGAAACGCAATAATATCAACCTTTCCCACCCGCTTAATCACCATATTGCCCATTGCCCAACTCATTGCAGCAACCAGCACCAAAAGCAGCCCCAGCAAAGTCGTATCACTCCCCTTGAGCTTAAGCGCGATTAACGCGATACCAGAAAAACTAATCACCAAAGCCAACCATTGCACCAGCATAATCCGCTCTTTAAACAAAAAGATCGCAAACACAATACTAAAAAATACCTGGGTTTGTACCACCAACGATGCCAAGCCTGGCGACACATCAGCCTGCATCGCATAAAACAAAATCCCAAACTGACCCAAGCCAATAAACAAACCATAAGCGGCAATCAACCCCCAACTGGCCTTAGGACGCTTCATAAAAAACACCAAAGGAAACGCCACCAAAAAAAAGCGAATTGCCACAAACAGAAAAGGCGGTAACTCCTCCAAGCCATATTTAATAAAAACAAAATTCGTTCCCCAAATCAGGGTAACAATAAAGGCAAGAAACTGATGGCTTCTAGTCATAGAAAGAATCAACACTAAAGGTAAAAAATATGATAACAAGGCAACGCAACAAGATGCACAGAAAGTGGAGTTTACATGGAGTATATGATTATTCCGAGCACCGTGCAACATAGAAATTGGCTCGCGCAGGTGGTTTGCAAAGCCTTCTAAAATGTATCCCCCTAAACTAGCACCAATACTCTCATATAAATAGTTACCATTAAGAATAAATCTGTATTTAAACCTTCTTCATTGGCAAACCCAATAAAAAGAGAAAAAAGAACATCCAGAGATGCCTCAATAATATCAAGGCATAACAATCACCCTGTGCGATACTGCATTTTTACACATACATCCACTCACGTTTTATTAGATTTAGATAATGAATTTTCGTGAAAACATTGCTCGCTTATTTAAAAAAAAGTGTACTGACATATATTCGGAATTTAATAAAAGCATTGATTACTTTCATCCCTGATGAAATCCACACCAACTCACCGACAACACCCTCGTGGTATCTCGTACCTTGTGCTCACTCATGTTTCTCTCCACCTCTTCGTGCAAGGATCTCATATCAAAAAAACTAGCTATAAGTAGGGGGGTGAGTTTGAAAAAAATGGGCTGAAATACCGTACTAATGCTTGTATTTTGCTGATAGAATTATGAGCATCCAGTTTTTTATATTCTGGAAGTTCCTTATTAAATATGAATATTAACTTTAAGCAGTTGGTGTTAATGGCTTACATAAAAAATTAGAGAAGGGGCTGACCCAGATAACTAAGAATATGTGATTGAATTTAAAGAAGCTCTAGAAATAAGGCTATTCGCAACCACTAATACGGTATTTTATCTTGTTTTTACTCAAAGCCACCCCCGTACTTATAGACAGTTTTTTATAAATAAGACCTTTACACAAAGAGTATGATGAGAGAAATTTGAATAGGGATCAGATCCTACTTTGTTCCCCCTTGCTTAGAACAAGCCTTCTATCTCGCCCTCTTCATTCACATAGATAGATTCGGCCGCTGCTTTTCTTGGTAGGCCTGGCATTGTCATAATGTCACCACAAACAACGACGACAAAACCTGCGCCTGCTGATAAACGTACTTCACGTATGGGAACGACATGACCACTCGGCGCACCTTTTAAGCTTGGGTCGGTACTGAATGAAAGCGGTGTTTTTGCAATACAGATAGGCAAATTACCGTGTTTCTTTTCAAGTAAGGCAAACTGATTGCGTACTTTTTGATCGGCAATAATATCTTCGGCAGCATACAGTTCTTGGGCAATGGTTTTTGTCTTATCCCAAAGTGGTCGTTTTTCATCATATAAAAATTTAAATTTTGCGGGTTGCTTGTCAATCATATCGACCACTGCTTGACTCAATGCTTCTGCACCTTCGCCACCACGCGCCCAATGATCTGACTCAATTGCATTGATACCTGCTTTTTCACATAAGCCCATGAGTAAATCACGTTCTGCCTGTGTATCGGCACTAAAGCTATTTAAGGCGACCATGACGGGAATACCAAATTTACGGGTATTGTTTACGTGTCTACTCAGGTTAACGAAACCTTTTTCCAGTGCTTTTAGGTTTTCTTCGCCAAGTTTATCTTGCTCTGCACCACCGTGAATTTTAAGTGCGCGGATGGTTGCAACAATTACCGCTGCATCTGGCTTTAAGCCTGATTTACGCATTTTAATATCAAAAAATTTCTCTGCACCTAAATCTGCACCAAAGCCTGCTTCGGTAATGACATAATCTGCATGTTTGAGTGCTGTTTTGGTGGCGATGACTGAGTTACAACCGTGTGCAATATTGGCAAATGGACCTCCATGAATAAAACACGGTGTCCCTTCCATTGTCTGTACCAGATTCGGTTGAATTGCGTCTTTTAGTAATGCGGTCATTGCGCCGACTGCTTTTATATCACGCGCATAAACCTCATCACCATCACGTGTTGTACCAATGATAATATCTCCAAGTCGTTCTTGTAAGTCATTCAGGTCATTGGCTAAACAGAAAATTGCCATGACTTCAGAGGCAACCGTAATATCGAAATGATCTGTACGCGGAAAGCCATTGAAAACACCGCCTAAACCAACAGTCAGCTGGCGAAGGGCGCGATCATTCATATCCATCACTCTGCCCCAAGTGATTTTACGTGCGTCCAGTTTAAGCTCATTTCCCCAGTAAATATGGTTATCAATCATTGCGGATAATAAATTATGGGCTGCACCAATTGCGTGGAAATCACCATTAAAGTGCAGGTTAATTTCTTCCATAGGAACGACTTGAGCATAACCACCCCCCGCAGCGCCCCCTTTCATACCAAAGCAAGGACCCAATGAAGGTTCGCGTAAACAAATCGCTACTTTTTTACCGATACGACTTAAACCATCCCCCATACCTACTGATGTGGTTGTTTTACCTTCACCTGCGGCTGTCGGAGTAATGCCTGCAACAAGAATGAGTTTTCCATTGGGACGGTCAGATTGTGCTTCCACATATTCTCGACTTACTTTTGCACGGTATTTACCGTAGTTAAGAATATGCTCACTGGGAATTTCCAGTTTATCTGCAATATCCTGAATGGGTTGCATGCTTGCTTTACGAGCAATTTCTATATCTGACAGAGGTTTTGTATTTGTTGTCATATTCTCTTTATCCACCAGGTTGCTTAAAGGTTAATGAGTTATGGGCTTACTCGATTTAAGTAATATCGAATAATGAATGATAACGATAAGAAGGCTTTAATAAGTAGAATGCTTTGATAAACCTACCGAGCGTGTCAATTTCAAGGTGCACGTCGCACAAAAAGTGGCGTTTACACAGAGTCAATGCACATTTTGAACACCGCGCAACGCAGAAATTAGCTCGCGCAGGTGGTTCTGCAAAGCCTTCACGTAAACAATAACCTTCGGGCTGACTAGACATTACCCAGAATGCGTCATGGATGGTCTCTAAAACGTCAAAAAGAATTTATTCAACCCCCTATTTATTGCTAGTGTTATTGTTAGTGCGTCAGTTTGAGGCCTTTACACAAAAAATATCATACACAGCTCTCTTAAAGAAAAACAGGCTATCAAGAAGAATGTATTCTCAACCAATCAGCAATAGCGGGAAAAATAGTTTGAATCGATTTGGCACTGACAAAGATACCAATATGCCCCCCTTTAACGGGCATTTCGTGATACTGATGTTGGGCAATAAGTGTTCCTAGTGCCTTAGACGAAGCGGGTGGCACAAGGTGATCTTGATCTGCATAGATATTTAAAACTGGAATATCCAGCGTAGAAAGATCAATAAGGCACCCCCCCACTTTCAGCGTGTTTTTTATTAATTTATTTTCTTGATAACAACCTTTAACAAATTCACGGAAGGCTTCTCCCGCTTGATCTGGGCTATCAAATATCCAGCGTTCCATCAAAATAAACTGGGCAATACGTTCTTTGCTCTTTGCATCCAGTTGTTCTGTGGCATCAACCAAATTTAAATACTTTCTCAGTTGTAAATAATAGGGGCGTAATGAGAGAAAGTTACTACTAAGCACATCCCCCGGAATATTTCCCATGGTATTGACCAGCAAATCCACATCGACATGCCTCACCAAGTTACTGAGTGCATCTGCCTCTGTTTGAAAATCAATAGGCGTCACCAAGGTGACAAGATTTTTGACTCGCTGTGGGTGTAAACTGCTATAACACAAGCTGAATACACCTCCTTGGCAAACCCCCATTAAACTAAGCTGATGAATGCTTTCTGTATGACAAATAAAATCAACACACGCATCCAGCTGTTGATTAATATAATAATCAAGGTCTAAATGCTGATCCGATGCCTCTGGATAACCCCAGTCAATAAGATAGACATTAACGCCCGACTCAAGTAACTGTACAATCGCGGAATGCCCCTGTTGCAAATCTAAAATACTCGGACGATTAATTAAGGCATAAACGATTAAAACAGTGGGGCTTTCTTTAGACATATTTGCTTTAGCTATAGCGTCTGTAGCTGCATGATCTCTGGGGAGATAGTGATACAGCTTTAACTTGTCTTTCTCAAAAACACATTCTCGTTTTGAATACTGTTGTTGTAGCAGCCCATCTTGCTCTTTTAACCCTTGCATCAAGCGACCAAGCTTCTCACTATACGCTTTTAATTCTTCAAATGACTCTTGTTGATTAGCCATGTGCTTTATCGTGAAAATTAGCGTAAGAATTAACCTGTGATGACATATCTGACGACATAAAATCAGTGTACGACTTATTCGACTTATCGATCATTCGCATCAAACTATTAACAACATTGGCATAAGCACGAGAATAAGATTCTGATGTAATCAATTCCAGATAGTGCGCTTCAAGCAGCTCTAGCCATTGTATTAACATCTGTCTAGCCGAGACAGACTGAGCATCCTTATCCTGTAAGACTTTAACAACGTGTTTTAGCACACGGAAAAATAAAGTAAAAAGAAGCTGTTGATAGGCTTGTAGTGCGAGCAAATAAGCTTCTAAAGCTGTCGAAAATTCAACATCATCCACTGCATTGCCCAAAAACTCAGACAAGGTATTTAATGACTGAATGTGCAAACTGAATAAAGCAACTTGTTGCTGCCAATTAAGTAAGGGTTGATAGAAAGCGTGTGTTGTATCTGGATTATGCTCTTTTTTCTCAGCAGCCGATTGATGCCCAAGATGCCCAACGTGATTGTTATTGCCATCTATTTTACCGGAAGCAGAATGCCTGGAACTGGATGTCACACTTTTAGCAAATGTATCCGTATAGGGTTTAAGGTATTTTGTTATCAATACATCCGCAGTCTCACTTTGCTGATTCGATACCATTGATTCTGCAAAATGAAAAAAGAAACGACTGGATGTAGAGACTCTACTATATAAGGAATCAATATCTCCAGACGTGACTTGTGCATGATCTTGCCAGCATTTATCCACATCATTAATCCATTCACTGAATAATAATGAAGGCTGCGAATGCTGAATACCATCCTCTACATCAGAATTTGATTGCGATAAATGGGCAAACCTTGCGCCCATATCTTCCCAAAATGCCTTTTGCAGCTTATTCCACTCGTCGGTAAATTCAGTATTTTCCACCATGACATTAATAATTCTATTCTATAAAGATATTAAGGAAAACAATAAGATGATAATGTTATAGTTAAACTCATTTGTAGCTTTTTAAAGTAACGACCTACCGTATTTAACCTTCGTAACAGATTATTGTAAGAGGTCATTCGAATGGTCATTGTAATAGAACAAAACACTGAAAAATAGCAATCAATGAAAATAGACAGGCATTTAGCCTTTTTGCTCAATGCTATGTCGCCTAACAATGATTTAAAATAAGTAAAGAGATGTAAATATGGACGCAGACGTAAGAATTATAAAAAAATACCCGAACAGACGGCTTTATGACACAGAGGACAGCCGTTACATCAAGTTACTAGAAATTAAAGACATGATTGAACGCAATATTCCAATCAAAGTCATCGACAGCAATACCGAAGAAGAAATTACTCGCAGTATTTTACTGCAAATTATTCTTGAGCAAGAATCCAATAACGAACCCCTATTTTCAACTGAAAACCTGATTAATTTTATTCGTTACAACGGTGAAACCTCGCGTGAAGGCTTTATGCACTTTATGGATAAAAACCTGAGCTTCTTTCAGGAACAACAAAATATTCTGCAAGAACACTTCAAAAAATTTACAGACTATAACCCTATGGATTTTTGGACTAACCAAACCAAAAAAAATATGGATATCTGGAAACAAATGCAAGATAAGCTAATGAATGCTAGCAGTACCACCGATGCTGATCATAAAGAAACATAAGCGCTAATAAGCCAGTATTTTCAAGTAATCATCGTTACCATTACGATGATTCGACTGTTGAATCCACCCCCCTACTTTCAGGCTGTTTTTTTATCCTTAGTTTATTTGGATAAAACAGATGCGCTGACGTTTAACTCCATTCATTAACGCCGTTATAGTCGCCGCTTTTTAGTTTCATACTCCATTGTTTATCTTTTTTTACAAAATATAACTTGACATGATTAAAGCCCTTCCCTATATTTGTTGCAACGCAGCAATGCTGCACCGCACAAATAACTTTATTACACTTTTATGAGGATACAAGCATGCACGCATGGATTGATATAAATACTAAAATTGCTAACGATGGTTTAGCTACACTAAAGCAATTTGGTGAACTTAATGTAAAAGCAACTGAAGCTTTTCTTGCACAACAGAAAGAAATTACTGAAAACCTGGCATCTACGACAAAGCAAAGTATTGAAAAACTTTCTGCTGCTAAAGACCCTAAAGATTTCTTCAAAATGCAAAATGAACTGTTCCAAAACTCAATGAACTTTGCTCTAGGAAACTGGAAGAAGACAGTGGCTACAGCAGAAACGAACCATGATGCGTACAAAAAGCTATCTGAGAAATCTTTAAAGACAGCTAAGAGCAATATGGATAAAATGGTTGAGTCTGCAAAGAAAACAACAACTGAAGCAACTCAAGCTGCTAAGAAAGCAGTTAAAGCAGCAAAGTAAGTTAAAAGAGCAGTCATTGCTTTTGACTATACTTGAAATATGCTTAAACATAGTCTCACTACAAAAGTACATAGGGCTTCGCCACTTTTTCTTACACGTTAAGAATGAGGGGTGAGGCCTTTTTTATTAATCACTAAATTATCAATCACGATGAATGATGGAGAATATCAACATGGGAAAAAATAAAGTTGCCCTGGTAACGGGTGGTACAGGCGGAATTGGAGAAGAAATTTGTAAACAACTCGCAGCAACAGGCTGCAAAGTGGTAGCAAACTACTTCCCGGCCGATAAAGATAAAGCAGAGAGCTGGCAAGCGACTCAAAAAGCAGCGGGTTTTGATATTGAGATTGCTCCTTGTGATGTCACAGATTTTGATGCAACGGGCGCAATGATTGAAGACATCCAAAGTAATATTGGCCCTATTGATGTACTCGTGAACTGTGCAGGTATCACGCGCGATGCATCAATCAAGAATATGGATATTGATGCATGGAAAGCCGTTATCGACACCAACCTTACCAGTGCATTTAATGTAACAAAGCCTGTGCTTTTAGGAATGACGGAACGTGGTTACGGACGTATTATCAATATATCTTCCGTAAACGGTCAACGCGGCCAATTCGGACAACCTAACTACTCAGCAGCTAAAGCAGGTATCCATGGCTTCACCATGTCTGCCGCTTATGAAGGTGCACGTAAAGGCGTTACCGTAAATACAGTTGCCCCAGGCTATGTAGCAACTGCAATGACACAAGCTATGCCTGAAAAAGTACTCGAATCCATTATTAGTGGTATTCCAATGGGCCGTATGGCTCAACCTGCTGAAATTGCATCAGCCGTTCTCTGGTTAGCAGATGAAAACAACAGCTACACAACCGGTGCTTGTATACCTGTGAATGGCGGACTTTTCATTAGCCATTAATTTTCACTCTTTAGCAAAAGTGGGTAATTAACTAAATTAAGAAAAACGAAATAGCCTTTTTACTCAGTGAGTATTAAGGGTATTTTTATCTGAAGTCTCAATTTAAGGATAATAAAATATGAATGAAGATATAGTCATTGTTGCTGCTGGTCGTACACCAATAGGTAATTTCAACGGAAGCTTAGCCTCTGTTCCTGCAACCACCTTAGGCGCAAATGTCATCAAAGGATTAATTGAACAAACCGGTATTGAGCCTGTATCAATTGATGAAATTATTATGGGTGAAGTATTAACAGCAGGCTTAGGACAAAACCCCGCACGTCAAGCAGCAATCCAGGCAGGTATTCCAGAATCAGTACCCGCAATGACCATCAATAAAGTCTGTGGCAGTGGTTTAAAATCAGTTGTTCTTGCTTATCAAGCAATCGCCTGTGGTGATGCTGATATTGTCATAGCAGGTGGTCAGGAAAACATGAGCGCATCACCGCATGTATTACCCAACTCACGCAATGGCCAAAAGATGATGGACTGGAAACTAAAAGATTCCATGATTACCGATGGCCTTTGGTGCGCACTAAATGATTACCACATGGGCACTACCGCAGAAAATATTGCCGCTCAATATGGTTTTACCCGTGAAGAACAAGATGCTTTTGCAGCAAACTCTCAACAAAAAGCAGAAAAAGCACAAAAAGCAGGTAAATTCAACGACGAGATTATGCCTGTTGAAATTCCACAGCGTCGTGGTGACCCCGTTGTATTTGCAGAAGATGAATTTATCCGTTATGGAGTAACCGCAGAAAGCCTAGGTAAGTTACGTGCAGCATTTGCCAAAGACGGAACAGTAACTGCAGGCAACGCCTCTGGAATTAATGATGGTGCAGCAGCCGTGATTATTATGACACGCGCTAACGCAGAAAAACTGAAGCTTGAACCGCTAGCAAAAATTGTAGCAAGTGCTTCAACAGGTGTTGACCCTAAAATCATGGGAACAGGACCAATTAGTGCAAGCCAGAAATGCCTGAAAAAAGCAGGCTGGAGTATTGATGACCTTGATCTGATTGAAGCGAATGAAGCATTCGCAGCTCAAGCACTGTCTGTTAATAAAGACATGGAATGGGACTTAAGCAAAATCAATGTAAACGGTGGCGCAATTGCAATCGGACATCCAATTGGTGCTTCTGGTGCTCGTATTCTCGTCTCACTACTGCACGAAATGAAACGTGAAGATGCAAAAAAAGGCTTAGCAACACTTTGTATCGGTGGAGGCATGGGAATCGCACTGGCAGTAGAACGCGCATAACTTCCAAGTATTATTATTTACCCACGAATGGAAGATTATCCCCGATGCACAAAGACCTATATTTAGGTAATTTCGGTAATTAAAGTTATCAAGCATAAAGGGGAAATATATTTTCTATTAAGACCTTTGCACGAAGCGTATGGTGAGAGAAATTCAAGCTATTTTTATCCATCATACCGCTTCGTGCAAAACTCCCCTATTATATTTCTACCCTGAATCCACCCCCCTACTTAGGGGCACTTTTTTGACTTGAGATAAAAGCTCACGGGTTTGTTTGAGCTGTTTTTTAGAAATCTGAGTATCTAATTTTTTGAGACTGATACAGTATAAAATACACTTCAATAAATATTAAATAATTAAGTTATCGTCATCTAGGACGGATTCCTAGTTAATTAATATAAATGAAAATTAATTAAGTAATTACAATAGCTTGCATTTTAAATATTAAAACTATAGTATTTCCTGCTAATATTATTTTATGGGAAACATTCCCTTGAAACATACTGTTAGGCTTCTAAGAGGAAAATCATGTTTGTAATGGAAGTCGAAGAGGGTTTAGAACTTGCGCTTGTTGAGCCTAAGTTTGCATCTAAATATCTCGAAATTGTCTCAAATCAGCGTGACTATTTAGCTGAATGGTTAGCTTGGCCTCTACATGCCGAAAGTGAAGAATTCTTCCTAAACTTTATCAAAAAGTCATTACACGACTATGCGGATGGTAAATCACTAGTTTGTGCGATGATCTATCAAAATGAAGTAGCAGGGAATATCAGTTTCAACAGTATCGATCACGACTTGAAAAAAGTCGAAATTGGCTATTGGTTGCGCCGTGACCTACAAGGCAGAGGTATCGTCAGTAAGTCACTATCAAAGCTGATTGAGTATGCTTTCACTGAATTGAATATGCAGAAAGTTCAAATATCAGCAGCAGTAGATAACCAAGCCAGTCGTAGTGTTTGTGAGCGGTTAGGGTTCAAGCTAGAGGGTATCATAACTCGTGCTGAAAATCTGAACGGCCGAGTTGTTGACCATGCTGTGTATGGTTTAAGTTGTAACAAATAATCAGGACAACCAAACGCTCATACCTCAAAAACAACTATTCATCACTCTTGTAAATCATTAATATTACAAGTTGCTTCATCGAAATCTAGCTACGCTCGTTCCGTTGAGCAAGGCGTTCTGGCTGTAGAAAAACCCATTCAACTCAATTTAAAATATTTATTCGTTATTATTTTTTGTAACGTTTTAAAGCTCCACAAAAACAAGAGTTTTTTGTCAGAATAGAGGTTTTTCTACAGCCTCGCTATATTTTATATACTAATAGGAAAATATTTTTTGGATACAATTTTTGGTTATTTCATCCCATTAGTTTTCATAGGTTTGGGACTATTCATACTTTCGTTAGACTTTAGGCTTTCACGAAAGAAAAACTATATTGATGCTTTTGCTAAAATTATTTCGAGTTCTAAATATGAACGTTTCTTAAAAACACAAAATAATGCTCAGGTTAATTATGGTGTGAAGCTAGAATATGAATATAAAATAGAAGACAAAAAATACTTAAGTAAAAATATTTTTAAAAACGCCGAGTCTTATGCAACTTCAGACCCAAGTTGGGCAAATACATTTATTAAAGACTTTCCTATCGGTAAAAACATCAGCATAAAAGTTAATGCTGATAATCCGGCTGATGCTTACATTATTGAAAAAGCGCCCCGTTCTTGGTTTCTAAATATTTTAAGTATAATGGCAATTATTGCAGGTGTACTTATGTTAATTTATAAAACAATACAAGTTACTTAAGGCAGGGAATGCTAAAAGCAGGCGTCCCCTTAGCAAAGAGCGTTATACCCTTTGAAGAAAAAGGAATCCTCATATGATTTCAATAGAATTTTTAATTACATCTCTTGTTATTGTGCTCATTCCGGGAACAGGAGTTATATATACAGTCGCAACGGGGCTTTTTAAAGGTAAACGAGCCAGCTTATTTGCTGCGCTTGGTTGCACATTTGGAATAATTCCAGCCCTTCTTGCAAGCACCTTGGGTCTAGCTGCAGTATTTCACGCTAGTGCTCTCGCTTTCCAAATAGTTAAATATTTGGGCGTTGCCTACCTTCTCTATTTAGCATGGCAAATGTGGAAATCGTCATCACCTGCGTCTGTAGACAACAAGAATACAAATTCAAGCTACTTGGGGATTGCAGTTAAAGGGTTTTTACTAAACATTTTAAATCCGAAGCTTTCAATATTTTTCCTTGCATTCATCCCGCAATTCATTCCTTCAAATACAGAAAGCGTGCTTTTTCATATGCTCATTTTAGGTGGTGTATTTATGCTCATGACTTTCGCCGTCTTCGTCGTCTATGGCTTTTTATCAGCAAGTTTTAGTCGATTTATAGTGAATTCTAAAAAGGCAACAATAGCTATACAAAAATTATTTGCTGCAAGCTTCGCTGGGCTTGGGCTAAAACTGGCTTTTAGTGAACTGGAGTAAGAATCAGGACAACCAAACGCTCATACATCAAAAACAACTGTTCATCGTTCTTGTAAGCCATTGATATAAAACCGATAACTGCTTGATTAATGAGTAAAATATCAAGAACCAATGGCTTTAAAGAAACTAAACAGCAGTATTTACGGAATAGAATACAAGATTAATTAGGACATAATTTAATCCATTATTCACAGTCGCTTACTCATAATTTTTGTATGAGAGCCAAGATAGAATCTTGGGTGTCTGATTTCTATTTGACTGGGTAATAAATTACCGAAATACCGTACTAACGGTTGTGTTTTGCTGATAGAATCTTGGATGTCTGGTTTTTCGCTGAGCAAGGCGTTAAATAACCTAATCAAGAATGGATATTCTATAGATACTATGAATGGAAAAATAAGTCAGTGGAAAGATGATAAAGGCTTTGGGTTTATAACTACAGATGATGGTCAAAAAATCTTTTTTCATATTTCTAGTTTAACTACAAAAAGCAGAAGGCCACAAATAGGGGATTCTGTAGTTTTTTCTTCAAAAACTGACAATCAAAATAGGCTGAAAGCAACGAGTGTTGAAATAGAAGGCTTAGCTAAAACAGGAAAATATGAGTCTAATAGCAATGTAGAACCTAAAACTAAAAATGCTTTTGATTACTTACTAATCGTTGTTTTATTAGTTTCTATTATTGTAATGGCTAAAGTATATTTTGACTCAAAGAACATAGAGCAATCTATTCTCTTTGGTATTCCTGCTTTAATCGCCTTTATATTATTAAATCGTCAAAAAAAGCCAAAGAGCCGGTCTTTTAACTGTACTAAATGCAAAAAAGTAGAACTATATGATAAAAGAACTATTAGTGCATGGAACAGGGGCATCACTCGTTTATACTGTAAAGCTTGTCATGTTCAGTGGCTAAAACAAAACCCTAGACAGGAAGAAACTTATTCTCCTAGCAAAAGTGGTGGTTGCCTTGGAATGTTTATTTTGATTTTAGGCACTACTTTATTTGGCGGGCATTCAGCAGTTAATTGGTTAGTACAAACGGTTACTTAACAAGTGACAGTGGTTCCAAGTCAAGGACAACAAAAAAAGGACAGCCATTATTATAAAGAAAACGTGTATATGCATGGTTTAAAAGCAAGGGTTGAAGCTAGCGCACCTTCTATTACCAGATGATGTGACTATTCACTTTTACTATGTATGGCAAAAAGGACGTTGGTTCTTGGATATGGTGAGATAATGAAAAATAGATTTATTTATAAAACAATTCTTATACTAATAATTCCTATTCCTTTTTTAATCACGAGTGTTCTTGTTCATAAGTGGTATCAAACAAGTTGCTGGAAGGACCACAGTAAACCTGCAAAAGAACTAGGTGTCCCTATGGAAAAACAAGTATCACTTTTTTTTAAAAAGTATCGACGGTTTCCTGATATAAAAGAATCTGGAGTTCTTCTTGAAAAGTCTGGGTGCATCAGTATGAAGCAGACATATCACGAGTCACTTAAAGATGATACAGGTGAGGTGTATCAACAATTGGCTTCTTATAACTGTTCTCATAATTCATTGACTTATAAGTATAGTTTGAGAATTCCCGAACCTAATACGAAAGAAACATTTAACACTGGGGCTTATGTTATAGGTTTCAGTCAAGGCAATACTCATTGTAGAGCAGATTATAGCAAGGATGGAACGTTGCAAAGTAGTTTCAGTTGTCAGCAATTTCCATGTTTCAAGTTGGATCACTAATTATGAAATTTAAAATTTTACTTTTATTTATATTTATCCCTTTAAGTGTTCGTGCGTTTGAAATTAACACTCATCAAGCAATAACAAAATGTGCATTAAGTTCCGAATGTCTAGAGAAGAAGAAAAAAAATATCCAACATTTAATAATCAAAATCAAGCCGCTTATCCTCAAAAAAAACTGCCTATAAGTACGGGGGTGGCTTCAAATAGTAAGCTTTTAGCCGAAGTAAAAAATCTATAGTGATTGTTATACCTTGATATTATTGAGGCGTCTGCATACGTCCTTTTTCTTCTCTTAACCATTTATACATTATATAGCTATCAACAAGCCCTAATTGAGCGTGTTTATAGGCTTTGGGTATTGTGCCGATGGTGGTGAAGCCTAGTTTTTTCCAGAGCTTGACCGCGACTTCGTTTGTGGAAACCACGCTGTTAAATTGCATGGCATCAAACCCA